>Ga0153947_1000997_pt1 | contig 13613 bp, 11 predicted proteins | sample TSNJ031MetaG_FD_104697 | JGI IMG/M metagenome (GOLD analysis project Ga0153947, IMG submission 104697) | Attine ant fungus gardens microbial communities from New Jersey, USA - TSNJ031 MetaG | ecosystem: Host-associated > Fungi > Mycelium > Unclassified | place: USA: New Jersey, Wharton State...
AATCCAAGGTTATTCGGTAATAATCCCCCTCCAACTGGTTTACCACCAGATTGGTAATATACTGTATAGCGTCCAAGGTATCACCATGTCTGCCAATAATAAATCCCAAGTCCTCGCCAGCTAGATTTAATACAGCGCCGCTCTCATTTTCATTGACTTCAATATGAACTCCATCGGCGCCCATAGACCGCATCATGCCCAACAAAAATTCCTGGGCATACTCCACCTTGTTATACTCTACATAAACCCTTACCTTTGCCGGTGTTCTCTTAAAGAAGCCCTTGTTTGGCTGCTCAAGTACCTCTATATTGACATCGTCTTCTGACACGCCAAGCTTTTCGCACGCGGAGGCTACAGCCGCTTCTATTGTTTTAGCGGTTTCAATTATCTCCTTTTTCATCAGCTCATTCCTTTCGCCTGTCAACCAAACTCCATGAAAAAAACAAAATATAAACACATTTTCTGCAAACATGGGAGCTTACAGCGATGTTTGCAATAAAGCAGTTTTAGTGACGTCAGTAAAAAATAAATCAGATTGCGCAGATTCAAAATTGCAGCGGTCAGGGCAGTAACTCTTTCTTTATTCTAAAACTACTCCAGGCGATCTTCCGCGCCGTACTCGGATTTACGCGCTTAAAAAATCCTGCTATACTAAATCTTCATCAGTGACGTCGTAGTATTCTTCACCATATCTCTCCGCGTCTCTTCTTCTGGCCTCCGCCAACTTCCTTCGGTTAAGTTCTTTTTGGGAGAGCTTTTCTCCATCCTCCCCCACAATCGCTTTTTTCTTCTTTTTCTTCTGCGTCTTCTTAAACTTCTCATCCATATCCGCCTTGGCTTCCTCGACGAGCTCCTTCTGCGGCTTAACGCGTTCAAATACAAATTCTTGAACAATGGTCAGCAAACTGCGCATAGTCCAATACAGGGTAACGCCCACAGGGAACCCAAAGCCAATCAATAAAGATAACCCAGGCCCCATGACCAGCATCATAAGGGAACCGGACTGTTTTTTTCCTGTAGCCTTACGGTTCAGGTATTGAGTGTACAAGGTTTGCACCAATGACAGCAGCGCTGCCGTAATGGGCACCAAGGCCAACAACGAGAAAACTCCGGGGGGAGTGGCGGCCAAATCCAAGCCAAAGAAGGACAGGTTTAGGCCGGTTACCTTTTCGACAAAATTCTCGCCCAGAGACTCGAACGCAGCAGAATTGTTGCGGACAATATTGACCAGATCTATGTCGCGCTGAGCGGTAATAACGCTGGTGGTCAAGCCGGATGCAATCTCAATCGCCTGATCAATGATTTCCGAGGAAAAACGGATAATATGCTTCAATGGCCGATAAATAACATCCCACAAACCAAACATGATCGGAAAGTTAATCAGCATACTGGAGCAGCTGCTCATCATGCTAACCCCGGCCTCTTGCTGGAGACGCTGCGTCTCCTCCGCCATCTTGGTCCGGTTGTTGGCATACTGGCTTCGGACCTCGTCCAGATAAGGCTGTAAGGCCATATTCTTTGCCATGGACCGCCGCTGTTTGAAGGCCAGCGGAATCATGGCGGCCTGCGCAATCAAGGTTATGACGAACAGGGACACGCCGTAGTTATTAAAAATCTTATAGCAGAACCACATAATCCAGCCTAACGGCCAGCCAAAAAGGTTGTAAATAAAAGTAATATCAATCAGTCCTTTATTTGTGAGTCATTCCTGCAACGTTCCCTGTGAAAAGCATCGAAAAAACGCTGGGGAACAAAATCAATGCCGCCCCTGCTAAAGGGGTTGCAGCGCAGAACACGGTACACCGCCAAAAAGGTTCCCCGGATAGCGCCAAACCGTTCAATTGCTTCAACCGCGTAAACCGAGCAGGTGGGAATGTATCTGCATTTTGGAGGCGTCGCCGGAGATATGCGCCTTCGGTAAAACCGGATTATGGCCAATATGATTTTCTTCATCGTTCATTGGCCCTGTCATTGTTATGCCAAATCATCAACATTGTAGCTTTCCTTCGTCCACCTCGGCCATTACAAAAAGATTTGCGGCTTTTAAGTGCCGTTTTAAGGCTTCCATGGCTTGTCCCATTTTAACTGCCGTTGTTTTTCTGCGGGCCACCAATACAAGGTCATAGCCCGGCTTGATTTGCGGCAGCAACAAACTGACAGCCTCTTTCAAAATACGTCTGGCTCTGTTTCTTTTAACCGCATTGCCGATTTTCTTGCTGGCAGTCACTCCGATACGACTAATGTTCAACCGGTTGGGCAACACGTAGGTTACCACGACAGGGGATACATAGCTTTTCCCCCTGGTATAAGCCTTGCCAAAATCCCGATTGTTCCGTATCGAAACCAACTTCATGTTCTACCGCCTCAAAACCAATATAAAAAGAAAGCCACAGCAGTTGTGGCTGTAAAAAGTACCCCGGCGGCATCTGTCCAATATTGAGGCCTTAAGGCCCGGAATAAGACGAAATACACGCTGAGCCGCTTTTGCTGAACCGCTCCGGTTTAGTGGCTCAATCTCACGCGGCCCCTCAGCCTTCTCCTGGCCAATACTTTCCGACCGCTTTTTGAGGCCATCCTTTTACGGAAGCCATGCTCCTTACTTCTTTGCCTCTTCTTAGGCTGGTACGTTCTTACCATATCACTCTTTCCTTTCCATAAGCGTCCAATGACTTTTAATCAATCAGGCCGTGTCTTTCAAGTAAATAAAGTTTCAGAACCGATCTGTCCATAAAACCACGCCTGCATCTACAAAACCATGCGTCATCCAATTGGCCGTTCTCTACCGCTAATGATAGATCTATAAGGCGTCACAAGGCCAAACGCACAATTCCTCTTCAAGAAGTTTTTCGCTAAATTATACAAGCACGCAAAAAGGAGGGGCAGGCCCCTTCTCCACCAGACCGCCAATAAGCAATTGGTCGATCCCTCAGCCAAACCCTCATAGACTACATATAAAGGAGTCACATCCTGCCATACTTCTTGTGATTAAATATTATATCCTATATAAACAGATTATGTCAATAGATAAAATGCCAGAATTTGTGCGCTTTTTATAGACCTGGAGCAGATAAAATACTGTCGTGCCCACCAATCGATTGCCGGAATGGCATAAACAATATCTCTATATGTAGAAGTGTGCACAAAAAAATGCGCCCTTCTTTTCTTCTTTCCGTTATCAAACGGCTATAATGAGCCATTTAAGGCAATGAAAAGAAAAAAATATAAGTGGATATAACTGCGCATTAAGACGCTGTTGAAAACTTTCTCTTTGACCTTGAAAGTTTTCCAACTTTATGATAAAATTACTCTGTGGAAAAGTTGAAAGTTTGCTGTGGTTTTGTTTAATTAACTTTCCTTCACATGTTTCCACATGCTGTATAGTGGATTATCTAAAATAGTGTGGTTATCATACTATTGTTATTCAAAGAATGTATTGCTAAAATGACTGTAGCAGTTTTACAAAGCATCCTAAAGCATATACCGCAATGGATGATCCGGTTGTGCTCTGCTTTGTAAGGCTGCTTTATCATCCAAATGTTATTATTTAAAAACGCTGCACCTGTACTGAATCATCCTGAAAAACTGGTGCATGTTTTTATTTTTTGTTTCTTGTGTGGCTTGGATATTGAGTCCAATTCTTATGTGAGGTGTTTTGAGTGGAATCTTTTAAGGACCTGTTTGAACTAGTAAAAGCCTATTGTAGAGAGCGGATTTCAAAAACTGTTTACGACCTTTGGATTACATGTCTTGAGCCTATTTCCCTGGAGGGGAATAGAGCTGTCTTCCGTGTAAGGACAGAGTTTCAACGGGGCCTTATTTTAGAAAAATATTCCTCACTCTTAAAAGAAGCTTTCGAAAGTGTGCTTGGCTTTCCGGTTGAGCTTGTAATTGAATGCGGAGAAACCGCCTCTCCCCCGCTCTCGGCTACCAATCCCTCCGATAGTGACGAGGACGGCGATGAAGATCCCCAATATGAATATACCTTTGAAACCTTTATCGTGGGGTCCTCCAATAAATTTGCCCACGCAGCCTCCCTGGCCGTCGCCACCAACCCCTCCGGCGCCTATAACCCCTTGTTTATTTACGGGGCGTCCGGACTGGGAAAAACACACTTGTTATACGCCATTTATCACGAGATTGAGCGCACTCACCCTCAAAACAAAATCATCTATGTCCACGGCGAAGAATTTACCAATGAGCTGATTGAAGCCATTCAAAACCGGACCACTGCGGAATTCCATGCTAAATACAGGCTGGTGGACGTACTGTTGGTGGATGATATTCAGTTTATTGCGGGTAAAGAACAAACCCAAGAGGAATTTTTCCACACTTTCAATAACCTGTATCAGGCGGGGAAACAGATTGTGCTTACCTCCGACCGGCCGCCCAAGGAGATCAAAACCTTGGAGGACCGGCTATTGACCCGCTTTGAGAGCGGCCTCTTAGCTGACGTTTCAGCTCCGGATTTTGAAACCAGAATTGCCATTATCCGCCGCAAGGCAGAGTTATTAAAGATAGAGGTCCCCAACGATGTGGCCGACTACATGGCCAACAGGCTAAAAAATAATATTCGGCAGCTGGAAGGGGCGGTAAAAAAGCTAAAGGCCATTAAGTTTTTATCCGGCACCGCGATCACCATCACAGTAGCCCAAAACGCCATCCGGGATATCCTTAACGACAACCAGCCGGTTCCGGTGACAGTGGAGCGGATTATTAACGAAGTGGCCCGCACCTATGGGGTGCGGCCGGAGGATATCCGGTCGAACAAGCGCAGCGCGCCTATCTCCTCCGCCCGGCAGGTCTCTGTATATGTGGTTCGGGAGATTACGCAGATGTCCATGTCGGCCATCGGTGAGGAATTTGGCGGCAGGGATCATTCCACCATCGTTTATGCGGTTCAGCAGGTGGACAAAAATATGAAGATAGACCGGAAGTATAAAGGGACCGTGGAGGACATTATTAAAAATATCCGCGATCATTAAGGAACTGACACTTATTTTTCCACTAATTATTTTTTCACATTCCACCTTGAATAACCGTTGAAAATAATTTTTGAACCTTTTTAAACTCATCAACCAAATTTTTCACAGTTATCCACATTTTCCACTAAGTTTTGCACAAATACCAACAGGCCTATCTATGTTTTCCACCTTACTAACCAGTTTTCCACGGATGGTTGTTCGATAATTTGATTGAGGTTAGGCCTAAACGACGGGATTTATTTCGTTTATTCACATCTCAACTGCCCCTACTACTACTACTATTTATTACTATAACCTATATTCTCCTTTAAGGCGGCATACTTTCAGTTGTAGAAACGAAAGCGAGGAGTTTTAAACATGATGAAAATTAACTGCGACAAAATTACCTTAAACGAAGCGATATCCAACGTAATGAAGGCTGTGTCGTCACGTTCCACTATGCCTATCCTAGAAGGAATCCTTTTAAGGGCCAACAATGGAAGATTGTCCTTAGTGGGTTATGACTTGGAATTGGGAATTACAACTGAGATCGAGGCCAACGTACAGGAACCTGGAGAGGTGGTGCTTTCCGCGTCTTATCTCTACAATATTATCCGAAAGATGCCTGGGGACCGCATCGTTATAGAATGTGACGACAAATTGCGCACCACCATTGAAAGCGGTGTCACCACATTTAATATATTGGGGCTCCCCCCTGCCGAATATCCTGAAATCCCCATAGTATCGGCGGAACAGTCCTTCACCATGAAACGGTCTATGTTAAAAAATATGATTGACATGACCCTATTCGCCGTTTCCACTGCGGACACAAGGCCAGTGCAAACCGGTTCCCTTTTTGATATCAGCCACGGAGAGATTAAAATGGTTTCTGTGGATGGTTTCCGTTTGGCCCTCCGGAAGGAGCCTATAGATATTTTGGCGGAAAAAAGTTTCCGCTTTGTGGTGCCAGGTAAAACCCTATCCGAGGTGAGTAAACTGATAGATTACAACAAAAAGGAAGAGGAATCGAAGGTGTCCATCCGTTTTTCGGGTAAGCACGCTATTTTTGATATTGATGATTATACAATCTTTACCCGCCTGCTGGAGGGCGAGTTCTTGGAATATCAAAATTCTATCCCAGAGGGCAGCTCCACCACAGTCGTGGCCGATAAAAGAACATTGATTGACTGCATTGAGAGAACCTCACTGCTGATTACCGAACGGCTGAAAAGTCCGCTGCGGTGCGAGTTGGCCGACGGTATCTTTAAGATCTCCTGCGCCACGACAGTGGGCCGGTCCTACGATGAAATGGGCTGTTCCATGGAGGGGGCGCCAGTGGAGATTGGATTTAATAACCGCTATTTATTGGATGCTTTAAAGGCCGCCGACAACGACCAGGTCAAGCTGGAAATCAGCGGAGCCTTATCGCCTATGAAGGTTATTCCCATTGAAGGAGAGCATTTCCTTTTCTTAGTGCTGCCCATGAGGCTAAACCGCAATGAAGCTTAAAACAGAGATTATTGAAATTAGCCCGCCCTATATCCGGCTGGATCAATTATTGAAGTTTGCGGGCCTCACTGAAACGGGGGGCCACTCCAAGGAAGTAATTTTAGCGGGCCTTGTCAAGGTCAATGGACTTAATGTGCGGGAGCGGGGCAAAAAAATATATCCGGGAGACCAGGTGGAGGTGGAGGATTACCGCCTAATTATACAGATAAAAAAGGATTCGGTGCCTTCATGAGGGTACAGCATCTTACGCTGGAACAGTTTCGCAATATTAAGCAGGCTCATGTAGTTCCCTCCCCCGACATAAACATTATTTATGGGGATAATGCCCAGGGCAAGACAAATTTGTTGGAGGCCCTCTGGCTTTGTACTGGCGCGAAAAGTTTTAGGGGAGCAAAGATGCCCCAGTTTATCGCCTTTGACCAGGCATATGGATTGGTCGTCAATCAGTTTGAGTCCTTTGGAAGGCAACAGCAAATAGAACTCCGCTTTGGCCGGTTGGAGAAGCAGCTATTGGCCAAACGCAACGGTGTGGGGCAGAAGTCCGTGTCCGCTTTGGCAGGATATTTTTGCGCGGTCGTATTTGCACCGGATCACCTGGATTTGGTGACGGGAGGTCCAGAGGGGCGCAGACGCTTAATAGATAGCGCCCTAGGGCAACTGAAGCCGCATTACATTGATTTGCTCAGCAGATATCAAAAAAGCCTTTACCAACGCAACAGTTTGCTGCGGACCGTTGGGAATAAGTATTCCTCATCACAACAAGAGACCTTGGCTGTGTGGAATGAAAGTCTAGTGGGGTTTGGGGTGTCCATTATGGATTACCGGCAAAAATACCTGTTAATGTTGTCCGAATTGGCCAAGAATTACTATAGGGACATTTCCGGCGGACGGGAGGCATTGGATATCCTTTATTACCCATCCATAAAGATGCCTGCCGGAGCGTTTGCCATAAAGGAAATGAGCAATATTTACCGGGATCGGTTAAACGCCGCTTTGGAAGAGGATTTGAGGGCGGGCTTTACTACCTTGGGCGTTCACAGGGATGATGTGCAAATCCGCGTCGGAGGCCGTCCCGCCAGAACTTATGCCTCTCAGGGACAAAAGAGAAGCTGTGTCCTTGCCATGAAGCTGGCGGAAAGCGATATTGTCAGGGACGCCATTGGGGAAGAGCCCATTATCTTTCTGGACGACATTATGAGCGAGTTGGATGAAAAGCGCCAGTCTTTTGTGCGGGAGCATATCCGCGGCAAGCAGGTCTTTATTACCTGCTGTGACAAAACGGTTTTAAAGCATCCGGAGAACGGCAAGGTGTTTTCCATAGCATCGGGACAGGTTCAAGCGGAGTTGTAATAAAACAATACTGCTATAAGTCGCGCTGAATCGGCGCAAAAAAGGAGGTATAGGGATGAAGGCTTCAAAGGAAAAGGCAGGAATATTATGCGCTTCAAAAAAGAGGCAGTTAAAATGGGCCGTGTTTTTTATCATATTGATTACGGCTTTTGCGTTGGGTGTTTTTATGGTTTATAATAATATGGTAAACCAGTTGCGGTATTCTTTTGGTGCCTTCACCCTATAGTGCGGTCACCTCTGGCAGCCCACTACAGCAATGCCACTTTTGATCAAGTAAGGGGAGATATGTTTTGTACCTTCACTTAGGCCAAAACACCATTGTCAAGCAAAAAGATATTATTGGCATCTTTGATATTGAAAAGGCCTCCACGGAGAAAAGGACCCGTGAATTTTTGGCCAAGGCCGAAAAGAACGGGCAGGTGGTCAATGTATCCTATGAAATGCCCAAGACCTTCTGTGTCTGTGTCCACCCCCAGACTGGCGTACGCGTATACATCACCCCCATTTCGGTCCAAACCTTACAGAGGCGCCAGAATAACATATTGGGGTAAATAATCGGCCTTTAGGAACGACACCACTTTATCGATAAGAAATGGAATAATCACTTTTATCAAAGGTTTAACCATAGAGTGACCCAAAAATACAAGGCGGGATCGGCAATGATCCCTCACTTTGAAAGAGAACTGCATGAGAAAATGAAAACAAATACCATGGGAGGTATCCACTTTGGAAAATAGACCTATTTCCTCAACAGCCATTGACCAGGATCAGGAATACAACGCCACGGATATACAGGTTCTTGAGGGGCTGGAGGCGGTCCGGAAACGTCCCGGTATGTATATCGGCTCTACCAATGAAACCGGACTGCACCACCTGGTTTATGAGATTGTTGACAATGCCATTGATGAGGCGTTGGCGGGCTTTTGCGACGAGATCATTGTGGAGATTCTCCCGGATAACATTATTCGGGTTTGTGACAATGGCCGCGGCATTCCTGTCGGCATCCAGCCCAAGGTGGGCATTTCCGCCTTGACAGTGGTGTTTACGATTCTCCATGCTGGCGGTAAATTTGGAGGAGGGGGATACAAGGTGGCCGGCGGCCTGCATGGCGTGGGCGCTTCAGTGGTCAACGCCTTGTCCGAATGGCTTGAGGTGGAGGTCAGCGACGGGGAGGCCCTTTACACCCAACGCTTTGAGCGGGGGATAGCGGTGACCGAGGTGGAGCGGGAGAACATTGCCCGTCCCACCGGCAGCAGTATTGCCTTTAAAGCCGACTCGGAAATTTTTGATACCACCACATACGACTATGATATTCTGCTCCACCGGATGCGGGAACAGGCCTTCCTCAACGCGGGGCTCAATATTCTGCTCCGGGATCTGCGCAGTAAGGAGCCTGTGGAAAATAACCTTCACTACGAGGGCGGCATTGTCAGCTTTGTGGAGTATATCACCGGGCGCAGGGAATATCATCCGGTGCTGGAAAGGCCCATTTACTTCCAGGGCGGTAATGTTGATGATAAAAATGAATTTATGGCGGAGATCGCCATTCAATACAGCGACAGCTTCAATGAGATTATCTATTCCTTCGCCAACAACATCCGAACCACCGACGGCGGAACACATGAGATGGGTTTTAAATCCGCGGTTACCAAGGTGTTTAACGAATATGGGAAAAAATATAATATGCTCAAGGAGAACGAAAAGCTTCAGGGCGAGGATGTTCGTGAGGGCATGATCACAGTCATCTCCATCAAAGTGGTGGACGCCCAGTTTGAAAGCCAGACCAAGGCTAAGCTGGTCAACAATGATATCCGGGGCTTTGTGGATTCCTTGGTTTACGAGAAGTTGATGACCTACTTTGAGGAAAATCCGGCGGTAGCCAAAGCCATTTTTGAAAAGGCAATCAACGCCGCGCGTGCGCGTGAAGCGGCCAGAAGAGCCCGCGACCTGACACGGCGCAAATCCGTGCTGGAATCAGCCTCCATGCCTGGCAAACTGGCGGACTGCTCCGAACGGGACGCCGAACTGACGGAGATATACATCGTGGAGGGGGACTCCGCAGGCGGTTCCGCCAAGGGCGGCCGGGACAGCCGGTACCAGGCAATACTCCCGCTGTGGGGCAAGATGCTCAACGTAGAGAAGGCCCGTATTGACAAGGTTTACGGCAACGAAAAGCTGATGCCGGTGATCACCGCTTTGGGCTGTGGCTTGGGGGATGAATTTGACGTCTCCAAGCTGCGTTACGGCAAGGTGATGATCATGGCGGACGCGGACGTGGACGGCTCCCATATCCGCACCCTGCTGCTGACCTTCTTTTTCCGGTATATGCGCCCATTAATTGAACACGGGCATGTCTATATTGCCCAGCCTCCGCTATTTAGGGTTTCCAAGGGCAAAAAGCAGGTCCATTACGCCTACAATGAGCGGGAAAGGGACCGGCTGATCGAGGAACTGGGGGGCTCCGCCGATGTCCAGCAATACAAGGGCCTGGGTGAGATGGACCCGGAACAGCTGTGGGAGACGACTATGAATCCGGAAAACCGGACGATCCTCAAGGTGAATATGGAGGACGCCGCCCGGGCGGATGAAATTTTCACCATTCTTATGGGAGATAAGGTGGGGCCCAGAAAAGAATTTATTGAGAAATACGCCATACAGGTACAAAATCTGGACGTCTAAAGCGGCTTGTATGGTGACTGGGATATATTGAGGAAGGTGGAATCTATGTCCGGCCAGGTTCTGTTTCATCTGGAATATGCCTTGTCCAAAATGGACTATACCCGCTTCAATGGTATTCTCTATCAAGACGCTTTGATGAAGATGAAGAGGTCTCAAATTATTACCGGCATTGTGGCTCTGTTGATTGCCGGAGGGGTGATTGCCACCTTCATGATCACCGTGGAGTTTCAATACATCTTTTTGGCGCTGGCTTTCTTTTTGGTGATCTATGGGGTGTATTCCATCGCCTTCTACCCCCTATCCCTCCCAAGACAGCTAAAAAAGCGGGCAAAACAGGAATACATGACGGCAGTGAGTACCAATACCTACCATCTGGAAGTATCGGCTGAGGGCATTTATGAAAGGGTAACGGGCCTGGGGACATCCGCAGCCTATTATCCCTGGAACTGCTTCCGTAAGATCTATATTTTTGACAGCCATGTCGTTTTACTGGAGCAGAGCGGTGCGCAGGGCATAGTCATTCCCTCCCACAGCCTGGACAAAAACAGTGACACAGCCTTAAAAGCCTTTTTGGTAGCGGTAGGCAAAGAAAACGAAATCCAGTTAATCTACGAAAAGTAAGCACAGAGGCCGGAGGGGTTTATGGATAAATACCAGCAGATCCAAGAAGATGCCGAAAATATTGTGTTTGAATATGCGCTGTCCCAGAAGCAGATTGCAAGTCTGCGGAACCGACTTCGCAAATTGACCTCCCGCCGCAAACAGTGGATCCAAACAGCCATATTGACGGTTCTTATGCTCATCATGTTGGCTGATTGGATAGTAAACCATATTTTTAGCTGGCTGCTGATCGCGGTAATGGCGGTGCTGGCCTTAATGTGGGTTACCCCCTTGTTGGACTGGACCGCCTTCAAAAGAAAATACGGGAAAAGGCTCCGCTTTTCCCTTGAAGAGGATAAGATAGTGATTTTCCAGACCGATCCGGATGATGATGAAGGCTTCCCAAGTGAGGTAAAACTGTTGTTGGAGCGAGAGGCGGATATACAGGCACAGGAACACGCGGACATGTTTTTACTTTATAGGGGCGATGATTGTTATGCCATACCTTATGAAGCCCTTGATGGGAAGATGCGTGATCAAGTGCGTGATTATTTCTCCCGCAACGGATTGCTCAAAGGAGAAGGTCATATTGATGGAATAGAAAAAAATTCTATTTAAACAATGAACAGGTAAAGACGCCCCAATAGATATCGGCCGTTCCCAGAAGGCCACAGGAAGGATTGAGTCACATGAGCCAGGATTATAACGACAATACCTTTAATCAGGCCGGCACCAACGTCATAGAGGTGGATATAGAAAAAGAGATGCATAAAAGCTATCTGGATTATTCTATGTCCGTCATTGTGGGACGGGCCCTCCCGGATGTGCGGGACGGATTAAAGCCAGTACACCGCCGCATTATTTACAAGCTCCATGAAATGGGGTTGACCCCGGACAAGGCTTACCGCAAATGCGCCGATATCGTGGGCAATGTGCTGGGTTCCTATCATCCCCACGGCGATGCGTCGGTTTACGACGCCTTGGTGCGTATGGCGCAGGATTTTTCCCTCCGGTATCCTCTGGTGGACGGCCACGGAAACTTCGGTTCTATTGACGGCGACCCTGCCGCCGCCTACAGGTATACCGAGGCCAAGATGGATAAAATGAGCACCCTCTTGGTCGGTGAGATTGATAAAGAGACGGTGGATACCAAACCCAACTACGACGACCGCTTGCAGGAGCCTGTCGTACTGCCGGCCCGGTTCCCCAATCTGCTGGTCAACGGCTCCACCGGGATCGCGGTGGGCATGGCCACCAATATTCCTCCCCACAACCTGAGGGAGGTTATCGACGCTATCTGCCTGTTGATTGACAATCCGGACGCGGGCCTTGGGGAAATTATGGAGCACATCAAGGGGCCTGATTTTCCCACATCAGGGATTATTATGGGGAAAAGCGGCATCCGCGCCGCTTATGCCACCGGCCGGGGGAAGATTACCATACGGTCCAGGGCCGAAATAGAGGAGGATAAAAACGGGCGCTTCCGAATTTTAGTCACTGAGATCCCCTATGGGGTTAACAAGGCCAGGATGATGGAAAACATCGCCGATCTTGTAAACACCAAGCGCATAGAGGGCATATCCCTGCTCAGGGATGAAAGCTCACAGCGAACCGGAATCCGGGTGGTCATTGAGCTAAAACGGGACGCCAATCCCCAGATTATTCTGAACCAGCTTTACCAGCTCTCCCAGCTCCAAGTGAGCTACGGCATTATTTTATTGGCCCTGGAAAATGTGCAGAAGGTTGAGGGGGCTGAGGAGAAGCTCCGCCCCAAGGTGATGAACCTTAAGGAAATGCTGGTCCATTATATCCGGTTCCAACAGGAAATTGTTACCCGGCGGACGCGGTATCTGTTAAAAAAGGCCCGTGAGCGGGCCCATATTGTAGAGGCATTAAAGGTTGCCCAGGACTTTATCGATGAGGTTATCGCCATCTGCCGCTCAAGCCGTCAACGGTCGGAGATCAAGGACCGCTTGATGGAGCGGTTCGGTTTTGACGATGTACAGGCCTCCGCCATCGTGGCCATGCAGCTGGGGCAATTGGCCTCCCTGGAGCGGGAAAAAATTGAGGCGGAGCTGGCCGAGCTCCAAGCAAAAATAGCCGAGTATGAGGACATCTTGGCTGATGAGCAAAAAATCCTGGCTATTGTGCGTCAGGAGAGTATACAGATCAGGGAAAAATACGGCGATGACCGCCTCACTGAAATTCAGGCAGTCAGCGGCGAGGTGGATATTGAGGACCTGATTCCGGTGGAGGACTGTGTCATCACTCTGACACATTACGGCTATATTAAGCGGCAGCCGGCGGATGTTTACCGCACCCAGCGCCGGGGCGGCCGCGGTATATCCGGCATGACCCGCCGGGAGGAGGACTTTGTGGAGGAGCTGTATATTGCCTCCAGCCACGACTACATCCTTTTCTTCACCAATAAGGGCCGGCTTTACCGGGTCAAGTGTTACGAGATTCCCGAAAGCTCCCGCGCCAGCCGGGGGATGAATATAGTCAATATTCTGC
>Ga0153947_1001003_pt1 | contig 13541 bp, 11 predicted proteins | sample TSNJ031MetaG_FD_104697 | JGI IMG/M metagenome (GOLD analysis project Ga0153947, IMG submission 104697) | Attine ant fungus gardens microbial communities from New Jersey, USA - TSNJ031 MetaG | ecosystem: Host-associated > Fungi > Mycelium > Unclassified | place: USA: New Jersey, Wharton State...
GTCTTTTATATCATATTTAAGCCATTCAGGAAGGAAGGAAATTGATGAAGCGTATTATTTTAATCGTTTTAGATAGCCTGGGCGTTGGTGCTCTGCCGGATGCTGCACAGTACGGCGATGCAAATGCCAACACTTTTTCGCATATTGTAGATGCAGTGACTGCTAATGGCAGGCAGTTTGCAATTCCGAATCTGCGTGCACTGGGCTTTGGGAACATAGACGATGCAGCAGAAAAAAGGATGGAAGTACCTTGTCCGACCGGTGCATATGGAAGGCTTGCTGAAAAGTCAAAGGGAAAGGATACGATTACAGGGCATTGGGAAATCGCCGGTCTTTATACAGAAATCCCATTCAAAACATATCCCGACGGATTTCCGGAGGATTTTATGAAGCGGTATGAAAAGGCTATAGGTTTTGAGATCTTGGGGAACTATGCTGCGTCCGGAACAGAGGTTATTGAAGAGTTAGGTCACAAGCACGAAACGACGGGCAGACCGATTGTCTATACCTCGGCGGACAGTGTATTTCAAATCGCAGCGAATACAGCAGTCATTCCACTAGAAAAACTATATGAGATTTGCGAGATTGCAAGGGAAATGCTAGTGGGAGATGTAGCTTGCGGCAGGGTCATTGCAAGACCGTATATAATCGACAGTGACGGAAAGCGCGTGCGAACGTCCGACAGAAAGGACTATGCGGTTTCGCCGACAGCAAGGACATTGCTAGATAAGGTTGAAGCAGCAGGCAAGACTGTTTATGCAGTCGGGAAAATTAACGATATTTTTAATGGCAGTGGTATAACAAAAACGGTGCATACAGATGACAATATGGATGGCGTGAATAAGACATTGAAAATCATGAGAGATGATTTTTCAGGGCTTTTGTTTACAAATCTAGTGGACTTTGACTCTAAATACGGGCACAGACGAAATGCTCTCGGCTATGGCGAATGCATCGAAGCGTTCGATACTAGACTTCCAGAATTGCTGAAAGCGATGAAGCAGGAAGATGTCCTTATGCTGTGTGCAGACCATGGGAATGACCCTGCACATAGCGGCTGGGATCATACGAGAGAATATGTGCCGGTCGTCATTTACGGCAATGAGATTCAGGCGGGCGTCAACCTTGGAACACGGGAATCTTTTGCTGATATTGGAGCTACCATTGCAGAAATGCTGGAGGTTGAGACAACCGAAATTGGTGTCAGCTTTATGCGTGAGATCGTAAAGAAATAGGTATGCAGTGGACTTTTTGTAATGGGTTGTTTGAGGTCCGTGGTGTGAAAGGAAGGTCGCTTATGAATATGTACGACATTATTTATAAAAAAAGAGAAGGCGGGAAACTGGATAAAGAAGAAATTGAATATTTTGTAAAAGGATACACAGATGGGAGTATCCCTGATTATCAAGCCGCTGCCTTTTTGATGGCGATCTTTTTAAAAGAAATGGATAGAGAAGAAACATTCCAATTGACGACCGCTATGAAAAATTCAGGCGACATCGTCGATTTATCGCCGATTCAAGGAATTAAGGTTGATAAACACAGTACGGGTGGCGTGGGGGATAAGACGACGCTGATCGTAGGACCGGTTGCTGCGGCAGCAGGTGTACCGATTGCAAAGATGAGCGGCAGAGGGCTGGGGTTTTCAGGTGGAACAGTGGATAAAATGGAATCTATTCCGGGATTTAAAACGGCACTGGAGCCACAGGTGTTCATAGATCTCGTCAATAAAATAGGATTGTCTATAATCGGTCAGACAGCGCATGTTGCGCCTGCGGATAAAAAGATATATGCCCTTCGTGATGTGACGGCAACAGTGGAAAATCTAAGCCTGATCACATCCAGTATCATGAGTAAGAAATTGGCCTCTGGCAGCGATGCAATCATTTTAGATGTCAAATGTGGTGAAGGTGCTTTTATGGAAAACATTAAGGACGCTTGCCTGCTGGGAGAACTGATGGTAGAGATAGGAAAGGATGACGGCAAAGAGACTGCGGCGGTTATAACGGATATGAATCAGCCTCTAGGCAAGGCGGTGGGAAATAGCCTTGAGGTGATTGAAGCGATTGAGACGCTCAAAGGAAAAGGACCGGATGATATTACAGAATTATCTTTGACTTTAGCGAGTATGATGATTCAGATCGGTGGCAAAGCAAAGAATCTTGAAGAGGGACGTAGAATGGCTGAAGAGGCAATTTCCGGCGGTGCTGCACTTGAAAAACTCAGACTGTTTATCGAAGGTCAGGGTGGAAACTCTGCTGTAATCAACAATTATAAATTATTCCCACAGGCGAAATACAATGTTGAGGTGCCTCTTGATACGCTGATGCGCAGCGATACGGGTGGAGATTGCCATATTGAAAAAGAACTGCCGAACGTATATGTGACCGAGATAAACGCCAAAATCATCGGTATGGCATCGCAGCATTCTGGCGCAGGCAGGGCAACCAAGGAAGATGTGGTTGATTTGTCGGCAGGCATTTATCTGCATAAAAAAGTGGGTGATGCAGTGCGGCAGGGAGAGCTTTTAGCCGTTGTTTACAGTAATGATAAGGCAAAGGCAATAAAAGGAGCTGAGGAGGCAAAAAAGGCTTTTTCATTTCATGAAGAGATGTCGCCAAAGAGAGACTTGATTAAAAAGATTATTTGGGCAGAAAAACAATGATAAATAGTGATTGGACAAAAATTTAGTGCTAAATCCCCGAGTTTGCAAATATCTTAGTAAGAGAATTTGTAGGCAAGGGGGTTTTTTGTGTGAAAGAGAGAAAGAGAATCGGACAGCTGCGAAAAAGGCTGTTGGTTTTCAAAGTTATGAATAGATCTAAAATTATAAAGGGGATGTGCTTTGGACTGGCATTGGTGGTCGCTGTTGGCGGCGGTTTTATGGGCGTTCAACAGTTTTCTCCCACGGAGCGGTCAATTGATATTGGACAGCCAAGTGCAGTGGTGACAGCGGTAATGGCGAAGGCAAGCGGTGCGGCAGAATTTGCAGAGTCGGAAGGGCAGAATTCTGGCTTTTCTGTGGATGGCAAGGCAGCCGTCTTGATGGATGCTGGGAGCGGCGCGGTTTTGTTTGCACAAAACGCCAGAGAAGAGCTGCCCCCGGCCTCGGTAACAAAGATCATGACGATGCTTTTAATTTTGGAAGCGGTAGACAAAGGGCAGCTTTCCCTGTCCGATACAGTTACTGTATCGGAGCGCGCCGCCTCTATGGGTGGCAGTCAAATGTATATGGAACCAGGTGAGCAACACACGCTAGATGAAATCATGACGGGTATTGCGATGGTATCGGCAAATGATGCTTGTATCACTGCAGCAGAATTGCATTCGGGTACAGTTGAAATTTTTGTTGAAAATATGAATAAACGGGCGAAAGAGCTAGGCATGGAGAATACAAATTTTGTTAATACAAACGGCTTACCTGTGGCAAATCATTACACGAGCGCATATGATATAGCGTTGATGTCAAAAGAGTTGCTGCAGTATACTGGAGATCACGATTGGTTTACAACATGGCAGAAAACAATTTCGGTCGGCTTGCCAGGCAAAGAAACAGAATTTGGATTAACAAATACAAACCGACTTTTAAAACAGTACCCAGGAACAACAGGTCTCAAAACTGGATTTACACAAGAAGCAGGCTATTGTTTTGCTGGTTCAGCAGTAAAAGAAGACATGACTTTGATTGCAGTTATTTTAGGCAGCCCATCTTCCCAAATTCGCTTTGCAGAGGCTGCGAAGATGTTGGATTATGGTTTTGCTATGTACGATTCTGTGCTGGTCGCAAAAAACGGCGACCCAATCGGAGCAGTTGAAATTCAAAAAGGAACTCCTTCCGTAATCAATGCTGCGGCAGGAGAAGAGATCTCTATTTTAGTAAAAAAGGGAGATGCAGAAACGATTACCGTAGAGCAGGAACTGTATACGAAGCTTAGGGCGCCAATTGAAAAAGGTCAGCAAATTGGAGAATTGGTCATCAAACAAAACGATGCTGAAATAGACAGGTATCCCCTTGTCGCCGAGGAAGCGGTTAAGCAAGCTTCAATAAAAGACCTTTACATACACCTGATGAAAAATCTGATATAAGATAGGGGGAAACTAAGTGACAAAAGAGTATATTATTGCATTTTCGTCTTTTTATAAGGCGATTTATGCACAAGAAAAACTTCAGGAAAGAATGATGAGATCTACTTTAAAAAAGTTGCCACCGGAACTTATTAAATCTTGTGGTTATGCTTTGCATCTGAGAATTGACTCCATACAAAGCGTGCTTAAGGTACTTGAAGACAGTCAAATCGCAACAAGAGGCATCTTTATGGTCGATAATTCTTCCGGGAAAATAAATTATAGGAGAATCGCATAATATAGCTTAAAAGGCAGGCGCTTTCAATCGCCTGCCTTTTTCGCGCAGCAATAGCATTTTTTTAGCCGAAAAAGATGACGATATTTAATATTTATGATAAAATAATTCATGAGATTATTAGACACCTATAAAATGTTATAAAACAAAGCAAGTATTCTTTTGAGGTCTGCATAATAAAAAGGAGGGATTACATGAAGATATTAAAAGGCGCCTGTATTATTGGGCAGTCTGGAGGACCGACATCTGTCATAAATGCTACTGCGCTGGGATGCATAGAAGCGGCGTTTGCTTCGGAGGCAATCACAAAAATATATGGCGCGGCGCATGGTATAAAGGGGGTACTGGATGATCGGCTCTACGATTTGGGGCTGGAGCTCCAGGAGGAACTGGAATTGATGAGATTCACACCGGCAGCAGTACTGGGAACTTGCAGATATAAACTTCAAGACTTCATGAAAGATGATGTGGATTATAAGAATATTTTAGAAATATTTCGAAAATATGACGTGCGATATTTTTTCTATATCGGCGGGAATGATTCCATGGATACGTGCAGTAAAATTAGTAGCTACCTATCACAAAATGATTACGAGTGCCGCATCATTGGAATTCCCAAAACGATTGACAATGATTTGTCGGGCACTGATCACTGTCCCGGTTATGGCAGCGCAGCTAAGTATGTTGCAACCACGTGTATGGAAGTATATAGAGATGCGATGGTTTATGATACCGGATCTATCACCGTACTGGAAGTTATGGGAAGAAATGCAGGTTGGTTGACAGCCGCGTCAGCACTGGCAAAATACAAAGGGGTGGGACCAGATTTGATTTATTTGCCTGAAGTAGCGTTTGATTTAGCGGATTTTATACATGATGTAAAACGAGTTTACGATCGAGCCGGTGATGTTATGGTAGCTGTATCTGAAGGAATTAAGGATAAAAACGGAACTTATATTTCATCTTACTTCTCAGATACGGCAAAAGATAGAGATGCCTTTGGTCATGCTAGAATGGGTGGATTAGCTGGAAGCTTATCCAACTTTGCAAATGCAAAGATTGATGCGAAGGTAAGAGGAATCGAATTGTCCCTACTTCAAAGGTGTTCAGTCCATCTGGCTTCAAAGACCGACATGGAAGAAGCTTATACGGCAGGCAAAATGGCGCTTGAGTCCGCAGTGGCAGGCAATACGGATAAGATGGTCGCATTCAAGCGGGCAGAGGGTGTGGAATACCGATGTGAAACGACATTAATTGATCTAATAGAGGTAGCAAACATGGAGAAAAAAATTCCACGAAATTGGATTAATGAAGCCGGAAATGGATTGCGGCAGGAGTTTATCGATTACGCTTTGCCGTTGATTCAGGGAGACATAAATGTACCAAAACAAGATGGACTTCCTAGATTTGCGAAACTAAAACGTATTATGACAAGAGAAATCTGAAATGAGAGTCTAAAATGAAAATCTAGAATGAGGATCTGAAATGAATCTAAAAAGAGAATCCAAAAGAAAATGGCAATTGTTAAATATACCAATTAACTATTGCCATTTTCTTTAACCTGATTTATTTCAAATTCACAGGGTTTAAGCATTCCAACTCAGGCAGTACAAATAGCCCGTCTTTCCTGATCAGTACATCATCAAAATAGATTTCCCCACCGCCATATTCAGGTCTTTGAATCATAACCAGATCCCAATGGACTGCAGATTTATTTCCATTGAAAGCATCTTCATAGGCGGCACCCGGAGTCAGATGGAAGGAACCTGCAATCTTCTCATCAAAGAGAGTATCTTTCATCGGCTCAAGTACAAATGGGTTGACGCCGATTGCGAACTCGCCAAAATATCTAGCAGAATCATCCGTATTTAAAAGTTCATTAATCCGTTCATTATTATTTGAAGTTGCATTTACAATTTTACCATCTTTAACCTCAAAGACAATATTTTGGTACGTAAATCCCTGTTCTTCAGATGGAGTATTGTAAGAAATCTTTCCATTCATAGATTCTCTGACGGGCGCAGTATAAACTTCACCATCAGGAATATTGCGCTCACCAGAGCACTTGATAGCCGGAATGTCCTTAATTGAAAAAGTCAAATCTGTACCAGGACCTTTGATGTAAACTTTGTCAGTTTTGTTCATCAATTCAACAAGCGGTGTCATCGCGTCTTCCATTTTTTTATAATCAAGCGTGCATACATTGAAATAGAAATCTTCAAATGATTCAAAGCTGGTATTTGCCAGCTGTGCCATAGAATCGTTTGGGTACCTTAGAACGACCCATTTTGTATGATTTACCCTATAATCTTGAACCGGTCGCATCAGTTTGCTGTACAAGTTCAGTTTTGCAGAAGGGACATCAGAATGTTCTGAGGTATTGGCGCCTGCACGAATGGCGATGTAGGCTTGCATACCACGCATCTGTTCCAATTGATATTCCTGCATGAATGTAATCTGTTCTTCCTGACAGCTGAGAAGTATTTCTCTAGAAATGGACGAGTCTCTAATCGTCGTATAGGGAAGACCACCGCAAGCATAAATATCTTTAATTAACTGTTTGACCAGCGGTTTACAGCACTCGCCCTCATAATCGATCAAAACTCTTTCACCTTTCTGCACGTTGCAAGAATAGTGAACCAACCCATCTGATAATTTTTTTATTCTTTCATCCATATTACTTATCTCCTCTATGATTTGGTGAAATCTTACTGTGAAACTAATGTTGTTATCATTTTACATTAACAGTATACCCTATAATTCCTATTTTTAAAAGTAGGGGAGGAAGAATTGTCTTGCATGTATCATAAGCCATTGGTAGAATGTTACTATGAAAAATATATTTGTAGTAAATCCTGCGGCTGGCAAGAAAAAAGGAAATGCAGCTTTTATAAAAACAATTGAGACCGCGGCGAAGAATATCGATGCCGATTTTGAAGTGTATGTGACGAAGGCTGCCCACGATGCTGAACAATTTGTAAGGCAAACCTGTGAAACGAGGTGCAAGTCACAGCCGATTCGTTTCTTCGCCTGCGGAGGTGATGGAACATTGAATGAAGTAGTCAACGGCGCTTATGGGTTTGATGTGCAGATTGGATGCATTCCAATCGGCTCAGGCAATGATTTTGTGAGGAATTTCCCTGACGCGGGTGATTTTAGGAATATAACGGCACAGCTTGCAGGACAGCCACAGATTGTAGATTTGATTCGCTATACACAGGTTGTGGATGGTCATCTTGAAGCAAGCTACTGTGCCAATATGTTTAATATTGGGTTTGACTGTAATGTTGTAGATATGGCAGCAAAATTAAAAAAATATCCGTTTATTGGAGGTTCGGCGGCATATTTTCTAGGTATCATTTTCACTTTGATTAAAAAGACAGGAATAGAACTCCGTATCAATTTTACTGATGAAACAAACCTCGCGGCAGCACAGGTTCATGATAAAAAAATTCTATTGGCAGCAATCGCAAACGGGTGTTTTTGTGGTGGCGGTTTTAAGGGTGTTCCAAGAGCAACTTTAGATGACGGACTGATTGATGTCAGCATAATAGAAAATGTACCGCGTATCACCTTTTTAAAGTTGCTCTTAAAATATTCGAAAGGCACACACCTTGAAACTAGTATAGGCAAGCGTATCATAACATATAAGAAATGCAAATGCTTGACAATCAATGTAAATGGTTCAACTGCGCGAATGAGCACTGATGGGCAAATCACGGATATACATAATGTACATTTCGAGTCTATACCAAAAGCCATGTGGTTTTCTGTACCGACGGCACTCAAATAATATAATGTCTATCGCAAGTTCTTACAAAAAAGCTCTTGCAAAAAAGTATATTCATTGATGAAAAAATATGGTAATATAATATGGAGTATGCAATATTGAATAGGCTTTTATATTATTTGCAGAATAGGAGAATTGTAGAAAGTGAAAAACAGGAGGAGAAAAATGTCATCCGGCGCCAAAATAAAGGTCATCATAACTGCCATTATATTTCTAGCGGTTGTATTTTCATTTGTGACAATTATGAATGTGAAAAACACATTGGAATTACAGGATATTATAAGGGAAAGCATTTCGAACCAGCTGATTTCTATATCAGTAGCAGCAAGGGAAACGCTGGATGTAGATGCATTTATCAATTATAACAGCATAGAAGATATAGCTGCAAATCAGGAGGAATATGATAAAAACTTGGCACAATTGCGGGCGTTGGCGACCAATTTAAATGTCGACTATATCTATGCGCTTAAGAAAATTGGTAATGAATATTATTTTATCTTTGATACTGACCCTGAAGTTGAAAAACCGTTTGCCCCTTATGAGCTGTCACCAGTCCATGTTAGTGCCTTTGAAGGCGAGGAAGCAGCCGATACGATGAATGTGTCCGACGAGTGGGGCAATTTTAATACCGGTGCCATTCCCATTTGGAAATATGGAGAGGTGGTTGGCATTATCAGTGCAGACATAGAAGATTTATACTTACAAAAAAGCGAGCAGACCGCTATGGTGAATCGAGTCATTCTGATTGTTGCACTGTTGATTACGATGGCGGTTATGCTAGGTACAATAGTGATTTTACTCAAACGGCTAGATAGGATGCAAAAACGGCTGGAGGCATTGGCGCACTACGATACAGTTACCGGTTTGCCAAACCGACAATATTTACTTGAATATCTCTCTGCTTGTACGGTGGATAATCAACAAGAACCATTTGCGCTGTTGTTTATTGATTTGGACAACTTCAAGAGGGTAAATGACAATGCGGGTCATGATGCAGGAGATGAACTGCTGTGTAACATTGCCACTTACCTCAATGATAAAAGAAAAGATAGTAAAGTGTTTCGACCTACTGCTGGAATATTGAATATTGCCGCACGAGTAGGAGGAGACGAATTTATTCAAGTGGTATCGGGTGTGAATACGCAAGAAGATGCGATGGACGTGGCACAAGGGTTACTGGATGAGTTTGATTCGCAGGTAACGAATCGTCATGCTAAAAAATATGAAGTAGGGCTCAGTATCGGCGTATCACTTTTTCCATACCATTCTGAAAATTATCATGTACTTATTAAATATGCTGACATTGCAATGTATCATGCTAAACGGTCGGGGAAGAATTGCTACCGAATTTACAATGATGAAATGAAAACATTGGATGAAGAAAAATAAAATATAATTAACGCAAGGTACATAATCATGACCGCTGACTCCAAAAAGCCGACGGTCATATTTTCGTGAAATAGCTTAATCTCCATCCCATAGAAGGTGTGTGAAGAATTCAATATCTTCTACTTCCTCTGCCGGGATCGCTTTTATGTTATTGTTCAATTTCAACGTCATCTTTGTTTCAGCGTCATACTTTGGCCATTCAATTGCGACAGAATCACCTTGATTTGGATCTCCATTTTTTATAAAATTCAGCCAATAAGTGTGTACTTGTTCTTTAAATGCAATCAAGTCATCGGTAAGTTTTATATTAGACGGTAAGGTGTCAAACACAAAAATTAATTCAATGCCGTGTGCCGTTCCAAGCCCCTTTTTTTCTAACTCAGGGAACATATAGTCAAAATTGTAAAGATATGCGTTGTGTCCTTGTTTTGTCAATTCATTTGCAAAGACATCAGTTCCAAATCGAATGCCCATTTCAATTATAAAGTGTGCACGTTCAGTCGGCGTAGAATCTTCATTTACAGGGTAACGATCCAAAACGGCGCGTGCCTTTTCTGTCCCGAAGAGACCTTCGACAAATTCGCTATAAGTTAGCGCATCTATTTCATGCGTGATAAACATCGTCCCTTCGTCTGAGTTGTATCCGCCCAAAATATCTACAGCATTAATATCGCCGTTAACTAAAGCCTTATATGGGTCTGAAGGAATCGCTTTCCCGTCGAAGATAGGCCAAAAATTTTGCGTTGGAGCAGACATGTCCGAGGAATATGGCGCGGCCTCTGAGATCACTTGTGCTGAAAGTGCTTGTATTTCCGCCAATGATTTGACGTTTAGTTTCTGATAGAAATTGTCCTTGGCTACAAGTGCTTGCTCAACGCTTCCATTTGCTTTGGAAGAGACCATCTGCTGTCCGAGCAGGTTGCCACTCTCCAAGATCGCGCGATTAAACAGTCCCTTTGCAAGTGGGCTCTCTATTAACGTCGACACACTAAAAGAACCGGCAGATTCCCCGCTGATTGTGATGTTATCTGGATCTCCGCCAAAGCTCTCTATATTTTCCTTGACCCATTTTAATGATGCGACTTGATCTAACATACCGGCATTGCCAAGATAGCCATATTGCGCTTCAATTTCCTGATCAGCAATAAAGCCAAATACATTTAAACGATAGGCTACATTCACTTGTATCACACCGTCTTTTGCAAACCGTGTGCCCTCGTACGTTGAATTTGCAGGGCTGCCGTTTGCATATCCACCACCGTGAATATAGACGAGTACAGGTAATTTTTTTCCAACAGCATCTTCAGGTGTCCAAATGTTAAGATAGAGGCAGTCTTCACTCATTTCAGAAAGACCTTTATTTTTCTGCATGGCGGATTCTTTAAATTTTGTACAATCCAGTATTCCTTCCCAAGGCTCAATTGGCTGTGGTGGGGCAAAGCGCAAATTTCCAACTGGTGGGGCAGCAAAAGGGATTCCTTTGAACACTGTGACGCCGTCGATTACAAATCCCTGGACTTGACCATATACAGTTTGGATGATCGGATCTTGCGTTTCATTAGAACCTTGTTTTGCACACGCTGCAAAACTACCAATCACCAACAAAATTATGATACTTAATGAAAGAATTCTTTTCAATTGAAGCCCTCCTAGTTAAAAAAACAAATCTATGTCAGATAAACAAATCCGCCGCCTTTTTTCGTCGCCTCAATCCACATACCAATATCGAATTCGATTTTACGCCCTTCGTCATAAGCTGTCGCAATATAGTGACCATTTTTATCGTCTATTCCAATAATAACAATCCAATGCCATTCATCAAACTCTTTTAGCCCACCAACATGCAAATTTAGAAAGGCAATGGGACAATCTGAAGCGATGCCTTCTTTAATAAAGGCTATAATATTTTGGATGGATCCATTTTTTTGTACATTTAGTGCATGGCACTTCCAAGGAGCACCGTGGTGCAGTAGAAGGGCATCCATACCTGTAACAAATTTAATAGTGCTGTCTAGACCACGTATTCCAGGAGTAATAAAACGCCAAACATCCTCCATTGCAGAGACGGACGAGGGGATATCATCATTTAAATAGGGAAGTGCACCGGAATCTCGTTTATTTAAATATAAAAGTAAGGAGGTTGCGCAGGTCGGTCCGCATCCCGCTAACCGTTTAATTGAAGAGGTATACCATATTTGATTTAAGCCGTAAATTATATCTTCATTCGATTTTATTTGCAACCATTCAGGGTGTTTAATTTGCATCTCTGTTCTCTCAATCTTTATAATTCTTTACTGATGTGCATTAATGGACGCATGTGAACTCCACACGACTAAATTTACGATAATGCGTTGCGGTCTTTTCAATTTAGGTAGTTTATTCGTACGCACTGCCTTAGTGTAACATATGTGCAACAATAGTCAATATGTATCAAAAAATTGTGATTTAAATGTATTAAAAAAGGTGATTTAAGAACCTTCTAGAGTAATGCCCACACCCGCGTCCACTCTAGAACTTATTTTAGGAATATACCGTCACTAATTAACAGCCAATTTGTAATTTAAAAGTTGAATTCCAATAAGGGGTATGGTATAATTCTCTTGCTGTTGCGTAAAGTATGAACTGGTGAATTAACATCTGAAATTGTTTGTGTGAAGAATGCGACTGATTGATTTTTTCGAGAGTAGTCCGAGTGGCTTAAGGAGCTGGTCTCGAGAATTTCCGATGTGTTGGGACAAGGCAAGTCCGCAAAGCCGTACGGTTGCTGGGTTTTAGGCGATTGGATAGTTGACACAAAGTGGTTTATCTAATGGGTTTTCTAATCAGCCTTTAGAAAATTGAAAATTTAATACTGGTTTTATCACCGGTTTGGTGTTAAAATAAATGAGCGTGGAGGGTTGTCCGAGTGGTCGATGGTGCAGCACTCGAAATGCTGTGTACAGCAATGTACCTACGGTTCGAATCCGTAACCCTCCGCCAAAGTGCCGGAACGGGCAGGCTTTAACGCTTGCCCGTTCTTGGTGTGTGAAGGGGTTAGATATGAATAGAGAAATACAAAATCATGTGCAAATCGTCAATCTGACACGAAATTGAGGGAAATAAAATGACTTTATACGATACAATCTTCATACGCCGAGCTGTGCGAGAATATGATTCCGCCCCGTTGAGCGAATCGGAGCTTGCTGACGCGCAAGCAGTTTTGGACAGCGTAAAGCAGCTGCCCGGTCAGACCGCCCGTTTTGAAATAGCAAACGCCGACAAGCTCAAAAGTGTGGCTGCGCCCCATGCGGTGCTGGCATATTCGGAAGACACCGACGCCGCCCTGTGCAACATCGGCTACACCTTGCAAACGCTGGACTTATACTTGCAAAGCAAGGGCTACGGCAGCTTGTGGATGGGTATGGGCAAGCCAGCCGAACCCGGCGCGGACTACCGCGTTCTATTGGCTTTCGGTAAGACGGATATTCCGTCACGCAGCGGCGAAGCCGACTTCAAGCGCAAGCAGGTTTCGGATATCAGCAATGAGGACAACGCAATTGTCCGTGCCGCCCGCTTAGCGCCTTCCGCTGTAAACTTCCAGCCGTGGAAGCTGGATTTTTCTCCCGGAAATGTAACCGTCAAGTATAACGGTAAAGGCATCGGCAAGCTGTTTGCGGGTAAGTTCCAGAAGATAGATCTCGGCATTCTGCTTAAACACGTGGAGCTTGCGTTGGAGCATGAGGGTAAAACCGTGATGGAAATCACATCGAGCGGTAAAGGGAAAAACTTTGCCGCTACCGTGACATACAGGGAGAATTGACTATGCCGGATTTATTAAAAAGCGATGGACTGATACAATATGAATTTACCGCTACATTTCGCAGGTATAAAGAGGAGGATGCCTGCGGCTGGAATTTTCTTTTCATGTCAAAAGAATTGGCAAAAGAAATACGGGCAAATTTCAAATGGCGGGAAGAGGGTTGGGGGCGGATGAAGGTAACGGTAAAAATCGGCAAAAGCGAA
>Ga0153947_1001004_pt1 | contig 13531 bp, 11 predicted proteins | sample TSNJ031MetaG_FD_104697 | JGI IMG/M metagenome (GOLD analysis project Ga0153947, IMG submission 104697) | Attine ant fungus gardens microbial communities from New Jersey, USA - TSNJ031 MetaG | ecosystem: Host-associated > Fungi > Mycelium > Unclassified | place: USA: New Jersey, Wharton State...
AATGTCTTATCAATTTAAGTAAGTTATACAATCCCTGCTTCAGAAGTACCCGACGAGTCCGACCAATTGGGAAAGATAGTAAATGACTCCTTAAGTACCCGATCAGTCGCGGACCTCAAGGCTGGTTACGAGTGCAGTCGTCCATTTAACATAAAACATAATGGCAATTGATCTTCACTAGAAATTATATAACCTCTGCATTGTGCTGGCGATCAATCACCTTAACTAGATTTAGAGTTGAGGTAATATCAATTTGACAATCCTTGAGCATTGTTAAGCACATGTTGGTAAGTAATAATAGTCCATTCATGTCCACTTCAACCGAGAAACAACTAGAAATCGTGTGTCCATGGATATTACTTGGTTTTTTTTAAAATCAACAGTTTATTACACGGTGCCCGGTCGCAGTCCGTGGTAGAGAAACTCTAGTTAGATACAGGAAAATGAGGAGAGAGAGAGGAAAAGGAAACACTATACATAAGACACTTGAGACTTGACTAGTCCAAATACTGATTAGGGAAACAAAAGGCTCTTTTTGTTTTTCTTACAAAAGTCAACGAGATCTGATAGTCGATCATGCCTTGGAGTGATTGATTGATTCTCATTGCATTCATAAAAGATGTGTGACCTGGTTTCGACGATTGCTCGACCGCACCGTCATTCCACTTACCTAGATATCATATATTCGGATCAGTTCCGAGTGATCTGGTTCTCAGATTGTATCTTGTAGTTATATATCTATTGTAGGGTACCATGTATCCTACCATGGACTCCAATCGAGAACCGTGTTACAGATTTATGAAAGGGGAAAAAATTGATTCACCACTGCGGTGTTTGACACCGACATGTGATTAAAAACTTCGTCTCGTTTTTAATTAACAGACAATCCCCGAGCATTTTTTTGGTCAAGCAGCATCATAATATGCGTCGTTCCATTCTACTATGAAATCGCTCTCTAATATATGTCTCTTCTTCTACTACCCTCTCCATTTATTCCACTTCTCTCATGTCTGGATCAGTTGCGAGTGATCTGGTTCCAAATCTTTAATCGAGCACCGCATTACAATTTATGTATTAAAAAAACATTGACATGTGATTTGCTTATCGATCTGAGTGGATATCAGGATAGATTGATTGATTGATATTGACTTCTCAGACATAAAGAATACGCTGGTCTCCTATCTATCGTATTCCCATCATGGCTAACGTCTTTGTATGTGGTGTTACTCTTTATTGTCATTGAAGTATTGAATCTCTTGAACACTCAGTTTGACATCACCATTGACAACCAGCCTGCTGGTCGCATCGTCTTCAAACTCTACGATGATGTCGTCCCCAAGACTGCGAAAAATTTCCGCGAGCTCGCGACTGGACAACATGGCTTCGGCTACAAGGGATCCTCCTTCCACCGTGTTATTCCCAAATTCATGCTCCAGGGTGGCGATTTCACCAACGGAAATGGCACAGGCGGTAAATCAATTTACGGCGAGAAATTCGAAGGTACGGTCGACTCCGAAAGTTCTACTCCTGATAGCTGAATACCCCGACTAGACGAAAACTTCAAGATGAAGCATGACAAGCCTGGCATGCTTTCCATGGCTAACGCCGGCAAGAATACAAACGGCTCTCAGTTCTTCATCACTACTGTTGTGACAAGTTGGCTCGACGGTGCCCACGTCGTTTTTGGTGAGTTGTCATCTTGCGGGGAAATTCATGCCATTTTCTAACAAGATATAAGGTGAGGTCGTAGAGAATTTTGACCTCGTGAAAAAGATCGAGTCCTACGGCTCGGACAGTGGGAAGACCGCAAAAAAAGTCGTCATCGCTAACAGCGGTACTGTTTGAAGTAACGGACTCTAAGTGATCGTAATTATGTACATATGTACCAAAGCAAAATATATGAATTTGGAGAGATGCTGATGACAGATCATATTTTTCTTGCTCGGGAGTCCCGCTTACACAGGTATTGATTAGTTATTGGTTAAGTGCACCCTCCGCGTACTATGTGCAACATCCAAAAGGGTGCTCATTTGTCATAAGTTGACATTGCCTATTAGTGCTGATGGGACATGGATGTGTTAGCCTTGCGCCCACTACGCTACTATTGCGCCATTTTTGTGTACAATGCATGTGGTTTCCCTTATTTCTTCATCCTTATTGTTTCAAATAGACTGTAAGCAGAGCTCACTTCTTGTATGTATCATCTGTTTGCCTCACGCTCAATGTGTTTCTGAATGTGGCGCTCTGTACGACAATATACAATGAATTCGGTACATCAAGACGGCTCCTTTCATCACATTCACTGTCTATCTTCTAATAAGCTATGAATATGTTCTTCTTGGGAGTGGAGGTGAGCATTATCTCTATCCCATGAATGTCATGGCTTTGACTGTCACCCAGCTTATGGATTTCATTCAGGGTATTGTTATTGCAGACTGATCTCCAGATATAGCCAGTGAACCTGGGAAAATCCAGAGGCTTATTAGATAGATTTGTTTTGAATAGCAGTGAAATTCGATTGGTCTGCTAAGTAGGCTAAAACTCTGTCGCGAGGGATCCAATGCCTTTCTGATGACTACAGAGGAACACCTTGGTCCTTCACTGGGGGCGGCCTTCCGTCACCTACCATGACACGAACACCAGCACCAGTGACATCGTCAACAGTCAAATATACATAAGCTGATTAATTTCTGTGAGTGAGACAAAATTCTCGGATGATATGCTCTGTTCGCACCTGGACCAGGAGGGAAAACGCGATTATTGGGAGGGGTCCTGATCACCATTTTCTGCGCACGACCTGACTTGGCGCCTAGTTTAGCAGTCATGAAGACCAGACGGTTACTTGAATGGAAAGCATGACTGGAGTAGCCCAAGTCGATCAGTGCAACTAAGTTATTGAAATTGTGAACTATAGTGAGATGAATGAAACTGAACGGACCGACCTTTGATGGAAGATGCACGAGTATCGAGTCCGGGGGGAATGACAACGTCCACGGTGTAATCGTGATTGAAATCTAGTTGACGAGGGACATTTGAGAGCTGGGGACGAGCGACAGTCATGTAAGGTGGATTCAGATATTCAATGCGGAATTCGCTGTAGAGTAGGTTTTCAGATCATGAGGTGACAGTCCAGTTATCTGAGAGCCTACCTAGGCCAAATTGTAGTATTGATGATACCACCATTAGGATTCGACCCACCGAGTAAAATATTACTGAAAAATGCGGTCAGTCAGGGTGGGTGCTCGATGAGAATAGTGCTAACCCTTGCGGTGTCAAGGTTACGGAAGAATGGTAAAGTCGAGGTATTTCACTTGCAGGCATCCCGGTATTGCTGATGCGTTTTCCAAGGGGTGCGTCAGGAGTATATAGCGAAGGCGTCAACCTGTACAGCCGGGCAAGTATGTCACATTGATAACCATGGCACGAGAAAGAATATTTTACTTACGCAGGATGATCAGCATTGGAAAAGCTGTTGACCCCCGGAGCAATCGGAATAGCATCGTACCCGCCATAACCAGTTTGAGCACCATTGATGATGAGGACCTGCCCATTCGGCATTAATACCATCTCATTCAGTATCCTACTTTCTAACATCCTTTCAACCTGCCAGCCACGCTTAATCCCCTCTGGAGTGACAGTAAGTCTGCTGCACTGATCCGATGTAGGATCCTGAGTGGTGAGTCGGTCCAGCGGAGCAAAGTCACTCTGGTTGGATCCTCCACAGATGAGTATTTCCGGAATGTAGTCAGGAGGGTGGAGAGGCAAAAGAGTTGATGTGCCATCATAAGGGTTACAGGCACGTACACCATTTGGTAGATCCGGTAGAATCGTCTCCTCGTCCTTCTCGATATCATAGATGATGCTTTGATTATTAGCTTGTAGGAACAATTTACCATCCGGCAGCGAGAAGACACTGAAATCGATGAAGATGAGGTTCCATGCTTCCAATGATAACACACAGATTCTTCTCACCGGGGGAACAGATTGATCGGAAAAGTACGATTCAAGAATGGAAGAGGTCGGGGCTGTCCACCATCCTTTTTCGGGAAGAACTCTAGATTGTTGGCTGGATCATCGTTGGCAAATATTACTTGCGTATGTGAACCTCCAACAATTACCTGGTGATTTCAGTCAATGAATGAGCAGTACCTTAGGAAAAACTAACCAAGGAACCGTCAAATATTCTTGCACTTGATGGGTACCAACGGTTTTCAGCCATAATGAGATGATCAAAGTCCTCATAGAGTTTGCATGTGGCGCCAGTTGGGTCGAGGCAAGGCTCGAAGAGCCTCAAAGTCTGCCTCCCGTCATGGGGACCAGTGATATTAGCGCCGTCTCCGCCGATACTAACCTGGAATGCGGCTATGAGCCAATTATGCAGTATTGAGGGTAACGGTGGACGTCACCATTGTCCCATTACTCAGTATTGCACCTGAACCACAGAAAGTATCTGAAAGGACGTTCAAAGGAGAGGCTGTATTAGTTTCCAGATTCCAGAACGCGCCCAATGCAGGGTGGCCATTGATCTGCAGTGGGTCATGCGTATAATTGTCAAAGAATATGGCCAGAGTGTCTGAGACGATGATGGACTCAAGAGCAACGATTCCTGAAGTCCCATTCTGAACGAAGTGCCATCCTAAGCCAGTTTGGTCGGCCCCTTTCTGAGCATTCGATAGGGACAATGCTCGAACAAGCAGAGGCAGAAGAGAAAACGAGAACAAGGTTGCTGGTATCTGCATCCTGAGGATGATTCTCTCAATGACACTATATCCTGTTTAAATATGAATGCTGGTCAGTGTACTTTCACCAATCTCTTCACAAAGCGTACATATCCAGGTTATTGGATCGGATCTTGTGAGAGAAACCGTCTGCGACAGCGAGGACACGGATTAGAGAAGTATATGTTTGCCCTGGCAGGATTACACACCAGGTGATAGGAAGCGATACCGTGAGATGAGTAGGTACCTCAGGGAGCTCTGAGTCGTGGGGAGAAGGCGGACAGTACATAGTTTTATGAGAATGCAAAAATCAGTGTAGCTCGTAATCAATGAGAACTTGGTCCAAGAATGATGGAAATAAGGCGGTGGTCAAAAAATAAGATCAAAGCTTCTGAGAGTCCAATCATCGAGAACTTTGAGGGGCGAACTGCAGATCCTGATCCACATCCCAAACCAACAATAATAAGACAGAGACAGTTTCAAGAGGCGGGAGCCAGAGCACAAACAGTTGAGCCGTCATGAGTAGTCGATGTTTGTTAACACAGTAATTCAGGCCTTTGCGAGAATGTCATATTCATCAGATGACCTATAACCTGTGATGTTGACGTGGTAGGAGCGGCACGCGAAGTAGACAAAAAATTTGTACAGGAATAGACTATCGATGAACATCTATCACACAAACAAATGCGGATGTAGAAAATAAGGACAAATACATAGAGCTCGTGATATGATCCAATTGCTACTCTTGCCTTAAAGTTGTTCCTGTATAAACCTGGGATGTGGGTCAAAAGTTTCTCGGTTTTTGGCCACCGCCTTATTTCCGTCATCTTTGGACCAAGTTCTTATCCTAGGGATCTATCTTTTTGAAAACAAGTCCCCATCGAACTGCCTATCGTGGTCGCTCCCCCAAGGGCACATACAACCTCCTCCTCATCTCATTGTATCACCTCCTGATACCAACATATCAACATTCTACATTCCCTTTGCCCCTCGCGCCGTTCTTGTGCCGATACTCGCCGCTCTCTTCCCCCGCTTGAAACCATCTGGAGACATCTTACTCATGTGTGGATTGTAGGATTCGAACTATTTTGAACGCACTGTCTGTTTGTGCATCGTATCCTTCTGAGCTATTTGTCTGTTTCCTGGACACTCCACAAATCTTGAATATCGGAGGATACACTCTTCAAAACTTCCTGACGACTGCTACCTCTACAGAAATATCCATTCCGGGACGGAGCCGAAAACGCCCTTGCAGTTGAGCCAATGGTGTAATTTCGATTATTCATACCCTGCGAGTAGAAGGCATCATCCAGTGCTTGTGTAGCTGTTCTTACAAAAGCAAAGGGTTTGGTTCCCAGGTTGCTGCCTGACACTAATCTGCGATCTGTCCATATGACTGGTGCTATAAACAATTTCATCGTCTTTGACCCCACACTGTCATTTTTGTCGCTTCTCTTGTCGATACAAGTACAACTTACATAGACGGGTCAGGTGCCGTCGACCTTGCGGCTATGGCTTGTACCTCACTGGAATCCTGGAGTTCTTTATGGTCATCTATCGTTCTCATATTATCAAGTATGTCCCAATTCTAGGTACAGTCGCAGTTGACTAAATCAATTTGAATGAGGCTTCAAATGTAAGAGACTTGTCAACCCTCCAACAAGTGTCACAGGTATTAACTGCAGAGCTATCTTACTGGGTCTAAAAACAACTCTCTCTGGGTAATGCCTACTTGTTTTACGGTCATATAGATGTACTTGAAGAGGGACGCTATCGGTTGGGAAAGTTGCTTTGAGAGGACTGCAATGTTGTATCGAGGAGTCAGCGGTACAATTATATTATAAAACCGATTAGTAAGGATGCTGAAGGTTCGATTTTCAAACACATTGATCATTTCAAAACCGGAAGGAACCAATTGATCGCATCATGAGGACTGGCAATCGGCGAGATGATAGAGAGGAGATATTTTCGGAGCCTGACTGAACCATACAGGACAAAAAGCTCTGGAAAAGTGTCGTCCCGAAAGTTTCATGCCTTGGCTTCTGCTTTACTTCCTTCCAATTTTTGGCCCTGTTTTTCCCGTCATCTCAGTCCCCGACCACGGTGTTTCCCCATTGTAAAGAAGAGGAAGGCAGAAGTCTTCGTGAACCCCTGATGAACATCAAGGCCCAGTATTGACTATCACACTGCACGTGTAGGAAAATCAAAGCCAGCTAACAAAATGGGTGACTAAGAGGCATTCTTATCCTCCAATGATATAAGGGTTTGTAATATCAGAAGCTCAAGTTCAGCTAGACGCTGGACAAGGACGTTTGAGGCATGACATAGCACATTCTCTCGCACCCTTCTTTCCATAAATTTGTGAGACCGGATCTCCCTTGTGGAAAGGTGGCTTCTCTAACAATCGACCTTTCTAGAAGATCCTGTAAGAGACCTACACCGAATCTTCCCTGACAGAAGTATGATGGGTTTGTCTGTTCTGGATACTTGGAGATACACAGTAAGTACCTTTTTTCCTGTGAATTGCATCCCATCAAGAGGACCGACCAGCCTGACGATTTTTCCGACGATATTCCAAAAGCCCAAAGGCTTACCGAGGGCCGAATTTTACCAAAGACGAAGCAAGGGAAAGTGGGATCCCGATGTAGTAATTGTGAGATAAGATAAGATCCAGTACGGTATCTGTATACCTTCTAAAGATTGTGCGCAAGTACTTACTGCTCAAATCGATGGAGTACATGCTACCATCAATTAAGACACATGTAGTGGACCAAGAAACACCATCGATGACAATGTGATCTTCTCATCACCCCAGTTTTGACCGCTTCTCTGCCAGTTTGGGGTAATTACCATGGAGTGGATCTTCAAGGGTCAAGCGGCGCCACAAGATTACAGACCCCTTCTCAGGGCTGATTCCTCACAATTTTGCACCGAAGCCAACCAGTTGGACCGCCCCTTCTAGAAGTGGGATCTGATATTGGGTCAGTTGCTCTTTTTCTAAAAAAAAAATTGAATCGAGCTCAGGGAGGTCTATGACTGAGGGCTGGGTTGGAACTTGTCCTGACTCTTACGTTTACTGAGCTGTGCACAGAATGAATCAGAGGAGCAAGCCACTAACTTTGATACCCTTTCAGACCAAAGCTCTAATGCATGTGAGATCACTAGTTTAGCCTTCTAGCCTTCATTCGACTCCATAGATTCTACGGCCATCTTGAATTAACTATACCATGACAGAAAACATTTCTCGAACAAGGTATTGGATGGTTCATTGTATTTTCATGGACACGCTTTCAGCGTATGTCATTCGTCGACTTGTCTTTCAATCCATACAAGGGATCCAATGCTTCGAAATACTCACTCGTGGAAAATTGCTGTGAGAAACTATCTACTTGTTTCTACCCTGCGGTAAGCTTGCAATCGTATTCCGAATTCCGTCTTTCCAAACTGCCAACTCCCTCTCAACGTCTATCAACAACCTCCTAACCTCATTCCCCACCTTCCCTCCTTCATTCTTACCACCCCCAAATCCTACCATCAATTCTCCTCTCGCGCAAACAAGCGTTTCATAAGCCAAACGAAGACGTTCAGGACCCGACGGAGGGCACGAAGCTGTCGCTTTTTTGCGGCAAGGGGGCAGAGAGATAGCAGGTAAAGCTGAGGAGGAGGAGGAGGATGTAGGCGAAAGGGCGCCCTCGACTAGATGTCCTGGGGATGGTTCATCTACGCTTAGCAGTTTTCCCAGTTCTGCAGTAGCTAGTCCACGGATTGGATGACCATAGGTCAAAACTTGATTGAGAGCATTACAAGTCCTCATTGCGGAACGAATAGCTTCATCAAGTCGCTCTTGAGCCTCCGCCAGCGAAGACTTATTACCACAGGACATTTGTATCTGAGGCGAGTCAAGTTCAATGGTGCCAGGATCGAAAGGAGAACGGTAATTTGTGATAAGGAGTGTAGTGTGGAGGCGAGAAAGTGCAAGCAGAGGATGTGACGACGGAAGAACTCGGATGGACATCAATATCGAAATAAGTCTAGTCGTCAGTTGTATGGCTTTCGGAGGGTCTGTCAACAAAAGTAATTTCATCAGTTTGGATAGGCATGCAGACAAAACAGACAAACCGGAAAACTGAAGTCTTGTGGCCTTATCCAGGGCTTCTTGTCCTATACGAACAGCATCCAAGACAGAATCGGTATCTTTGACGACGGCCCCGCACTTCATACAACGAGTCAGGGGATTTTCTGACGAAATTTGGAGCTTGAAACAAGAAGAGTATTGACCAGAGACGCACCCTCGGTCGGTAACCAACACACCCCACCACACTCCTTTGCACAATACATTCCCTCCCTAGGATCAACGCATGTATCACCTCCTCGCACTTGGCTGCACAAAACGCAATTACATGTGAAATCATACGTTGTCTTCAGAGCCTCTTGTCGCTGAACTCGCGGAAGGGTAGAGTCGATGTAGGAGATTGAAATCTGAGCTCACTGTCTCTGTCAAGAGATCCAAAAGCGGGTCTACAAAACTGACCTCTTCATTCGCTGCAATGTCCTTGACTGTGACCACCTCCACCATTGGCTCGTCTTTCTTCAATCGATATTCACTGCGAGGAAAGACCAAAACTGCATTAGGTTCACACGAGTGGTTGAAAAGGGCTACAGTGGGCGAAATGCAGACACCGATTGGTGTCAACGATGGGTCAGTGACTGCAAACGCATTGGTGGTGAACTGCATGAACTCAATAGCCAGTGCATGAAGACACAGAAAACAAACTCACTCGGGAAACAAGGTCCACAAGAGCTGTGATATTGTCGATCCCATACACAGCTAGGTCTTCGATGGATTGTGCGCCAAGATATTGAACCAGGGCATGAACCATATGTGTGTGGAGTTCGTAGGTATGTCGACCTGCTGAGAGGGATGTACAATCTATTTCCAGGAATGAAACATCTCAAGATAATGAAATTTTTCTGAAGAGAAACCTACGAGATTGCATCATATCTATTTCTTTTGTCTGTGACACAGCCAAGTCAGTAATATTCCGAGTGAAAGTGTTGGTACTCACCCATAGATTCACATGTCCCTTCTTCTGCCTTTTCCAGAGAAGCCTACCCAAGCTACGAATCGCATCACTCGGTATCGACCTCTCTGTTTCCTCACCTCCTTTTGAAGCACTGGGTGCCGAGTTGGCCCAATTCTGTAAAGCAGAACATTCATGTTTATGCAAAGTCCAATCGCGTATCTGACATTCCTGTTATCTTGTGAGTAGACATTCCTGTAATTACCACGATGGAGCGTACAGAGTCACAGTAATGGACGAGTTTGCAGGAGGTGCATCGTTTGAGCACCTTACCGCCTGATCCTAGAAAACATGCCGAACAATGGGTGGGCAAGTAACGCGTTGACAGACAAGAAATAGTTCGAGTTTCAGCGAATAGGATTTGACCTGAGCTCAAATTGTTAGATACGCTACATTTCGCGCGAAGAATGCAAGATTCACCAGGACGAAACGCCTCACAGCTCCAAATTCCTCTGCCCTTCAATCTTTCCCAGCGGATTTTTATCCGTACAGGAAGATATTCCTGTAGAGATAGGAGTTCTGCTGAAACCTCTGGCTGTGGTTGGTCTACTTTGAATTTATCCGGGGAATCCACTGACACCGGTGCGTTTGCTGTTCCTGACCGATCCAATTTTCGCACGGCATCTTGTATTTTGTGATTTGATTGTACCCCAGGGCGAACTGCCTCCTGTTGAGAACGACGAGCCTTGAGTTCTGTGAAACTGGCCATTGTTCAGAAATTCAGAAACATACTGGATTAACTTATATAATTTCATCCACTTATAAATAGGCACTGAATTCAACACCCTATGATGATACGATATCTCAGAATGCGCCTCAAGGCAGATCATTTGGCACGCAGACGTGTAGGAAACGCCGGTAACATATCTTGCTTGTATCTTGACCGAACCGAAACCCAAAACTTAAGCTACAGTTCGTAGTACATATAAGACAAATCCAACTTAGAAGGTACTGGGGCGCTTGGCAATAAAGGTCGAGCGGATTTTTCCAACGCGATGAGGGAGAGGGAACTTGAGCCTAGGTTCGAGAAGCTGCTTGATGTACGGACGACGGACATCAGATGCCTTCTCAATCTCAACAACCCTGAGGATCTATTTGAAAGTCAATCTTGATTTGCTGAAGGACATCTAGAGGCCCCCACCTGGATAGACCGGAAGCGGGCACGGTGGCGGGCAGCCATGTCCTGATAAAGAGTCTTCACGGCATCAACTCGGGAGACCTCGCGAAATTCCTTGTACATGTTATGGGTGCCTGAGCGAGAGTCATATCGGAGCCAGATGCCAAAGTTCTTGACCTTCAAGGGTCTTCTCTCGTGAATCTATGGAAAAAGCCACAAAACACGCGAACAAGATCGCATGGAAAATAGTCAGCAAATCCCGTTCCGCCTGCCTCTTGAGGGCTGCAAGGGGCATCAAGAATACACACAACGTTCACACCAATGATTTCTCCACTGGCCTTCTTGACCTTCTTGAGTTGCCTATGCGAAGATCAGCCACTAGTCCTGGGTACAGAAAACACTGAACAAACCTCAGGAAATACCAGAAACGGGATTTCGCGACTACCTCGTTGGGCGCAAAGATGCGCATACGGTAGATTTTGGGGGTGGGCTCCGATTCCGTAGGGAGATGGCGGCCGACAACTTGGTACTCCTGGATAGGCATTTCTAAAAAAAATTAGGTCAGTCCAATTCACATCCGATCTCTTGTTCTGCACATCCAGCCCACTACGTTCACAAAGGACATATGGGATATGGGCTATGATCTCTGAACATAAAACAAGACCTGAACTCACTTGAACGGGACTGCTTGAGGTCTTCAACGAACGCTTGTTGTACTACTTGTGTCGGGGTGTTCGATACTTGATTATTTGGTCTTCTGTTTGGAGAGATCCTCTCGGGCCGATATCATCCGTATTAAATCAAGTATTAATTGATTCATTTCAGAAAACCAAGGTGTATTGCATCTGTACCCGACAAGTTCCGACTTTATTAGCCCACACCGATGCAACGTGTGGACATGAATTTTCCAGAAGAAAGAAAGAGAATGCAAAGAACTGGGTTGAAGCGGACTAGCACACTCCCAATTAGTATAAAGTCATTGTCGTTGGCTCACCTTACTCCCTAGACACCTTACTCCCTAGACACCTTACTTTGTTCATGTAAGACATGGTTGGGTTCTTTGCTATCTAGATGATAGAAGTAGGATCATGTCTTGTATACCCTCAGTCTTCCACATCGGGTGACCATCGGCATTAGTTTATTGGGACCATTAGTACAGCTCTTAGCCATACTTTATTCTAGGTAATAAACTGCTAGCCGTCTGCCACATCGGGTGAGGTCCAAACTACACTTTATTCTACAACACAACACAAGCGCTCTTGTTCGTGGCAAGTGAAGGATTGTGAGAGACAACATCATGATGCAGTGATGCAGTAGTTACGTCTGTATCTTGATATTAGTCATCATATCAATGTCTTCCAGGATCGCCCTACAATCCTTTTCACTCAATAACAAGATTGCCGATATCTCGCCACAAGATGAAATATTTCGCTTCGATGCAGAGGCCAATAGACAAATAAATCGTGAGGCCCCATGGGGTCAAGAGTGAGTTCACCCGAATCACCCTACTATCGTTCATTCATTGTGGTGGAACACAGTCCTCATTACTTTAAGACATGCAAAATTTCTGTAATCGCTCTCATTAAGATGGCAGGAAGAATCTTCTCTCTTCTTTGCTTCTGATTAACGCGGTCAATAGGTGATTCATGCCCGGTCTGGAGTGCCACATGAAATTATGGGTCTCATGCAAGGAAAAGTAATGGGAAGCACTCTTATCATTATGGACTCTTTCGCCCTTCCTGTCCAGGGAACAGAGACCCGAGTAAACGCCGCGAATGAAGCCAACGAATACATGGTGGAATATATTGAGAAGAGTGAGAAGGTACCCTATCGCCTTCGACCTGAGTCATTATCACCTTTTCAGCTCACGTTTCGTTCTAGGCCGGACGTTTAGAAAATGCCATTGGCTGGTATCACTCACACCCAGGATATGGGTGCTGGCTGTCTGGTATCGACGTCAACACACAACTGAATAATCAAAAGTTTCAAGATCCATTCGTTGCTGTGGTGGTAAGTCCGTTCAACAAACAACATCATCCATTACAACAGATCTCCATTCATTCCTCGCCACAGATCGATCCTAACCGCACCATTTCCGCCGGCAAAGTTGACATTGGCGCTTTCCGCACATTTCCCGAGAACTACACCCCTCCCAGCGCTATCACCTCAGAGTATCAATCGATCCCGTTGAGCAAAATCGAAGATTTTGGTGTACATGCGAACCAGTATTACCAACTAGAAGTTGAGATCTTCAAGTCGAGTTTGGATAATGATCTCCTTGCCATGCTCTGGAACAAATATTGGGTGAACACGCTCAGCCAGAGTCCCCTCATCTCTGTGCGTCACAGTATATTTCTTCAGCCTACACATAGAAATCTTAACATCGAGCTTATCCTAGAATCGAGCTTACGCTGTTTCACAACTCAGCGATCTGCAGCAGAAATTGTCCAAAGCCCAGGGCGCCGTCGCCAACACCAGGGCAGTACCACCTCTACTGAAGGAGAAAGAAGGCAAGGAGAAAGAGGAAAAGAAGAGGGAAGAAAATCAATTAGCGAAGAGTGTCAAAGACAGGTGCGTTTGATTCAAAAGAGTGACTCATCTCGAGGTTCCATACA
>Ga0153947_1001007_pt1 | contig 13497 bp, 16 predicted proteins | sample TSNJ031MetaG_FD_104697 | JGI IMG/M metagenome (GOLD analysis project Ga0153947, IMG submission 104697) | Attine ant fungus gardens microbial communities from New Jersey, USA - TSNJ031 MetaG | ecosystem: Host-associated > Fungi > Mycelium > Unclassified | place: USA: New Jersey, Wharton State...
ATGTCTAATTGTCCAATAATCTCGTTCGCCTAGATTCCCAGCATTACCAATCAAACGATGATAATCCAATTTATGTTGGCAAGAGGTACTGTTTTTGACCTCTGTTGCAGAGGTATATCTCCGAATTTGAACGGAAAATAGTCCATTTAATGTTCGCTATAACTTGTTCGCACAAGACTGTCCTGAGGAACCGGCATACCTCGTACCTGTTTATAACATTGACTCAATACTTATTGAGCCTCTTCGCATAACTCAATCCTCTCTTGTGATATTTGGTGACCCTTTCCCCTTTGTTGCTCATCTCTCGTGATCACTTGGGTTCGTTCAAAACTCCATCCATTCCGTGGTGTGGAGATTCCCGTATCGACCAGCACAATGGTAAGTCAAAGACATGGCAGCAATACTCTCACAACTGAAAGATCCTGAGATGTCAATGGCTGAAGCTGGTATGATTGAATTGGTGTACGCGAGATCCGAGTTTATACGCAAATATACGGCCGACTGTAGACGCAGACAGAGCCCCGAGATGAACCTTAGCAAACGGTTGGCCAAGAACAAGTCGTTCATCTCCCTCGCAATTGAATAGTCCGATGCAAAAATTGACACATATCATCAAGCTCTTCAAGGTATTCACTGGGGTCAGATGAGAGGGGTGTGTAGTTGAAGGTAAGGATTAGACGCGAGCCAACCCTGTATATCATTGTTTGTCTCTTTCAACCTTCCTAGCGACAGGAACTCACCTTAGGAAGACATACTCAAGCACAGAATCTCATGGACGATCCTCAGAAACCCGTCCTTATTCGCCTAGATTCAGGAATGAAGCTTTCCCTGGAACTAATTCAAGCAGTGAACCGGACATATCTATTGCACCTCCTCACTCTGGACCCTGACAAAGTTTTACCCCCTGGGAAATCCCTGATTGCCGTCATCACCCAGGAAAAGCTTGGTCAATCTGAAGATAGCGAGAAGACCGAGGCCACATCTCTTCGGAAACAAGTCAAAAAGGTGGTGCAAAGGGCCTTCTGGGACGTGGTAAGACTTTTCTCCAGCAAATGCGCCGACATTTTGCTGAATTTATGTTTCTAGACTACTGAAAAGCTTGGTTCGCCTAGTCCATCGGAACAAAATGTCTGCCTTCACCGACTTCTTGCCGACCTCCATCAAGCCGTTTCTCCTTTATTATCCTCTCAAGACCCTCTTCTTTACAGTCTCTCCCTCCCACCCCCTCCTTCTACTGCTCCCTTATATAGCTTTGTCTATACCATGAAGGATGTATTGGTCGCCCTTCGCAAGCGTTGCGCCCCTTTCCGAGATGGGGAAATTGATCGGCAACTAGAAAAGCTCGAAACTCTCCCACCGAGGCTCTCTCATGTTGGTGGGAGAGTTTCGGCAATTGCCACTCTTATCACCCATTCTCTCGAAGCTCTGATGACTATTATTGATTACATGAAATCCGATCTCCATGACTTCGTATTGGGGTCTATGAATGAAGAGCAATTAGGAGTTCTGGTGATGCGAGAAGCCAAGTTACGTGAACGAGCTGTTGTAATTGAACTTTGGTTCCCTTCAAACCAACTTGAAGACAGCAGGAGAGGAATGGATACTATTCAGGATGCCTGGCGTTCCTGGTGCAAAAAAGCTGGAGGGGACGTTCCTGAGGAACACAGATGGAAATCGAGGCTGCTTCAAGCTCTCTTTGCAACCCATCCTGTATCTTGCACGCCCCCCCTTCAAGTCATGCACAATGGTGATGATACGACTTTAATTGCAAAGAATGAGTTACCTCCGCAGTTGTTTTTTTCTTCTGCTTCGCTATATAGACTGCAAGACTATCTACAAGCCGTGATTATCGCTGCGACTCTACGTTCACTCATCCGATTACTTTTACCCGCACCATCTTCTTCCACGCAGGCTTCTGTTCATGACTTTATGCAGCGTGTCTGGGCTTTATTAGAAGCCGAGTTTGTACCAGTTCCCCGAGCCGCCGATGATAATCCCCTGAAACTAATCAACCTAGAAGACGAACTCGTCCGTACTAGCAAGCTCGTAGTGGGGACATTGGATTCTACAGAAGAACAGAGATTACGTCGAACTGTTAGGAGAACTTTAAAACCAAGCGATCCTGTATTTTCCCTATTGCAGAAGCGGTTGATGGATGCTCTGCTGAATCTTGTGGTAGAGTCGCCGTCAAAGAGAGCAGCAGAAACACCTGGGCTTCTGAAAGCAGGCCGAGGGCTTCACAGTCACTCGAGAAAAAGATTGAGATTAATGATCAGTGATAAGGAGATAGCGGACAGGCGAGAGGTCATGTTTCCGAACATCGTGGGCTTCATATGTCCGATCAAAGGCTTCGAAGATCCTACATTATCGAAGGTCATTGGAGAGGCTGTCACGCAGCTGTCCAAAATAATTGGGTGGACGGAGAGTGTCTGGGGTGACCTGGTCTGAAGGCTCTGTGTTGTTTGAAAAATGTTGATGATGAATACCCTCCTTGGGGGTCTCAGGTATGTTTTTTGGCAGCATGACTTGGGCAGCATTTTGACTGACCTATTAAGCCATCAAGCCATTCGTTAGCCTCGTTTTTAATGCCGAGGCCTTCTTGGATGGTGAGCGCTAGGCTGTTCTGAAATTCACATCTCGTACTGCTCGAAGTTCGTTGGCCCACGCCATATTCTGCCTATCACTAGGCAGAGGACCGTCATATTCCTATTGGGTTAATTTTGATAACCGGGTGAACAACTAATTCTTGCGTCACTGCATACACGTATCACCATCTGGAGGCAGCAGGAAGAAAGTAATTGCGCAGCGGCAGATAAGGACCCTAATTCCGTTCAAATCAGAAGAGAGAATACACAAAGCATGAATTCTAGTGGATGATATGCTGCGAAATTCGTTTGATGTTCGGATGGACCTTGCAAGATCCATCCGGATGTGTGAACCAGCACAACCTGTAATTTTTGACATGTGGAAACCCGACCATAGATGCTGTAATGTGTGATATACCGTACAGAGAGGCGTTTTGAAGTCTGTGATGAGCTCTAGTGATTGGAACGCCTATTTCAACGAGACTACTTGTCTACTTGTCCTACCTCGAACATAGGATCAAAGTCGATTGCCGGTATATCTATAAATACCCAAGTTTCCATAAAAAGAATTACAAAAATGATTGCTGATACGCAGAATTATATTTGTTCGATATCCAACTGAGAAGTTTCAGCGACCATTTACACACATCTATTTCTGCCCATTACGGGACAAAGTATGTCATTCATCTTCGCTATTCACCGATGACCAATAATCGTATGGCGGATCTCATCCGGATTTGTTTATAAGTGACATGAATTTGCCGATCACTCCACCCTCACTAAAAACCACTAGCTGTACCTAAACAATGACACTAAACAGCAATGGTGTGCTGCTGAACGGATCCTCTCCCCGCCAAGGAACATCTTCAAAGATCGACAACACCGTCCATGAGAGCGGCCAAGCAGTCCCTTCTCTTTTGTCACAATTCCTCAAGTCCCAACAAGAACTTGAAAGTTACAGGTATGAATTAACGTCTTCCCCGTCGGCATTGAAGATGAAAACATCTTGAATTTCAGACACGGGGTTCCAGTATGCGTTGACGGTCAGACCCTCAGCTTGGCAGGCGTAGTCGCCGTAGCTCGTTACAATGCTTCCGCAGTATTGGACGAGTCCCCCGCCATCAAATCGGCGATTGCAAAGAGTCGTCATGTGACTGAGAATAAGGTTGACAGCGGTACGAGCGTATATGGCTTATCTACTGGATTTGGTGGTAGCGGTGAGGTTGTTCATCGAGTCAACGAGCCAAATCTCACGAGAATGTTTTTTTAGCGGACACTAGAACTGACAAGCCTCTCTTGTTGGGACATGCCTTATTGCAGCATCAATTTATTGGCCTCCTGCCAACTTCAGAAGAGCCACCCCTAACTTTGCCACTTCTTGACCCGAGCACGGCGACCACTATGCCGGAGTCTTGGGTTCGGTAAGTCTAGTTGTTTGTTCGAAATCTCGATCCTTTGACAGGTCGATTTAGTGGTGCAATTCTTGTCCGCATGAACTCTCTGATCCGTGGGCACTCAGGCGTTCGGTCAGTCGCACAAAATTCGTTTTGAATTCTCTTTATGGACCAATCCCCTATTTCAGCTGGGATATTATCGACAAGATGCATCAGCTTCTGAAAGCCGATCTCGTTCCCCGCGTGCCGCTTCGTGGAAGCATCTCAGCTTCTGGCGGTGAGGACGATCATGTTCTCTGTTCATTTCTCTTACTGACATCGCCCAGATCTGTCTCCTTTGTCCTATGTTGCTGGGGCCATCTGTATGTTTTATTTGTTAACTATTATGGTCACAAATCAATGACTATCAACTTTGACAGCTGGAAACCCTGCTATCCGAGTATTTCACGGTTCACACAAGTTGGGTGTGCGCCAAATATCTCGCGCTTCTGATGTTCTTTCCGAACATGGGATCGAGCCTGTGGCACTCGCTTCCAAGGAGCATCTCGGAATTTTGAACGGTACTGCTTTCTCGGCTTCGGTTGGCGCTCTTGCAGTCCATGAAGCAATTCACCTCTCATTGTTGGCTCAAGTATGCACAGCAATGGGCACTGAAGCTATTCTTGGTTCTAGAGGTTCCTTTGATTCGTTCATTCATGCCGTTGCCCGTCCACACCCCGGTCAGGTTAGTTGTTTCTCTTTTCTCAAGTAATCATTCTCATTCCGGAAAAATTAGGTTGAATGTGCGAAAAATATTTGGGATCTTTTGGACGGCAGTAAATTTGCACACATACATGAACAAGAAGTCACTCTCCAGGACGACCAGTATACACTTCGACAAGACAGATACCCCTTACGAACTGCCCCCCAGTTTCTCGGACCTCAGATTGAAGACCTTTTCGCCGCCTTGACATCTCTATCTCAAGAATGTAATTCTAGTAAGTACAGTGATCTCAATACCCTTGTGCTAGTCATTCATGACATCGTCCAGCAACCGACAATCCTCTCATTGATGGGAATACTGGCAAAATCCACCACGGCGGTAATTTCCAAGCTATGGCTGTGACAAATGCTATGGAAAAGACACGTCTCGCGCTTCACCATATAGGAAAAATCATGTTTGCTCAAAGCACTGAGCTTGTCAACCCAATGATGAATAACGGCCTCCCTCCTTCTCTCGCTGCATCTGATCCATCGTTGAACTATCATGTCAAGGGCGCTGATATCGCCACTGCAGCATATACAGCAGAATTGGGCTATCTTGCTAGTCCCGTATCCACCCACATTCAATCCGCTGAGATGCATAATCAAGCTGTTAAGTAAGCCACGGCCTACTTTTCTACGATTATTTTTCTCATACATTGATGACCTAGCTCGATGGCTCTTGTAGCTGCACGTGCGACCATCAATGCGATTGATGTCTTGTCTATGCTCATGGCTACTTATCTTTACAACTTGTGTCAGGGTACGTTAATGATAAATCCCACCACATAGGTCAAAGGCTAACAGACCTTCTCAGCTCTGGATCTACGCGCTTTGCAGGCTGATTTTATGGCGCAGGTGCCGGGTCTCCTTCAAAACGCTCTTCAAATACATTTCGGACCTTGTATCGCTCCCACAAAAGAGGCTGTCCTCGTTAATTCTCTAGTTCGAGCTATGCAGGAAAGTCTTGACAGGTCAACTAATATGGACAACGAAGATAGGATGCGCATGGTAGCAAACTCTACAACCTCTCCTCTTGTGAACTTCTTTGCGGAGTCCACTGAATGTGATATCAAATCGATCAACGAATTTTGCTCCCAGGTTGCAACTCATACTGCGGGACTTCATGATGAACTCACAAAGGATTACCTAACTGGTGTAAAAGGTGCTGCCCCTGCTTCACCATACCTCAACAAGACAAAAGGGATGTATGAGTACATTCGCAAGACATTAGGCGTCAAAATGCACGGCTATGAGAATTACACTGGCTTTGTCGGTGGATTGTGTGCCGATGAACTATCAATTGGAGAAAACATTTCGATCATATATGAGGTTAGTTGTTCATTGCCTTTCATGGATGATCATTTGCAGACTTTTTTTCAGGCCATCCGAGATGGAAAGATGCAAAATGTCGTAGTTTCTTTGTTTACTACCTAAATCCCATTTGGACATTATTATCCTCTGTAAATGTAGGCGATAGCTCAATAAGATGGCATTTCTTCCGGAAACTACCTAGATCTCATTTGTAGTGAGTTTCATGGCACATGACGAGGAAAAGGAGAGTTGTCTTGAATTTAAGCCATTTCCAGTATTGAGTTGGTGACATAAAAAGTATGCACTTGACTTCTGAGAAACGTAGGAAATGATATAAGACATTGCAAAGGGACCGCTAGATCCAGAAACCCCTACGACATTGAGACATGAGAAGTGGGATGATCGCTTCACGAAGAGAACGCAATAATCAAGAATCGAGTTCAGATACACCAAGAACAAGCATCATGGTTCAGATACCGGTTCAAATCTCACTCTCACCTCGGCTACCTCTCTCTTTGCCTGCTGCATCGTCTGGGTGATTTGTCGCTCTAATTTCCTAGTCTGTACCACCGACAGGTTTGCATCGACCTTGGCTGTCAGATCGACAAAGAGCATAGATCCTGCCCTTCGTGCTCTTAAATCATCCACTCGAATCAAATTTCGGGTTTCATCTGATACGCCGGTCCTGATCAAAGGCATCAGCGTCTGCTTCAATGCCTCCTGTCTACGCTTGGAAATGCCTGCATCTGTCAGGTCACCCCATGCGCTTCTTAATAGGTCGAATCCCTGTTTGAGGATAACCAAGGACACAACAAGACCTTATGACGACGTCAAAAAAACACTTTTGAAATGGGCATATAGGTGCCCTTACCTCCAATCGGGTCCAAAGGCACGGCAGGGAAATACCAAGTCCCAAGGATGGCGAATAACGCAACTAGACTCGAGTATGCGTCACTGCGATGGTGAATAGCATTGGCAAATAGGACGGGACTGTTTTCCTGATCAGCGACACGCTTTGTTATCCAGTATAACCACTCTTTTGCCACAGCCCCAATGCCCGCAAACCAAGCTGCGTTGACGTCTACTGAATGTACGTGTGAGTGCTCGTGAACGAAGAGTTCGGGTGCGATCAATGTCACGTTCTCCACGAGATTGTGTAGTGCTCCCGGAGGGATGTTGGGCAATGTCTCCGATAGCGTTGCCAGGAGTAGGTGATATGAGTGTACGCCAATTCCAAGTGCACCGCCGATCAAAAGGAGTGAAATAGTCGTCGTCCCTAGAGTCTCGAACTTGGCGAACCCGTATGGGTATCGTTCAGTTGGTGGTTTGCGTGAAAGGTTCCAGTAGAAGAGGACGACAAAGTCTCCGAGGAGATCTGGACGTGAAAAAGAACGATCGTTCGATGAGTCTGAATTTTGTCCGGTTGAGGAGAAATCGACTATCATACCACTAAGTGAGTGTCCAGCATCTGCGAGGAGCGATGCAGAATGGAGGAACCAGCCAGCAGCACCCTTCGTCGCTGTTAGAATTATATTCGCAAACAGTCCAACCAATGTGATATAATTGCCCCGATCACCTATGCCGGATGTTGGGGGCAAATGATGTTGAAGTCAGAGGCAGTAAACGCACGTTTGTCTCCTCGCAAGGCTGCTACAATGTGCTCTGTACCATGTGAATGCCCAGCATCTCCGTTGTGTGAATGTGAATGGCCGAATATCGAGTGTGAGTGATCTCTATGAGAGTGGTTGTCTTGGGTGGGCGCGATTTGGTTTTCTTTCTCCTTTGGTGCTTCTGATTGTGAATTGTGCATGCGGCGCTGCGTCATTGGAATTACAGGATAAAACGACAACCGAAGAGATGTTGCAGGGTCGAGCGAACGCCGGCGTGGAGGATTGCTGATTTTGTTGGGAAACCGGGCTAAGTAGTTATAGTCGGAGCTGTCTACAGTTCTCAGGGCCGCAAAACTAGACAAGTTGGAGACGCGACAGAATCGCGCGGGGCAGTAGGGCCTCATATGGACAGAGAACAATGGGATATGGGGGGCGGTATGTCGCTTCATATGTTTTTTTCTAAGGATAGTCCTAGGCGCAGTGGTATATATATTCTTTTGGCTCCGTCAGAATGACGTATCTCCTCGCCATGCCATCCAACCTTCCATTGTCGCAAAACAAATTTACTAGTACATGTCTTCCAACATATGAACTACACTTTCTAGCCAAGGGTGATCCACTTGCCCCAGAGATTGGGCTGCTATTTCACGTAAGTCACCTCGTGGGACATCGTAATCAGACAGCTTCGAAGATAACCCCAGTTCTTGGATTAGCCTGATTGGTGATTATTAAAACCAGTGACACGCCGACTTTTGGGGAAACTCACTGCTTGACACGATTCGAAAAATTCAAAATGTCACCATCCACTGTGTCTGTGGAAGGCTCTCCAATGTGTTTCAGCGCTGCAGCCACGAATTCCTTGTTTTCCTGTGTGCCAACTTGGGCTTGGAGAGCGATTGCAGAGGGCAGAGTCAAACACTGACAAACACTATCATTTAGCCGGATTGTCGGTCATTTTTCAGGAACAGACATGCAGAAGTGATTCCATGTGGGATGCCGTATCTCGAGCCTATCTTGTGCCCAACACTATGGGAGATTCCCAGAGCACTGTTTCAGGATGATCAGACAGGAAGGGTATACGTATACGCGGATCGGAGATAGAGATGGGTCTACCTGTATTTCAGTTTCATTGGCCATAAACTCATCCAGGATGCCAGCTGAAGCTTTTGCCTGATTTCGACAGAGTCTGGATTGTCCTTTGACAATGGGAGGTATCTGAAAAGATCAGCAATAGCTTGATATCCGAGAACTTTGACCGGAGGGGTGACTTGATCTCGAGTGAGGTTCTCTTTTTATTGGAATGGAATGAACAATCGTTGTTTGAGACCGACCATGTTCCTGGCCACTCACCTACTGCGTGATCTAAGGACTTAATCCCGGTAGATAACCTTCTCACATGTTCTTCATGAGTCCCATGATTCTTAACCCAGCTTGGAAGGAGCGCACCATAGGCGTTCAGGTGTAGCCAGGGTCAGTTCTGCATCAAGGATGATTCCTGCAGGAATTATCTCGTGAGAATTGACAGCAACCTTAATGCCCTGGTCGTTTGTATAGCCTGCACCGATCTGGAGACATGAGATAAACGATAGATATTAGAAGCGTAGATAGATTTACTTGGTATTCTGCAGCACTGAGTGTGGTAGGGATAGCAATCTGATATGGAGTACGACCCCCCTTATCTTGCTGGTAGAAATATAGGAGCGTCTTGGCAGCATCGATACATGAACCTCCACCAACAGACACGATACCATCACACCCATTGCTTTCAAAGGCATTGATAGCAGCTCTGATCCCGGCGATCGGAGAGTGTTGTTCAATCTGATGGAATGTTGTACCAAGGGCATCGCGTTCCTGAAGTATATCCCCCACTTTCTTTGCTGAATCGGTCTAAGTCCGGTCCGTTATCATTTAGCTGGTGGGGAAAGAGTCCAGGAAGAAAGACACCTTATTGAGCACACTTTTACTCGTCAAGAGCATCGCCCTTTTGATCCCAAGATCGTCCAACAGTTGCGGTAAGGCTGTTTTGATGCATCCAGGACCATAGAATATACCCTGTAGGTTCAGGTGCCAACTGTAGTGACCTTGGTAGGTCGTCGAGGGATGTGTGTCGCGACTGATGATAGACATTGGTCCTTGCCCTGGACCTGGAATAACTTAGATATACTCTACGATATCAATCCGAATCGAGCTTTATCAGGACATGATGAGAATTATGTCAGAGATAAGACCATTTTCAGCTTGCATCATGACGCAGACTGTCAATTTGTGCTGTCATAAGCGCTAGATACACTACTGCGATACCGTCCACTGGAGTGATAACAGTCGACGTGGGATGCATATCCGGGTCGCAGACGCACCTGAGATCACATATTTGAACCCACGAGACGTCTGAGAGAACCAGCTGTTGATCTTGGTCATCGTTTGGGGACCTCCAGCGCTTCACTTGCTCTCCGGCTTGTGCCTCACAAGTGAGTTGGGCATAAAATAGCTCCATAGCCTACCTCTGTCATCGGGTTTGTTCCTACTGAGACTCGGAAGTTGCTCGGATAAATATTCTACAGAGTTGAGAGGGAACATTGTCAGTGAAACATTTATTGGAGCCGTGACTTCGATTTCGGTGGAATCACCAGCTAAAATGAAGCTATTTGGATAAAACCGTCATTGCACCTAAAACTCGGGTTGTTCTAAACATAGATCGCTTATCTCCGAATAGATTTATTGTAGGTCCTCGTCACCGATCGTAGAAGTGGATACTGAATGTGAGGTAAGAACATTCAAATCAACGATAGCAAGGGCCATGATCTGTTGTCCTCGTACCAAAATACACCGGATTCGCCTTGTTTGTCCTGGGATTGATTAAGTAGGTCCACGTTCGTGAAGCATGTCTCAGAAAGAACTGTTAACGCTGGACTTGTGGAAGCTGAGACCAATTGCATAGTTTGGAAGTCTGAATTATGGATGGCCGGCGGAAGGTCTCGATCTCCGAGAACGCATCATGGAAAGTGACCAAGGGGATTTGTGTGGATATAGAAAAAAAAAGCAGCCACAATTCGTCAATGGTCTCAGATAAGCTCGGGACGATAGCTACTAGGAAAATAGGCTAGATGCAAAATGGCCTTCATTTCCCATTTGGGAGAGAGAGTTGGGTTTGACATCATATACGCGCGGCCACCGCTGATTGAAATCTAATGAATCATCACAACAGGATGTTCTGGGCACGTAGAGCGTGTTTTCCACATGTCTACGGGGAAAGCAAGGATTTGCCAACCAGAGAACGATTATCGATTCAAGGAACGAGGTATTTCCGTAAGAGGAAGAGACACAGCCACGTATTTGGTTCTACCCTTTGTTCTATGTCCTGCCTTTGAAACATCTTCCTTTATTCCTTGTAACAACCATTGTTTGTGTTCATAAACTGCTGGGGACTTTGACTGACTTTGACTCAGCAGCTTTGAGCTACCACTCTTTTCATCTACCACATCATGGCCGAGCATGACACTCAGCCTTCCAAGGCTGAGCAGCGGCAGCTCGCGGTTGAAAAGCTCAGACGAGCGGCCTCCTTACCGCGAATGAAGGACGGGCGGCGGCCACCAATGCACGTAGAAGCTGTTAGCGAAGGGGAGAAGCCTTCCCCAGATATTCCGGATGAAAAGAAGTCGCCTCCTCAATCACCCCCTCAAGAGCCTGTTCTTGAGCCAGAACAAGAGCAAGGTCCTGCAGATACAGAGCCTGACCAGGATATTGACGACCGCACCGTTTCTCCAAGCCCGGCTGGTCGGTCAAGACGCCGCTCACGGTCCCGGTCTCGCTCTAGAGGCTCTAGAGACTTCAAGAACAAAGCTCGTAACGTCCAGTCTCCCTTGCCTCTAGCAGGTGACTCCTCCCAGGACGACGAAGAACTCCGACTACCGCTTCCATCTATAAACCTTGCCTCCCCCGTTCCCTCTTCCATGTCCGATCCTCTCTCGCCCTTTCCGGACTTCTTACGCTCCCCTACCCCGGATCCATCCATGTTCTATCCCGGTATACCTCCTTCTACACCAGTACCTCTTCCGACCCTCGAGGCTCTGCGACGGGGTCTATTTCGCTCCAACAGCGCAAGCAGTGCGGCTGCGGGCCGGAGACAAGCTTTAGCCAAACTCACAGGCGGCGTTGACGTTTATGAACCCTCCCCTTTGGCGTCACCGACCCCCTCATTTGGAAATGGTGGCCTTTCACGCAATAACACTGTGGCAGGGGGTGAGAGAATAGCTGCTCGTCAACTGATGCTTAGCCGCTTGAATGGCCGTCTTGCGAAAGAGGCAGAAACAGAAGCGAGTGGCTCTGAGGACAGGGGTACACCGTCACCAATGCCCAAAAAGCGCAGGCGGCGGTCGAGAGGTAACTCAATCCGTGTTCTTAATGCTACTGGGACGCCAGACGCCGAGGATGGCGCCCAGCTTGTGGACGCACCTATACCCCCTCAGCCGTCGAATACCTATCCTTCTAATCATATCCTAGAGCTGCGTGCTCAGTCATCAACACCTATGCAAACATCTACAAGTCAAGATCTCAATTCCGATTTTATGGCAGAATCGCTCCCCGCTACAATTGAGGGCGTTGCTTTAAGTCCGGTAGGGCAAACGCGACGGCGCAGTATCTTGGTAGAGGAGGATGAGGATGAACACATTGGAGAAACTTTGAACGGAGAAGTGAGGGAGGAAGAGGAACCATCACCATCACCACCTCCACCTCCACCCCTGTTTAGATACCCAATGTCACCAACGACACCTCCCCGTATGTCACCACGTCCGTCCCTTCCTCGCGAGCTGCTTTCGTCGGACTCACCCTCTCGAGGTTCGGTTGAGTCGGTGCCACTTATCTACAATCAACGCAGCTCCTCTCGAAATGACGTGTTTCCTAGGAGCCCATTTAATTCCCCATTGAAAGAAAGACCCTCAGAAGAAGAGGAGGAGCGAGTTTTGTACTATCACAGTACTTTTCGTCCAAGAACATCCTTCGCTGATATACATACCGATGGACATGGCAGAGAAATCAGCTGGGTAGGGGATCCTGGTATGTGCTTCGACTTCCTTGTTTTGATGTGTCCTTCACGTTCGTCTAGTTCCCATTATGGTTGAGGATGACTCAGACGAGGATGACCAAGATGATGAAGATAAAAATGCGGAGGACGATGATATGCCACCACCCTCCACTGAAGAGCTTGTGGAGGAAGACGGGGCCTTCGAAGAGCCCTTATCACCGACTTCATCCGACGCGCCTCAGAAGGATGGGTCGTTCTCCCCTCAACCTTCTTCCCAAAGTGCTCATGCTGAGTCGGATCGTCCTCCAGAAGTCTCAACTCTGCCTTCCTCCCTTTCTCCCGTTTCTGCTTCACATTCCACTGACGGGTCGAGGATTTCACCACAGCCATTCCTGGCGCGCCTGTCAATCCATCCAAGGACGCCAGCAGGTAGTGACAAGTCACCTTTACCAGGAGACGAATGGGACGAGCAGTCGACATTCATCAAGCGCAATGGTGAACACGCTTCACCGAGCACCTGGAATAAGCTCAAGGGCGCCTTCACGAGGGGATCTACTGGACGCCGTTCACGTTCAAATAGCTTTGCGACAAGGGAACGACGAGACAATGTTGATTCGAGCATCAACCGAGAAAGTGGTGCGAGCCTGACAAGCGCGAAGAACGATAAAGCCAGTGAAAGCGGTGGACAACAACTGCAGGCACTTCCGGTGATGCAGACACCCTCAGCTTCTGCCTCGATTCTTTCACTCTCACCTCAAGCACATGTCGTTACACGCGGTGGTACCTCACCGATTCCACCTGCAACTACTGCTGATTTTGCCAAGTACCAA
>Ga0153947_1001012_pt1 | contig 13454 bp, 19 predicted proteins | sample TSNJ031MetaG_FD_104697 | JGI IMG/M metagenome (GOLD analysis project Ga0153947, IMG submission 104697) | Attine ant fungus gardens microbial communities from New Jersey, USA - TSNJ031 MetaG | ecosystem: Host-associated > Fungi > Mycelium > Unclassified | place: USA: New Jersey, Wharton State...
GCATCGGCCTAAGCTGTCACACAAAGTACAAGTACATTCTCTAATAGATGATAGATGATACACAAGTCCTTGTTGAAATCTGATAGCTAAAGGGGCGTGTTGATAGCCTGGTGATGGCCTGGCGGTGAAGGAAACTCAGCATCAAGAACCTGATCAGTCGTCAGGCATAATACAAGGATATCCATTTGTAATACAGGCGAGAGATTTACAAGCCTTGGACCAGGCAAAATGAGTCACACCAAAACAAGACACGCTACGCAAATCGCAATACCAACAAAGAAATCACCTTCAATTAACTAGTAAGAAATCTAGGAAATAATCACAACGTCCAATTGGCTCCTCGCCTTGAAGCATCCCTCAGCAGCTCCGCCCTCGGTCATCATAACATTCACGATCATAACTACTTCCGTGGCGATGGTCTCAATCACGGTCCCGATCCCTGTTGTACTCCCTACGACGATCGAAGTCGCGTGTGACGTTCATTTCTCATGCGGGGTCCGCAGTAATGACCTAGAGTGGGTGTTCTTGCCCGAGCACACTGAGCCTGTTCATCGCAAACCCACAATGTCAAGCATGTAACAAATTCACCACACTGGAGCGGCTCCACTTTTCCCACCGTAATTATTTGGCTCATAATATCCGTAGAGTTGAGAGCCATGATGGCTGCTTCTGCTTCCTCGGCCGCTTCCATCGTCACAAAGCTGAACCCTCGGGATTCACGAGAATGTGGGTCATGCGTGATGGATGCTTTTTGGACCTGGTGGACATGTCAGAGCCAGATTGGTGTACAACACAGCAGGACACACCCTGCCGACTTTGGCAAAGATGGCTGTTGTCCATTGTTGTCCATTTTGTGATTTAGATTGGCGACATAAAGGTGAAAGGGGCGAGCTGACCGAAACGGCAAAGCGAAGCATTGGCCATATGGCTGATGACCGTATGATAGAGCAGTCACCAGGCTCACGTCCCTGTGGCGGCATAGTTTGCTGGTTGAAAGGAGACTAGTCGACGAAGACGCTGTTGGCACTGATGATCGTATTGGCAAGAGGAACTGCAAGTCAATGCTGTTGCTATCTCATCGAGAAAATTGGCGCAAGCAAATGATAAGGGCTCGGAAGAGTGGCTCGACCTGTAACGGACGAGAAGAGTTGGTCTACAAGAGTTCAAAATACAATTTCTCGGCAGGACACCAGTTTGACTCACTTGGAAAATATTCAATTTCCTGTGCCTCGACGTACTACTCTTTACCAGTCCCTACCACCGTTGTCCTCACTAGGCTTTTTGTCTGATAGCGGCAGTCTCCTCAGCTTGACTCATATCTACTGCATTCAACGAGAACGCTCATAATCCATTTGGTAAGAATAGTTGTCGTTTGAATGTGGGGGTGACCAGGAACGGGAGTCTTTCAGTCTGTAAGCTTCAGCAGATTCTCGCCTTGGACTGTATGGCATTTGTTCACTCTTAGATTGAAACAGCTAGACTGAAGCTCACATTTTACTCCCATCCAACAACAGGTATGATCGAGTTTTGGGCAAGCTCTTATATCTAGATGTCACGTAGACCCTGAGCAAAAGTCTGAGCACGAGGCACCCGCCGCATCATTAGGGAAGAAAACACCCACCTCGGGTTTATCCAAATCCAAGCTAATCCACAGTCAACGGTAAAAATTCGTAATCTTACTCGTCGCATCCAGTCTCGAACCCTGGACCTGGCAGTCCCGACACCATCGCTCATTGCTCCAAACAGATTACTCAGTACCCAATTACTTCTTACAAATCTAACACTGTGCTTGGTATCATGTGGATTGGGATGCGGTGAACAGTCCGAGACATCTTGTACTATTCCGTTGACTTTTTGTCGCGAGAGTCCCAGGAAGGCATAAAAGCTCCACCACTAAGTGAGGAACTTATAAGGATCCTTGGCCGCACAACGAGGTGGTGTTTGACGAGGATGCCACCCAGCGGCTTTAGTGCGGTCGAAAACATGGGACCCCTAGCTTTGTCAGAACGGATAAAACGGAATTTGGATTATAGGGATTTTGAGCTTATTGGGAAGCGGTTATGAGCGCTATCGGGGTGTCAGCTTGAAGAATAGAATGGTCAATTCGACCTGAAACTTCTTGTGTCGTGACTTTTGAGGCCCTTTTTGTTTTGCTCACAGAACATATTCTCGACAACGTGGTCCAGAAACCTGGATTGTAATCACTTAGCTCAATTCCTCAGACCATCACAAAGAAAAAAATGAGAAACTTACACAGGTAACGCACTTGATCTGCGGCTGGAATCACATCACCTATGTAATCAGTTGAAGGGGAAGCTCTTGCGACTATGATACTCCCTTGTTCGAGTTGGGACATTGTGTGTCGAGATGGGGAATTTACTCACTCTCACGTATGAAATCAGCCCCTCCTGTGAATGGTTGATCGTGGAGGAAAGTATTGTCACACACTACCCGACGAGTATAGTGATTCCCACGTTGTGTGATCGATCTGTCTATTTTCGCAAATTGAACTGGATGATATTCTCGAGAACACTTTTCTGCCATCGATCTTGCCTTTCTCTCTACTTTTCGCAGCACTATCCCTGTTTGCAGCCCAAAAGATTTTGTACTCTGGGCAGGGATATGTCTTCTGATTCAACACTGGTGAGCACCGAGCAGCTCGAGCAGGAGGTCGCTCAGCAACAGGTGCTCTTTAATGAACTGCGGATAAGCCCTACTGCTGGTTCTTCTGAACTCAATGAAGCCAAGAAAAAGCTTAGCCAATTGAAGATGGAACTTGGAAAAGCTAAGGCAAAAGCCGGCGGTCCTGTCGACGCAGCTGGTGGAAAGAGGAAGGAACGATTATTATTGAAAACTGCAAAAGTATGTGAAACGAAATTTGGGTCGCCGATGACTTACCACGCATTTCAGGGTACCAGAGATTATGGTCCCAATGAGATGTTCTGTCGTGAACATATCGAGCGGGTCGTCAAGGAATGCTTTACAACTTATGGAGGCTCGTGCTTGGACACCCCAGTCTTCGAACGCAAAGATGTCTTGACTGACAAATATGGCGAAGACTCCAAACTGATTTTTGACCTTATGGACCAGGGAGGAGAGCAACTTGCGCTTCGTTATGACCACACTGTCCCCTTGGCACGATACCTTGCTATGGCTGGAGGGACGAATACTCAGAGCAAAATCTGGCAGGTTGGAAAGGTTTATCGTAGAGACAGCCCCGTCATGTCAAAGGGTCGTATGCGGGAGTTCATGCAGGCTGTCAGTCATATTGCATTCCGCCCTCTTACGCCCTTAACGCGATGCTATAGGATTTTGATATCAGTGGTTCCTGGGACCCCATGATTCCTGATGCTGAGATTCTTAGCCTACTCTGCACGGTCTTAGCCAGACTAGATGTTGGAGAGTTTGTGATCAAGGTATAAATTCTAATACTCTATGGCGACTGTCAAGATTCATTTTCTTCAGGTCAACCACAGAAAGATTCTCGATGGCATCTTTCAGGTTTGCGGAGTACCACAGGATAAAATTCGCACTATATCCTCGGCTGTTGACAAGCTGGACAAAGTGAGTAGTTCTTCTGACGATCTGAATGAACGCATCCAATGCCTATCATAGTCGCTTTGGACTGATGTTAGAAAAGAAATGACTGAGGAAAAGGGTCTTGATCCCACTGTTGCCGATAAAATTGGTGTTTATGTTCAACTTAAGGGTAAACAGCTGATCTTGTGTGAAATAGTCCAAACTAACGACTTATAGGGGGCGCTGATTTAATTGACAAGTTAGCGGAGGACGCAGCTATTGTTGCGAATGACAGTGCCAAACAAGGTCTAGAGGAAATGAAGATCCTCGTGTCATTACTTCGAGCATACAAGGTCATTGACAAGGTATCGTCTCCACCACTTGCATATGTAGACATCCCACTCTGACCCCGGTCTTCAGATATCCTTTGATATGTCTTTGGCTCGCGGTCTAGACTACTATACTGGTATCATCTACGAGGCAACCGTCGAAGCTTCTGCGCCTCCTTGGCTGAAAGCAGCCCAAGCAACCGCAGCAGCCCAAGCAACCGCAGCAGCCCAAGCCAGCAATCTTGAATCCAATACCCTTACATCGACATCTCCACCTGCACAACTGCCCCCAAAGAAAGATAAACAGCCGAAGAAGAAAGCAGACGCAGATGAAGATGACGATATTGATGACTCACAAGTTGGTGTAGGGTCTATTGCTGCCGGCGGGCGTTACGATGGTCTCGTTGGTTCGTTCAGTTCTGCGGCTGCTGGTGACAAAGAAAAAAGTAAAGGTCATCTACCATGTGTTGGCGTGAGTATCGGTATGGACCGTATTTTCTCGCTGTTATGGCCAAAGTGGGTGGAGAAAGGTATGAGGAGCAAGGAAACGATGGTTTATGTTATGAGTGCTGGAGATGGGTTGTTGACAGAACGTGTAGCCTTGGTGGGAGACCTCAGAGAGGCTGGAATCAAGGTTCGTATGGATATCTGGTCTGCCTCTTCGTGAAGGTTCAAAAACCACTCATAGACCGATTTCTTGGCCAAGAACAAGCCTAAGCTCCCTGCACAATTTGCTGCTGGAGAGAGGGACGAAGTACCTTTTGCAGTGATGATTGGCGGTGACGAACTACGGGCAGGCTTCGTTACTGTTAAGGAGCAGAAATGGGAGTTTGTCGATGGAAAGAAAACGAAGGTACAGAGTACAGACCAGGGCGAAAAGGTAAAGAGAGATGAACTTATCCAGTGGATTAAAGGTACCAGAACGTACCAGGAGTGGAATACTGGGAAGCTCATTTGATCACCGATGTTCTGATAATCTATCTTTCAACTTGGATTGAACCCCTCTAGTTAGTAATAGTCCCCTAAATAGACATCATGCCTCGGTAGAGCTGTATTTCCATGTCCAATATTCTCCTGAAACCTGCCTCACAAATATACCTCAACAGATGCAGAATCGTGACATACAGGACCTAGTAATCCAATCCTTCGCGTCTAAGGAAACTTCTGGCATCAAATAAACATAAGATAAGCTCGGGCACAAGAGTTTAAGCCGCACAATGCAAATGAGTAGTCTCGTTTGAAAAAGTCTAATCTCGGCTGGATGGAGGAAAATTTTCGTGAGTCCCAGGCTCAATGAATGGTATTTAAACACATAGGGAACCAAAGATGCCAGAAACAAAGTGAAAGCAACATATATTGATATTTATGGACATTATGATAAACCTGCAACTCACAACACAGAAATCTTTCTTTCAGAAAAATGACATCTACGAGAGGGAATATCGACAACGTAATAGTTTCATTTCCAAAAAATCATTAAATGTAAATGGAATCAAATATATAGAGTGCGAAAGAACGAAAAGCTTGGTGAGAAGAGCAACAACAAATCGAAGCAGAAAAATCTCACATTAGTGATAACGAATCCAAAAGGTAGTCACAAAACAAGGCAGAGTCAGTAACATCAACGAGATAATAAACTATCGTTCACACAGGACTTGAGGTCTATCTTTAGCTGAACCTAAAAAAATCAGATGTCAAGGGCTAACTCACACAATCCATTCAACTTGATCCTGTACCTCCCACAACGACGAGCTTGGTAGTTTAGATATAGGTTTGGGGAAGCACAGAACGATGACAAAGCTTCTCTCGACTCAAACAATTCGCTACGCCTGATTCTTTCACCACACCTGCCACTTCCTCAATCCCTTACCCTCACCATGTCTCACTAACTGTTGACTTTGGTGAATGAGACTCCTGCACCAAATTGGCGTCACAACACAACCAATTTTATGCAAAATGCGCAACATCACACAAATTTGCACAGCCGCCCATCCCACAAAAAATCATCTACACTCTCCTTCTCCTCAAGTGCTAGACTCGGTGTATGACACAACCAAAACCGTCTGGCAGAAACCTCCTCATACACGAGGCGTAGCACACCGTTCGAGTTCAACATAGGCAAAGTCTCATGATCTCTGAACAACCTCAGATAATGCCTTCCCACCGTCAGATATACCTTTTTCAATCTCGGGAATCGCACAGGATTCGAAAGCAGATTGTCAAACTCGTGGAAACACAAATCAGCAGGAAAGCCTCCAGGAAACAATGCGTCGAGTTTCTCAATTTGCTCTGTCGTGAGGAACCTAACGTGGATGACCTCAAGTTTTGAGCTCGACTGAGAACGACTGAGTCGTTGTAAAGTATGGATGAGATAGCTAAAGGGATTTGGGTAGGTACGAGATGCGGGCTTGAGTATTACTGGACAGTTGATAGCTAGGGTCCGGAGGCTTGATGGAGCGTTGAACTCAATCACTGTTCCGTTTTGATTCAAACACGGATTTGGATATGATGAGAAATCTGAAGAAAATTCAACACACGGGCGTTGAGAATCATGATATCGCAAATCAACTTACTGTGGTAGAATGGAGTATAAACAAACGACCGTAAAGTCGACTTGCACATCTCCAGAACCTCGTTCACAATCTCAACCTCTTTGCATTCATCCCCCAAGAACAAATTTTTGAGTCGGGGGAATACGGACCCATGATCAAAACCACTACTGCCCACCGCCATCCATACCAAACACTCAGGCAACAACCTCACAGGGAATGCCAATGACTCCAATTTCGGCCACGATTTCACGATCCCGATTCCATCCATCTCATCCTCAAAAAACTCCGTTCCACTCATCCTCAAAACTCTTATTGAGTCAGCAACAGCAGCTAGATAAGCCGCAGGAATTCGCCGATCTTCCACACAAAGTTCTGTCAGGCTATGACATCTCTTCAACACCTTCGTCACGATAGCCATGGTATCCGACAACGGATCATCACGATATCGTCTCATGATCGTTATTTTATTTAGGGTTTCCACTGGTAGGAGTTCAAGGACAGACTCAAATAATGGGTCAGGTTGGAGATAATGGTGGTCAGATTTCGTATTTTTGGATGGAGGGGGATAGCATTGTAGCTTGAGGTGGCGTACGTGTGAGAGGAGATGGGAGTGAGCGGGACTGAGTAACCATGAGCAGCGTGTCTCCTCCTCCTGAGACCCTGTCCAAGCGACCGGGCGACATCCGGATGATGAGGATTTCATCCGTTGGGGAAACCGATGAACTGTTATTTCAGCGAACAAATGCCGTTGTACAATGTATCGAAGAGTTCTGCACACCAGGGCGCACTGCGTGAGAGTATCCAAGTCATCTGCCAAGCCTTGAAGAATTTCATGAAAGAGTTCAACTGGCAAAGGAGGTGGGGACATGATATTCTGCCTAAAAACGTGGGAACAAGGCAAGAAACGGATTTTATACCATCGCGTTTGATCCGGGATGCACGTGAACTACCTCCATGTTCGTCGAACAGATGATGGATTTCGAGCTGTGAACAATGTCAAGGAGATACAAAACTCCATCTAAGACCCGAGTATCCTCAGATAATCTGTCCAATCATGAACACATCCAACCCTGTACACGGATAAACGTTTAACATCTGGTCGCTACTTGTCGAGGCAAGTCCAACATCGTCACTTTTTTGGAATATCATTTTTGATATTTTGTACCGATGGTATTAATGTAATGCGCAGCTTCAACATCAGCCAAGTTGCCCATTTTGCAGATTTGACATGGTCGACATTAAAAAATATAATAATTATCGACTAAGATAGGCCTTTTGGATCGTATTCGTATTCGGCGTAAAGAGGCACCCAAACCTTGTCCTTGGCCCTCTGTCTGACTTCTTCTGCTTTCAAACCTTCAACGCCTGATTTGCCTTCTCGAACGACTTCTTCAGCCACAGCGATACCAATTTCAAAATTAATCTTTGGAGCTTCCCCAAAATCTGGCAACAAGGCTTCTCCAGCATAATCCCCTTCTTGACTGTTTCTCTTCCGAATAGCAGGTGAAAGCTCAGCAAGTCGATGAGCAGCCACAACAATCATTTTATCTGTTATTTCCTTCGCTTTTGAAAGTACCGCACCAAATCCAAGACCTGGATAGATCAATGCGTTATTGCACTCTGCAATTCTAAAACCCCATGAAGTTGGTCAACACGAAGGTAGGAGGGTAGGAGAGCGATGGAGTATTTACACGAATTCCCTCTCTTCACCTTCGACCTTCATTTTAACAGGCGGGAAAGGACTTCCTGTCGCAACTAGACCTTTGCCCTTTGTCCACTTCATGATATCATCCGGCTTTGCCTCTACAAGTCGGCTGGGATTTGACAATGGGAACACAATTGGCCTCTCGCAGCCCCCATCCATCATTGCTTGGATCACTTCTTGTTGAAAGACTCCAGCGGCAGTCGAACACCCAATCAAGACTGTCGGTTTGACCTGCTTCACGACGTCTAATAACATGATATTACCTTTCCAACCCTCATCAGCATTCCTAACGAAACCTTCCAAACGACCTTTGATTTCCCCGACGCCTTTCGCCATGCCTTTGCCGATATCATATACCAAGCCTTCTCTGTCAATCAACCAGAATTTACTATCTGCTTCTTCCCTTGAGACATGATCTGTTGCCATCATTGCATCTCGAATTTGGGAGGCTATCCCTAGTCCCGCCGAGCCTGCACCCATGACTACATACCGTTGATCGGCCAAAGAGCCTTTCTTATCGTGCGAGTGGTCGTTAGCAATCCCAGCAGCAGCTATGAGACACGCGAGTGTGACTGCGCCTGTCCCTTGTCTACTCAATGTCAGTGATCTATAACCAAGGATTACGACTGCTCAGACTTACATGTCATCATTGAAAACAGCATGTTGTTTCTTGTAGCGCATCAAGAGTTGGTATGCATTTTTAGTGGCGAAGTCCTCAAAGTGAAGCAAGCTATGAGGGTAATACTTGCGGACCAATTGTATGAACCTGAAAGAAATGGTATCAGCAGTATTCTTGCCTAGTCGAAGATGTGATCCAACTATGCTGACTTGTCGAGGAATTCATCGTATTGCTCTCCGCGTACCCGTTTATGTTTCCAACCCTTGACACAGAACTCATTCACAATTTCACATGCGAAGAGAGAGGACGTACAACATAGAGCTTATCATCCAGCAATTGCTCATTATCTGTGCCAACATCTAACATCACGCTTAACGACCTAGCTGGGTTTAAGCCTCCAATCAATCTGGAAACCTGGTACATGAAATTACTCCCTAATATAACTCGATTTCACTCACGTATACATGACAGACTTGGCCGTTGAAATCTTTGTGACATCTTGAGCTCAAAACCGACAGCATACGTAAGGATCACAGACTCACCGCGATTCCCTATAAAGCCAACCTCAGCCGAATTGATAGATTTGAAATTCAAGGCAATAGCACTCACACCAACTCCCTGATCCCCGATGCCCAGAATCGCCTCTGCATCTGTACAAACTATCAAGTCAATTTCTCTCCCCTGCTTCACAGTCTGCTCCAGAAACTCTTCTTCCATCGTCTCTCGATCACTGAATGTCAAATACAAACCCTCGCTTCTCCTAAACAGATGAGAATATTGTGCAATTGCATCTGCCTGGTGGGAATTTATTAGCTTGAGCTCCAATAGTGAGGAGGATGTGGAGTGTGGATGAAGTGGAAAGGAGGTACTCCAGAACACCTCACCTGAGTCGGGGTATAGATGATGGGCACAAGCTCCTTTAGGTATTTTGAGACAAGCGCATAATACAGTACCCAATTCTGGTCCTTCAGGCTTTGTAAAAAGGTATTCCTGCGAAGGGGGTCACGGCGTGTACTAAGTTGCTCATATGCTCGGTCAACCTGCTCGTCAAGAGTATTTACGCGAGAGGGTAGCCGTCCAACGAGACCAAAGTCTTTTCGTTCGCGGTTGGTGAAGCATGTGCCTTTGTTAAAGCGAGGGTTTGTCAGAATTGATTCACCACGAAGAGCAACTCGCGCTGCAGGTATTGTGTGTTTTCTAGCCCCTGTAAGTGCTCTGCTAACTGACATAGTCGTGGAAAGAGTCTCTGCTTGGGCGTGGGTCTGGAGCTAACTATGAAACCCATATGATGCAACGATGAGTTATTATAAGACTACGGACATAAATGGACAATGAACATCAGTCGTGATAACATTAGTACAGGTAAGTATGTGTATACGGTGATACCGCAATACAAAATTCCACAGGTGAGAGTTTCTGAACATCATAAAAGACGAAGCGAAAAGCCTAAGCGGCAACGAGACTTCCTTTGTATCCATCGCCTCGTCTGACGGTGCGTATACCAAGGAGAATCGTGATGAACAAAGCAAATGAGAGGAAAATCCTGCGTACGGGTTGCTTAGGCCTCAGAAAGTTGGATAATAGCCGATAAACGTACCAGGTAATCCATCCAAAAGCAATCAGAGCGTTGATTTGTCCACAATATCTGAATAAGTCTTCTCTTGAACAGTTGACTCCGCCTCCAACCGACTCTGTTAGAGCCGCAGATGCTGTCAGCCAGAGGACCCATGTAACGAACAAACTAGTATGTTCAAAGTCAGATATCCAGGAAAAAAAGGGTGCAAAGCGAACAACGCACAAGACGATATTCGACAAGACGCTAGAGGCGACGGAGTATCGGGCAAGGAGGAAAAGGAATACAAAAAAGGGTACCAGAAGCATTGTCCATGCGGAAACAAAAAGGAAGTATCGGACTCGATCTCGTTCTCCCAAGTTTCTGTAATTGTGGTGATTGTTGAAACGAGAGACCAGCCAACCAGAAATTGCGAGCTATTCAGGAAGATACTGTCAGTAGACGCATAAAAGAAAGTCTGAGTACACCTAATGTGTACCTCAATAACAGCAAAGAGCCAGACAAATGTATAAAGGACTGGATTCGGTTCAGCGATGCTCTGAGAAAACGAGAGATACACCCGCACTGGGATAGCCGCGTTTCACGACGTTGTCAACAGCCATGGTGCAATAGGAGGACAGAAAACGAAAGGGATATGTAGGGGTGGGTGAAGTAACAGTCAGTCGTACTTGGGGTTTCGTCAAGGTCGTAGAGGTATTATATACGTTGAGGCGCGAAAGGAGGTGAAGCTCTACACGATCACTCTGAAACTTTCAACATGACATCATTATTCCACGCTACAAATTGGACTTGTGCCATCATTGATCTTATAAATACCCCTTTATTTCTAGCACAGCGACTTGATACTGGAAATTTATAGTTTATTCAGATCCCTAGTTCAGCGATTCAAGTCACACCTGATAAATGCTTTCGGTGTTGTAGTCTATCAATAATTATCATCAGCTCAGACTGTGGTGCTAACTCCAGTAACAACCATAATCTGACAGGAATCAAGACAAAATCGCGTCGAGCGAGGTGTTCCAATACCAATATCCACCTATCATATACAAGTTTGCTGTAACATACATCTGGAAGTCTGACTTCGGGGTCCTGATTGCTGCACCTGGTAATCGAGTAATACATAGTTCTTGTAATTGTCCTGCGCCTTTGGCATTAGCCTCAATCTCTGTTAATCCTGAATTGTGTTCAATATGCTTGTAATTGCATTACAGTGTTAGCTCCCCTGAAGAGACATATCTAGCAAGGGAAAATAGGTGCAGAGGTAAGATAAACAGATAGAGGTAGAGGATGTAGTGGAGAATTGAAGAGTTGATAGCTTTTGCAGACTACTATTGATCGCTCAGATGCACAGTTGCTTGAAAAACTGCCCAAGTGTTTGCTTATTGAAGATTGAATTGTGGCAGTTCAGTAATATTAGCAGAAAAATCTGAATAAATTGGGGCAAAGGAAGACAGCCATGAGGAGTGTTATACATAAGGTGAAGAACTCAGATGAGTTACTTTCATGACAATGTCGACATATATAGTATTGAAATATTGACTTTGTAACCTAGGGTATCAAGCCGAAATGGAAATTCACACTTAGATTTGCACTGTGCATTGAATTTTATCTCAAATGGTATCAGCCCTAAATCTCACTACTTGCAGCATGTTCCAGCCTTCCCAGATTGCAGAATCCATTTTCTACAGCACAAGATACGATCACTCATTCCCTCCCCCTATTCCCATCTCAGTCACATATCTTCCTCGGCCCATCTTCCTCATCACTTCGACAACTTGTCCGACCTTCTCAAATTCATTCCAACCACTCAGGAATTCACGACTTTTGCTAGTACTTCCTTCACTAAGACTTTCCAAAGGTTCCAGAAATCTGGCTTTCAGCGCCTTCCATTGCATCGCTTTCACATTCTCTGCGAAATCTTCAACATCGTCTTTTGAGCCTTGAGCGTAAATAATTCCAGGATATCCAAGTTTTGCAAACCCATCTAGGTGATACTCTGAACTCCAGCGCTGCAGATTTCGCCGTTTTGTTGGAGACACTAGGTGATGTGACGTGAATAAGACATGATAAATGTTCTCGGATCTCGGCTGTGAGGGACTCTGTGATTCGGCTATCTGTGATTCTTCTTCGTCTGGCGTTGGGTGAAGGAGAGGTAAGAGGTGTGAAGGAAGTAATTGATATAGTGGATATCTATCATGATACGAACAAGCCGGAGGATATGGTTATTTTCGTCCTCAACAAAGCAAAGCAGGTCGCTGGACTTACTCTGATCTCTCTTCTGCACCGATTTCATCCAGACCTTCCAGAATTCTCTCTCTCCACCATTGCTGCTCCGCCCGACTGAGATCGTCACCGCTTATTGTGATACAATCGTTTATACTCCTATATTCCCCATTATACCCCTGGCAGTCTATTTTGAACGACGCTTTGGAACCTTCAACTGTGAGCTGAAACCTCACAGGTGACAAGCTCATGTCATTCGGTGGGAAATCCAAACTGGGATCAGATAACACGAGTCGTTCCCATTTTTCTGCTTCTGATGACCCAAATCCCGCATTTACTTTGTTGTCCACAGAAGAGCTTCCCAAGGTCAGATCTCTCAGTCCCAAGTCTGAAGAAATATCCAGGAACGTGAGATGTTCCCCAGGTAGAAGCGAATACCAAATGAGTTTAAGTTCTTCCACTTGTCTATTCAGTGAGAGACATGCTGACATAGAGGTCTACGCGACAGCAGGATCAGCGTTTAATGAGCAAAGCTGTAAGATATATCTCCCGTGTATCTGATTTGGATCGAACTGATGGTCAATGAAGTCTCGACAGGTGGCGGCCGCTGGTCAGGTGCATTGGAGCCGGTTATCGGATCATCAGTCAGATATTTCACCGCGGATGTTTGTCCCGTACAGCGGGTGTCTGATTTCGATCATATTTGCAATTGCATACAATCGAAACCCTAGGTTACGACTGGATTTTCTGAGGCTTTTGACCGTCCAGTTGCACATATGAATTCATTGAAGGACGCAAGCAACCATGAAGAGTGTTTGAAAGTTCAAGGAAGACGTGCTTTGAAATGTACAAATGGGAGAAAAAACAAAACAAAAGGAACTGCCTGCAAATCAATATGCACATGATACACTAGACACCATAATGCAAGTGTGAA
>Ga0153947_1001014_pt1 | contig 13446 bp, 9 predicted proteins | sample TSNJ031MetaG_FD_104697 | JGI IMG/M metagenome (GOLD analysis project Ga0153947, IMG submission 104697) | Attine ant fungus gardens microbial communities from New Jersey, USA - TSNJ031 MetaG | ecosystem: Host-associated > Fungi > Mycelium > Unclassified | place: USA: New Jersey, Wharton State...
CGTTTTCGCCCACGATAGCTTCATACATAGTATTGAAAAGAAACAATGAGGTAAAAGGTTTTAAGGAATGGCTCAAAAATGTATTTGACGTAAAAATTCCCTTTCGTTTTTATCTGTTCGTTATAGTGTTAAGTGCCGTGTACTACATTCCGCAAATAATAATAAAAGGTTTTGAAGACGCACAGCCGTTTTATATGTTCTTTCTTTTACTTCCGCTTGTGTTAATAGGCGGTGGAATTGAAGAAGCTGGCTGGAGTTATGTATTACGACCGGAATTGGATAAGAAATTTGGGCTGGTCCTCTCTTCGTTGATTATTGCTGTGATTTGGGCGGCATGGCATATACCGGTGTTCTTACCTCAGGGAAGGATTGAATCCTTATCGTGGTTTGGGTTGTTTACAATTGATATTTTGGGTTCATCGTTTGCCCTCGGCGCTATTATCAGAATAACAAAAAGTGTTTTCCTTTGCGTTCTTTTTCACACCATAGGCAATGCAGTTTCAAGTACATTTTACGGGTTTTCCGATTCATTGTTTGGGACTATTTTCTCAACAGTCTTGTTGATTGTGGTTTCGATAACGGCGGTTATGATTTACGAAAAGAAGAATGAGAGAATCAGAAACTAAGCATTTTCTTTGCCCTGCAGTATCGTAAGCGTGGAAGCCTAAATAGCGCACAATTGTACACAAACTAATTTCGCAGTTTGTGTAAACTCGTCTATATAGTCGGCTGCGTTTAGTTCAATATAATTGCATAATTATGATTCCAAAGGCGCATGGTATTCACAGTGTCAAAAATAGTCGTGACAAACGGAAACATTGATAGCCACACCCTTGTTAATCTTAGGATATCGATACTTTCTTCCTACATTTTTACCGTTTTGGCTTTGGTAACACAAAGACATTACCGCGCCCATTTGCACGGTGCACAGGCGGTGTTTTCTGCGAAAAACGCACCTTTTTGATACAGCATTTCGTCCTAAAGCGTTATTCATAGTCATCGAATGAAAATACCGTAAATATCCGTTATTCAGCTAACCTCACGCACCGCCTATCCAGCCGGTCAAGGGACGGCTGGATTTTTTCCGTCCTGCTCCCCCGCCGAAAACGGGGAACAGGATAAAAAACATCCTGCCCCCGTTTTCGCCTGTGCCATTGTACGGCAAAACCAGCTCTGCTGCTGTGTGGTAATTGTAGCTTTTGCGGTGGTTACTCGCCCCCGCGCCCCTCGGCCTCGTCCAAAGAACAAGATGGTTTTTGTGGTATGCAACGCTTATCAGCCTGATTTTGGGTATCTTAGAGTAAAGATATTTCCTGCCCTCATGGCGTTGCTTACAGGCAAGAAAAATATAAAAATATGCACCTTTCCCACACACTATTTTGGTTTTTATAAAAAATGGGCCTAAAAAGCGCCACGGCCTGAAAATCTACGACAACATAGCGCCTCATTTATACGATATTCATATTGGCACACAAACGAATATCATATATAATAAAGCGGACGATAAGGAGGCGATATGGTGAAAGAAGTTGGTGAAAGATTACGCTTACTCCGCGAGGGCGTAAAGCTATCCCAAGCAAAAATCGCTAAAATGCTGGATACTACTCAGGCCAGTATAAATCGCTATGAAAACGCGATAGGTTCCCCTCCGCTCAAAGTGCTTTTATGGTATGCAGATTATTTCGATGTATCAATGGATTACATCTTTGGCCGGACAGATAAACCACAGGGTAAGCTGTACGAATACCGCCTGCTGGACGAAATAGAGGCAGACAACGTGGAGTTTGAGTGTTCGCTCATGGTTGCGGCCGCTCCACCATCTTAAAGAAAAACCTTGAGGACACGTAGTTTTCAAGGGTTTATCTATTTTTAGGATTACAACCAATATTTCATGCCTATTCTTATCTATTCTCACTTTGTCTTAGTATGGATACGAGCGTATGGTATGTGTGGCAGGTATTATTCTTGCATTCATTCTCTTTTCAGTCGGCGTACTAATCGGTTGGAACGGCATACAAAAGATAATAGCCGGAAACTATGATGCGCTCATAGTTCCCGGAGTTTTGGCCCTTGTGGCCGCAATTGTTTCTATCGTTGTAAAGGAAACGCATGATGTAGCGACACAAGTGCATGATGATATTGAAACGAAGTTTCCGAACGTTAAGCATTGCATGGTACACAGGAATCCTTTTAGCATAATTGCCGAAGGAGCAGCAGATACCTAAACCCTATCGGCTTCTTTGTTGAGCAAAAACATATTAGGACGGATGAATATGATAAACATAATTTTTCTCGGTTTAGTCAGTTTCTTTACCGATCTCAGCACAGAAATGGTATATCCGCTTATCCCCCTGTACCTCACATCTGCGTTTGGAGCAACTCCCGCCCTCATAGGCGTCATTGAGGGGATTGCCGAAAGTCTCGCCAGCTTGCTAAAGGTTTTCAGCGGCTACCTATCGGATAAATTTCAAAACAAGAAGCTGATTGCTTTTTCAGGGTACGCAACAAGCCTTTTTTACAAGCTGGCACTGCTCTTGGCAGGGTCATGGGCCGGCATATTGGCGGCAAGGGTCATTGACCGTTTTGGCAAAGGGATCCGGACGGCTCCCCGTGATGTGCTGGTCAGCGAGAGCGCCGAAAAAAACAACATGGGAAAGTCGTTTGGACTACATAAGGCATTGGACATGGCCGGGGCCGCAATCGGTATCCTTATCACTTATTTTTTGCTTCGGAGCAGCGATGGAGATTTTGATTACACAAGGATATTTATGATCTCCGCTATCCCCGCCGTGTTAGGACTTTGCATGTTCTTTTTCATTAAGGAAAAGAAAGAGCCTCGTCAGCTAAGAGAAAGGGAACCGTTCTGGAAAAATATTCGGAAGATTGATGGGCAGCTAAAGCTTTACCTGTTAGTGGTAGCCTTATTCACGTTAGGAAACTCGTCAAACTCCTTTTTGCTGCTGAAAGCAAAGGCAACGGGATTTGACGACACAAGCGTGATCCTGTTGTATTTCATCTTCAATATAACCGCTGCTTTATTATCCATGCCCTTTGGGGGATTGTCCGATAAATTAGGAAGAAAGAAGCTGTTGGTGTCGGGCTATCTTGTTTTTGCGTTATGCTATCTCGGTTTTGCCTTTTCAAACAGCCAGCCGCAAATGGTAGCGGTATTTGTATTGTACGGAGCTTATACGGCCATGATTGCGGGCGTTGAACGGGCTTTTGTCGCTGAAATTGCGCCAACCAATCTGAAAGGGACAATGCTCGGCCTACACTCAACTGTTACGGGTATTGCACTGTTACCCGCAAGCGTGATTGCGGGCGTGTTATGGACTCAGTTTGGGGCGGCTGTTCCGTTTCTGTTTGGCGCGGCCATGTCGCTTCTGGCAGCGGGCATTTTGCTTTTGTTTATGAAAGATGCTGGGCCGAACGCGGCTTAATATATTTTGTATCAAACTATTTTAAATAGTATGGATTTTGCGGGGTTGGTTCAAACTGTTTGGTTTGCTTATTGTAGGGACGTTTTATCGTTCTTTTCCAACTTCCGATCAACTTATATATAAGAAAAGCGCCCTCTCCTGTCAGTTAAATGAGTTATTCAAATTGAAGTCTACCCATTCTATTTTGTTTGGCTGCAACTATGGCAATTCGTTTCTGTAACCATGGAACAATTAGCTTCAAGCCCTTCTTCTTTCAGCAATACCGTCCCCCAATCGAACATGGTTTCCAGTATGGGACGCAGACTGTTCCCTTTGTCCGTCAATGAATACTCCACTTTTGGCGGGACAACGGGATAAACAGTGCGGGTAAGCAAGCTGTCGTTTTCAAGTTCCCGAAGTTAAGGTATGGAATTTCCGTAGGTAGTACATCCCGCTACAGGAAAGAACAGTCATTTTGCAGCACACTATTGAATTAACGAACGTTTATGATATAATAGCCGCAGAGCGGCTATTATATTTGGTGATTGGCACGATTTGCTCCGTTTGCTTCGCAAAAGAACCGCAAACGATGCCATATATCACAAACGCTTCGCGTTTATGATATCCTAGCCGCATCGGCCGCGCTGTGGCAGGGCGCTGAACTTATTTCAGGCCGCACCGCTGAACACGGTGCGGGGCCGAACCATATGTGAATACAGGTTCTTAGAATCAATTTGAAGGAGAGAATGAAACTTGAAACGAATTGTCGCCCTGGCTACCGCACTCATACTCTGCTTATCGCTTGTCGCTTGCGGTGAAGAAACTGTAGAGATTACCATTCCCGCCTCTCTCGCCGGATATACGGAAAGCAACGACTCCTTTGATCCCACTGCGTATGTAGTAGAAAACGGTTTTATCAGCGCTGTGATAAACGAGGATACCTCCATCACGATCACTATGACCAGGGCCCGGCATAAAGAGCTTCTTGCGGAAATGACCGCCGAGTACGATGAGGCATTTCAGGAAATGATTGGCGCGGAAAGCACCCCCTATATTACAGACATCACACATTCCGATGACTTTCGCTCCTTTGTGGTCACGGTAGAGCGGGCGGGCTATGAAAACGCTTACATTGAACTGACCCCCTTCCTTTTGGGATTGAGCGGCGCGGTATATCAAACCTTTGCCGGTACGCAGCCCTATGTCACAATCTCCATTGTGGACAACCAAACCGGAGAGGAGCTCCTCAGCCAAGTTTATCCCGCACCCGAGACTTAATTGAGGCTGCGGTCACACCTTCCCCCGCTCACCGTTCAGGGATCTTTCCCAGGGACACGGCAACGGGTTTCCAGTTCCCCTGCGGTCGCCGGAAAGGGCAAGGCAAACAGGAAAATTAAATCAGAACCAGTAGAAAGGCAGGCCGAATGCACCCACATTCGGCCTGCCTTTCTACTGGTTCTGATTTGGATATTGCCCCTATAAAATGGATGGAGCCAAGGCTGGAATGAGTCCACCCACAGTCATCCTAATCGTTGAGGGAACCTCCTCTGTTTCAAGAATGTCTTCTCTTACTAGATATCTTTTGATTTTAGTGCTTAACATAAAAAATATTAATTTTAATTATTTTTCTTGTTTTTCTTTTTACAGTCTGTTAAACTAATCACAAAGAGAAAGGAGGGCATAGCATGAATCGTGAGCGGACGAACCTGTTAGAACAGTTGTTTCGTGACCACTATAAGGAATTAGTCCGATATGCAAACAAAGCCCTGCTTGATCCAGTGCGGGCCGAAGAGTCTGTGCAGGAGGCCTTTTTTGAGGCCGTCAGACACATTGATCATCTCCTTCAACATGATAATCCCGGAGACTGGCTTATAACTATGGTAAACCACAATATTTACAACAAGGAGCGGGTGCAGAAGCCACCCCCACTCCCCTTGCTATCTCTGGACACAGGTCTTCCCATGGAGCTCTCCGCTGCGAAAGCTCTCCCCGAAGCCCTTCCGGCGCAAACGCAATCGGCTGACACCACCGCAAGGAGACAACAACTCTTCCAGCTCCTCACGCTGGCAGAGCTCCACTTACTTCACCGGGTCACCTTGGGAAAGGCCGGCCCTACACAGGTTGCACGGGAATTGAACATCACTGTCCTGACTTGCCAGAAGCAGCTGGAACGCATCCAGACAAAGTTAAAGGGCATTCTCTTCCGTTGATCTCTTCTCTCCCGCCAGCATGTTTCCTCCCGTTCCGGCTCAAGCCCGGACAGGCAGTCCAACTGCCTCTGTCTCCCACCGAACCGGAACAAAAACAGAGCCCCCGCTGTATTCCAAGGAATACAGCGGGGGCTCTGTTTTTGCCTGTTTGGCTTGAACCATTCATTCAGGGTGCCGGAGGCAACCGTGGTCAGTTACAGGACCGAATCCCAGCTTGGCCTCGGATCAATTCAAAGGGTGTAAAGAAATATGAAAGATAAGAGCGGAACCATTTAATCTATTTGGAGTATTATTCAACTTGCCATTACATACTCGCGCAGTATGGTGTCATCCTGCATGTAAAGAACACTGCCGTCCTCTCCCCTTGCATAATGGCTCAGGAACTCATACCAGAACAACCGCGATTCAGACGGGGTGGTGGTATGTGGCTTTGCTTCAATCACAGTAAAGCGTACCATAGGAACGCCGTCCTTATCGCGCCAGATTTGATTATGATAGCCACCTGTGCGATACAGTAAGGAGGTGGCAAGGTCAACGCAGCCGTTGCGTTCCAACCAGAACATCATGGTAGAGTACATACTGGGGGACTGATACGCGCCACCATCGTTGGTGCCTACCAGTTGAATGACGGGAACTTTGTATTCGCTGGTCATTTCGTGCAGAGTACTCATGTCATCGGTTACGGTTTGCTCCACATTGCGATAGCGCCCGGCGCTGATGGCCACGGCAGCCACAAGATCAGACATCTCACCGGCGATCATGGCAGTGGAATTGCCCCCATTGGAGTGCCCTGTTGCATAGATGCGGCTTGCATCGATGTTATACCGCACGGAAACATCCTCAATCAATTGCTGCCAGAAGGACAGGTCGCTGGGCCGCTCCTCTGACCAGCAGTCGTTGTGGATTGGCCGAGCCATGCCGTTGTTCTCCGCATAGGGGTACGCGGTGGGGAAGACCACGATAAATCCGTTCTCCTCAGCTACCTTATGCCATTCAGAGTAGGGAGCATAAACATCTCCCACCTGCCCTGCGCCGTGGAGGGCAATCACCAAAGGAACTGCCTCATCGGAATTATTCTGTACTGCATCGGGTACAAACTCCAGCCAATAGCGGGGATAGCCATCGATCTCCCGATCCTGCCGGACGATGCCAACCTGGTCAAAATCCATGGCGGGACGCAGATCGTTGCCCGTAAGTGAGCGGTAACGCTGCGTTTTACTCAAAAAGCTCTCCCACAGGATGCGGGTGAATTCCTGGTCATAGTAAGAGACCGCGCCCTCTGTGATCTGTACTTTGCCCAGGGGATAGGCGTTAATATAGGCATCGTTGGAGAGCATGTTCTGCTGATATACAATGGTCTTCTGGGGCACGGACAGGTTCTGATAGGAGATGTCCGTGCACTGGTTGGCCGATTTCCAATAGTCAATGACGGCACGGTCCTGGGCGCTGAGCGATTCGGTGATGAGCCAGACAGGAACATTGACCTCAGCCACACTCTTTGCAGCGTCCACTGCAGGGGTGTTCTGCATTTTTGTCAGATAGGAGCTCTCAATGCTGCTGCCCTCCAACACCGCTAGACCCGCGCAGTTGTCAGGAACGGTCATAATGTACTGCTGGAGCAAGCGGCCACCGTCACCATAGCCCACAAAATAGTAGTTTCCGGTATAGGGACTATAATGGATGGTTTTTGCCCCCAGGGTATAGGCCGCACCGAGATAGGCAATTTCTGTCGCCTCGTCCCCCCATGCATCGGCTCCCGGTGTGAAGGCGTGGAGCAGGAAGTTGTATTCATCAGCCAGAGCAGTCCAGCCGGTGGCCACCAGAAACTCCTCTGGCTTTTCCCCTGAAGGAAGTGCAACGAATACACTAGAGGCGCAGTTTGGGGTTTCATCCGCTATGTAGGTGTAAAACCTGCGTATTGTGCCTTCTACATCAAGCTCTTCTACAAAAAAGCCGGTGTAGGGGTGGTAATATATCTGGTCGGGCTGTTCCGCCTCAAGCTGTTTAAACAGCGCAGTAAACTCCTCTGTGGTGGAGTAAGGAAAGGTTTGGACAGTAAGCACCTGTTCCGGCTCCAGAACCGGGGGTTCCAGAAAAGCCGAGCCATCGGATTGTGAAACAGAAGGATTTGATCCAGCCGTTCCTGTTGGAGTTGCGCAACCTGCAAAAAGAACACAACATAATGCCGCCGTAAGCAGAGGCATCAGTCTTTTGTAGCCTTTCATATCGTTCTCCTTCTTTTTGTCACCCTATACGGGCAGAACCCAATCCAGAATGCTTCCGCCATAGATGGTGTACCGATGACCTTCCTTAGTGCCCTGTCCGGAACGCTCACCGCGGCACTGAAGCTCATACGTGTTGCCAGACTGAAGCACTTCGCTATAAATGATTTCCCCATTGACCACCTTGAGGTTGGGACCGAGATAGGGATGATTCAGGAAATACCAGTAGTTCAGCCGGGTAACCGAATGATCGCTCTCACCCCAATAGTAAAACAGTTCAGAGGGATAGGCGGTCAGGCGCAGATTTTCCTCAATCCACTCGTCACTGTAGCCAGCCTTGGTCAGGGAAGCTGCATAGCGGGCGGTGGTAGTAATGTTGTTGAAGTCCTGCTCACTGTCGAAGCACCAAACCCGCAGTCCGGTTTTGGCCACCGCGTCATAGTCCGCTTCCTTCCAGAGTCCCTCTCCGCCTAATGTGCCGTTATTACAAAGAAAGATGCTGATGGTAAAGTCATAGACCTCCTTGTCCAGCCGATGGTCTCTTGGCATATCTCCCCAGTTGCCCGCAACCTGATTGGTGGTATAGAGCTGACCGGCCAATGCCTGGATCAATGTGCTGCCTGCCATGGTGCTGCGGGAGTTTCCGTGAAGGATAATGGAGTCTTCGTCAATATGATAGTGTTCCAATAAATATTTGATCACATTGGCATCATCCGCAACGTAATCATAATTGGCGCCTCCAAATCCGGCGCTGGATCGGTCATGAATATTTACCACGATGGCTCCGCTTTCCATCCAAGCAGTGGTAGAGGTGTCGTACCACATTCCGGTGCCAAAGTTATTGGTACCATCGGGCAGCTTCCAATAAGAGGTGCCGTGGCCCTGAATGGTAATGACCAGAGGAACTGCCTTGCTGCCGTTGTAGCTGTTGGGCACATAGATCCAGCCTCTGACATAGTCATCTCCGGTTCTGTCTGTGGCGCCGATGGAAGTGCTGGGTACCTGAATACCCGCCTGCTCGAAGGTGACAAAGCCGCCCTCGCCCATGTTTTTATCAATTGTCTTTTCCCAAAGTCCGCTGGCATTGTATTCACCTATCTCTGTGGCCAGACAGGCAGCCGCAACAGCGGGTTCGCCTGTGTGTCGAAGCCTCAGCTCCAGACAGGCGCGGGTCTGATAGCCCATGCCGGTGGTGTTTGCCTTATAATTTGCGGTATCCTCCTTGCCGTAGTAGATGACTCCGTCCACGCCGCGGTACCAAGCGCCGGTGCAGTAAACACCGAAGGCATTGCGCTGGCGGGAGCCGGTGGCGTTTTCTCCATTATATACCAAGGCATTGGATGGGAGGGCATACGTATCTTTGTAAATATCCAACGTGACGGTCTGCCCGTTCACTGTGACACCATTGATCCGCACTTGTCCAAAGTCGGGATTGAGCGTGCCGCGATCCTCTAAAACATAGCTGTCCACAGTGATTGCGCTTAGGTCGGTTCCGGGCTTGTAGGTTACCTCTACCGAAACAAGACCCTGTCCGTACACGATAGTATCGGTATGGGCCTGAATGCGCTGAATATCACCAACCGTGGGAAGAATACCGGAAGTTGTGTCGGTGATACTGATGGCGCGGGCTGTGCCGTCCCAGCCTACCTGAAATCCAAATGCCTCGGCTAAGTATTTCAGCGGAACGTGATTCTCGCCTGCGACAACTGTGGGCACGGTGTCCATAGAAATTTCGCCCGCCTGCCGGCTGCCCACAGTGAAGGTGACAGCAGTTTCGCCCCGCTGGAAGGTGATGCTGCTGCCGCTTTCTGTCATACTCAGCCCCAGCGCATCGCCAAAGGAGGCCGGAACCTGAGTTCTGCTCTGATTGTCGATAAAGGGCGTGCCCATGACAGAGATTTGCTGACCATTTAACTCAATTGTAATTGTGTTGCTTGCAGCGCCGACCGTGATTGCCAGGGATATTAGAACCGCAAATGCTATAGTAAGGGACAAGACACGCTGTAAAAATAGTTTCATCAATTTCCGCCTCCTGCTTCTATATGACGGTCACCAGATCGGTGGCTACCGCCGTCCAAGTCATAATGATGGCATTAATCACTGCACCAGTGTGATAGCTGCCGGTCTTTTTATAGCAATATGTCGTTACCTTGCTGGTGATAAAATAGGTTAGGATACAGTTGAGCAGGGTTGAATTGGCCCGGGACATCTGTACATTGGTGATGGCGGTGTAGCCGGTGAGAAACAGCTTTCCATAGGTGTAAATCAGGAAGGATGCGGCGGGAATGGTGCTGGAGAGCCATACAGTAAAGGTGAACTGCGCCTCAGTCTGCTTCTTCAGGCGCAGACCGATGGTCTGGCTAAAGTTAAATACCCCAAAGAAGAGCAGATATAGCGGGAAGTATGTAAGAAACAGCTTCATTCGCTCGGAGTTAAGGACATTGATCTGTACCTTCCACACCCGGGGTGAAAGACCCCAAAGCACCTCGGCCAGACAGGTGGCGCAGTAGGCTACAAGAACCGCCGCAAAGCCAATCAAAAGGGCCTTGCCGAAATTAGCCCAAGTGGTCTTTGCATGGGCCATAATGCGATCCTTATTGACCGTGCCATCCCATTTAAAGCGAATGGCCAGGATCAGGATGGATAGCAAAGCGCTGCATCCAAACCAGAAAACAAAGCCGTTGGTATTGTTGATGCGCAAAAGCCAGTTTACGTTGGCTAAAATGCTCTGTCCGTTGTAGATGGCCCATTGACAGATTAGGGTGTTGATCACTGCCGGCATGATGAAATAGAAGAGGAATGGCGCATTGATGCCGGAGACCGGCTCAGGCATGGGACGAATTACTGTGGAGAAGAATTTCTGCTCCAGCAGCAGGGAAATCGTGAGGAAGAGCAGCATAAGGATGGCAATGATGCCGATGGCGGTTCCGATTTCCTTCTGCATATATATGGTGTTGTCCACACGGAGAGGTGCGGGCGCCAGTGCCTGATCAAAAAACTCCACCATATTCATGATGGGTTCCTTCAGAAGAAGTGCGGTGGCATGGCCGGAGTTTCCACTGTACAAGACGCGGAAGCTTCCGGTTTCGTTGTCCATATACTGATGTCCAAGGGCAATCTCCTCCACGCCAAGCGCTCCGGTAAAGGTCTCGGCGGTGGTAATATCACGGGCGGATATATTGCCCTGCCCATATGTGTTATCCCAACTACCAATAAAAATACCCAAGCTTACCCCTTCAAGATTGAATGTACCTGCTCCCAGATACATGACGGCCTGTACGCCCTCTCGCAGAACGGTCTGTTCCTCATCCACCGTGACCGCCCACCTGGCCCGTCCGCTGCCTGCTGAGTGCCCCACCGCGCCCAGGAGCTGATCGTCCACAAAATTCAAGGCGGTCAGGCACTCCATTGCCGCGCGGGAACCGACATCAGGCTCGGTTACAATTTCAGAGCGGCCGATGGTATATGGATCGATGGCCATCACTACATATCCTCGGCGGGACAACTCGATGGCTACGGCACTTAGATTTTCCAGACTGGCATTGCCGCCGGGCAGTGCCAAAATACCGGGGGCTGGTGTCTCTTCCGTAGCGTTGATGGGGATGTACAGCTTGGCACTCATTTCGTGCCCCTCATTGGTGATGAATTGAATGCGGGTGACCTCGACTGTGCCGCCGGATGTTTCGGCGTTTTTCGCAAGACCGAAGCCGCCGAAAAACAACACCGCCGCCAACAGCATCACAAAAAGCCGCCGGTCTGCATGTTTAAAAAAACCCATGGAAGCCCTCCCTTCCTACACTTTATTTCTGTATTGATGATGATGCGAATGATGTGCTGCTGTGATCTGGCCAGATTCAGCTTCTGTGTTTTATTGTAGTGTTAGCAACACCGTCTTTTCCAGACAACAATTTTATCAAGCGAACCATTCTTTGCTCACTTTGAAAGAATTGTTCGTTATGACAAGAATGGTAATAGAACTTCATGTGCCTGAGACGCATGAAGCTTTCGCGCATCTGCCCGCTCAGCGGACAGGCGCATCGATCTTAGGTTGTGTCCCAGGAGGGCCGCATAGCCATGTTTGCTATGCAAATGCATAGCAAACAGCCCTCTCTCCGCTGTAAGCGGGAAGAGGGCTGCGTTTGAGCATGCTTTTATTCAGATTGCGCCAAAAGGCTGTTTTCCTCTGCCAGTGCCTGGACAAGCTCTGCGCCCACAAGATCGATGATCTCGTCCAGAAGAGGGGTGGCGATGTCGCGCAGGGCATTGCGCTCTGTTTCGCTCAGGGTATAGACCTGGATTCCCTCCTCTATCCTGTCTGTCTGCTCCTGGCGGTCAGTCAGAATGTCAGCCAAGCTGGTTTTCAGAATACCCTGATAGTCTTCCGGCAGGGCATAAAAGGCGTTGTAGTTCATCACGATTGCACTGCTCATGGTAAAGAGAGGGCCTTTAAAGCCGTATGGCTGAGCATCCAGCAGGTTTTGAGATTTGAGAATGGTATAGGTGGTCTCAATTCCGTCCACACCGTTTTCATCCAGAATATAGGCCAGCCCGCTCAATCCCACGTTCTCAACCTGCTGGATGCCCAGCAGATCATAAAGCCGGTTGTGATAAGGACTCCCGCTGGTTCGTATGCGCATTCCGTTTAACTGGGACAGGGTTGTAATCGGCTCTACACTGGAGATAATCCAGGGCTCACCGGTACGCAGAAAAAGCAGTTCAAGCCCCGCTTCATTGTACCCGGCGTTCAACTTCTGATAGAAGTCACCAGAATAGATTTGAAAGGGCTGACTATACTCTGTGAAGCAGGCAGGGATATCCATGACCGCTGCTTGGGGGACAATTTCGGTTCCAACTGAGGTGCTGGCCGCAACAATGGACAAAGTGCCTTGCTGGACGGCCAGCAGCATATCCTTTCCCTCTCCCAAGACATTTTCGCCATAGAGGATTAGCTCTACATTCCCACCGGTAGCTTCAAAAACCGCATCCCTCCACTGCTCAAATGCCTCGGTATATCCTGCGCTGGAATATCCGATGCCAAACCGGTAGGGCGCCTGGGTCGTAACGCTTTCCCAGCTATCCTCCGCAACGGGATCGGTGGCAGGAGTCGCAGCGCCGCCACACCCACACAGTGCTGCCAGTGTCAGCATCAGGGCAAGAACCTGAATCCGGAATTTATACACGCTTGTCACCTGCCTCCTTTCGGTATGCGCCGGGAGTTGTCCCGGTGTGTCGTTTAAACACGCGGTTGAAATTTTGCAGGGAGTTAAAGCCCGTTTTAAAGCCTACCTCGGTCACTGGAACGCTACTCTGCAGAAGAAGATTTTTGGCCTTTTCCACCCGGAGACCATTCACAAAGTTGACAAAATTAACCTCGCTCAGCTCGAAGAAAAGGCGACTTAAATAGGCACTGTTGATGCCGATATGCTCCGCCACGGTATCAAGGGAGAGCTGACTGTCTGAAAAATGCGCCACGATATATTTCTTTGCCTGAGAGATATAGCGGTTTTTGCTCTTTTGACCGTGGTGATACAACAGGGTAAGCCCCTGCCCCCCTGTGTCTCGTACCAAACGCTCCAGTTCCTCTGAAGAGGCGAC
>Ga0153947_1001015_pt1 | contig 13446 bp, 16 predicted proteins | sample TSNJ031MetaG_FD_104697 | JGI IMG/M metagenome (GOLD analysis project Ga0153947, IMG submission 104697) | Attine ant fungus gardens microbial communities from New Jersey, USA - TSNJ031 MetaG | ecosystem: Host-associated > Fungi > Mycelium > Unclassified | place: USA: New Jersey, Wharton State...
CCGGCAGGAAGTGGAGCTTACTGTTAGCGCCCGCATCCCCGAAACGCTGGCGGTCACGGACGCGGATATTTGCAGCCTTATCAGCAATCTGCTGGAAAACGCGCTGGAGGCTTGTGCGTATGTGGCCGGTGAAAAAAGAATTTCCATCACGGTAAAGCAGGTGCGTTCGCAGCTGGTGCTGCTGGTTGACAACAGCTTTGACGGTGCGGCTGGGATGCGAGAAGGGCGGTTTCTCTCCCGCAAGCGGCGAGAGCGGGAGGGCGTCGGCCTTGCCTCCGTGCGGGCTATCGCGGCAAAATACGGCGGCAAGGCGGTTTTTACCCCGGACGCAGAGAAGGGTATATTTCACAGTGAGGTGACGCTGTAACCGTACCAATAAATCACGCCGCGATCCTCCTGCCGCGTTAAATCCGTCTGACCCGACGCCATAACCCAATATGGCAAGGGCAGACGGTTTTTTTGCCGTCCGCCCTTTTGCGAGATATCCCTTTCTCCTGTAAAAAACAGCGGATACCCCCCCCAACACATTTTATCACTAATTTTTTTCACTCGCCGCCTGCTCGTTTATGTTTTTCAGGCATCTTCAGCATGGCGTGTTCCGCCACGCCACAGAGAGCTACATAGCTGTGCTGTTGCCAGTCCTTCGGATAAAGGGAGAGGAAGGACAGCAGGTCGATGGGCCCCTCAAACACATAGAGCCGGTTACTGGTACCGATGTGGTGAAAGCTATAGGCGGGATTGCTGCCGTCCAGGTTGCCCTTGTAGCCGCCTTCGGTGTAGAGCCCGCGCTTGTGGGCGTGGCGGGCGGTCCCATGTTCATCGGGGCCGACAAAGACCGCGTTGTGGTACTCCCGCCACTCGCCCTGCTTGTTTTTCATCCGCTCGCAGCTCTCATAGAACAGCTTCTCTTTTGCGAAATAAGAAACCACATCCCGATCCAGCAGCCGGCCTTTCAGCAGATACGCGAACACCCGGCGCATGTCGGAGTGGGCGGGAGGGAGCGCGAAGGGCTTTGGTTCACCGGGCGGCTCTTTTTTTGCCTGCTCGTAGATCACGCCTGTTTCCCCGCCCAGCAGCCGCACCACCGATTCGGGGAAGGACAGGCCATAGAGGCTCTGGACGAAATCAATGGCGAGGCCGCCTTCTTCCGCGGAGTGGTCGTACCATGCGTTGCCGCGCACCGTGATACTGTGGTCGCTGCCGAGGCGCTTGTCGCGCCCGGAGGGGATCAGCTTTTCTCCCTGCCGGAGCAGAAACTGTTCCAGATCGACCGAGTTGGCCCGATAGATTTGTTCGTCTGTAAAATGGATATATGGTGACATCGGAATCCTCCTTTCGTGGATATGTAAAGGGCGCCGCCCCGTAATGGAGCGGCGCCCGCCGTCATGGTTATAGCTGCATGGTTTGCGTTTGTTCGTGGTCGTCCGCCGCGTGACCCTGCGCGATCTTCTTCTCTCGCAGCTTCCGCAGGAGCTTGCGGTCGAGGGTGATCCCGCCTGAGCCGGAGGGCGGCCGCGGCGTGTTGTCGCGGAAGATGTTTCCCATGTGGTGCAGGAGCCGCGACGCCGTCAGGAAAGCGGACGGGTCTTTGAACTGATCGAAGTGGTTTATAAAAAACTGCGCGTAGATATTGCCCTGCTCCGCCGAGAGGGTGAGCCACTTCAGCGCGGCCTCCCGGTCGCGTGGCGTATCCTTTCCCATCAGGTACAGCTTTCCCAGCGCGTACTGGGCATACTGGTTGCCCTGTTCCGCCGACGCAATAAACCACCGGACCGCTTTCTCCGCATCCTTCGGCACATCCTCGCCTGAAAGACAGAGCTTGCCAAGCTGGTACGCGGCGTACTGATTATCCTGCGCGGCCGCCCGCTCCAGCAGCGCCGCCGCCTTTGCCGCATCCTTTGGCACGGCCTCCCCTTTGAGATATGCCATCCCCAGGGCGTACTGCGCGAACTGGTTGCCCTGTTCCGCGGAGGCCGAGAGCCACCGGACCGCCGTTTCCGCGTTTTGGGGAATTTCATCCCCCAGCAGGAGCAGCTTGCCCAGCCGATACTGTGCGTACTGGTTGCCCAGCTCCGCCGCCATCGTAAACCAGCGGACGGCAGCGTCCATGTCTTTCGGCAGCTCCTTGCCGTCGTGGAACAGCTTGCCGAGGGCAAACGCTGCGTAGTCGTTATTAAATTCCTCCGCGGCTCTCTGGAACAGCTCCACCGCTTTTGGGATATCCTTTTCCAACGCGCCGCCGACAGAGCCGTCACGGTACAGCTTGGCGAGGGCGTACACCGCCGCGCCGTTCCCGGTGTCAGCCGCCTTTTCCAGCAGCGCAACCGCGACCGCCGCCCGTTCGGGCGCGGCGCTTTCATCCGCGAGGATCAACTTCGCCAGGGCGTACTGGGCATTGGCGTTCCCCACGCCGGCTGCTTTCTCATAAAACTCCATCGCGGCGGGGATATCCTTTTCGGTCCCGATGCCCTTCTCCAGCATCCAGCCCAGCCGGTACTGGAGCTTGTCGTCATGGCTCTGCCGCTCCAGCGAGACGAAGCCGTGATATGCGTCCCTGAAATGAGTATCAGAGACGGCAGCGTCTTTTTGCGTGCCGACACCGTCCCGGTACATTTTTCCCAGCTCATAATCAGCGTAGGGAAAGCCCTGCGCGGCGGATTTGGCGTAGAGGTCGAGGGCGGTTTCATAATCCCGCGGTACACCCTTGCTGTGATAATAGAGGCCGGCGAGGGAGTATTGGGCGTACTTGTAGCCCTGATCCGCCGATTCCCGGAACCAGCCGGCCGCTTTGCCGTGATCCTGCTCTGTGCCGAGCCCCGCCGCATACATCTTACCGACGCGGTATTCCACATACCGCCCCGGCTTCTCATCCTCCACGGCGAGAAAGGCGGCGAGGGCCTTCTCATTTGTCATTCATAAGGCGGCGGTGGGTGTCCATCACACAGGTGACCCAGCGGGCCTGCTCCCGGAACTCGCCGGGGGTCATTTTCAGCCAACCCTCGATGTGCTTGCCGTAGCATTCGTCCACCTTCTGCCGGAACGCCTCCCTGGGATGGCTTGGACAGTCCGGTCTGATTGCCGGAAACTGTTTAAGCAGATGGGGCATACATTCCGTGGGTTCGAGGAGCTTATCCAAAGTGGTTTGCATATTGTCCTCAAACACGGTACCCAAGAGGTTGCGCCGGTAATGCAGGTTTATAAGCTCCTGCCTGCCCAGCGGCAGTTCGGACAATTGGCTATGCAGACCGTCATGGAATAACTCCAGTTGCGAGAGCTCATAGGCGTGCAGGATCAGGTTTCTCTTGTCCATACACTGGAACATACCCAGCGCCATGTCGTACTCGTCCCTGACCTTGCGTTTCAGGCTCTCCCGAAGCTCCCGTGGCTTATACGAGTCGATGGGAATATAAATGTCGCGCCTTTCCCGCCCAGCTGCCGCTTTCTTCAGCGCCTTACCGATCTCAGACGGATACACATTGAAATTCTCATCGATCTGCAGGGACTCGATTTGACAGGCGTTGTTCGCCACCGCATCAGCCTTGTATTCATCCGAGGCGTAGGTCGCGGAGCTGCGTTCATACAAATCCACATAAATCTGAAAAGCATCCCTGATGATTTCCTCATGGTTCATGGAGAGTGTGCTGGACAGCCACTGGTCAAATTCCGTCTGGAGCCATTGATTGTACTGCCCGGCAAGCGTCATGCTTTTCCCTTCCTCCGTCAGCACATTGTCACCCCCTGGTCCATGCCGGGCGGCTTGTAGCCTTCGTCCAGCTCATAGTCCTGCTCGGCGTCCCGCTTGTCCATCAGATACCAGAGAGCGTGATCCATATCTCCGCAGGCCGGCAGTTCATGTTCCTCGATCCATTTATCGCGCACCACCTCCAGCGGGTTTTCAAAGCGGAGGAGGTATTCAAAATAGGCCATATTGTATTCATTGCCCTTGAGTTCGTCGTAGACCTGCTTGGTAGCCGCGATTTCCTCCGCATGCTCGATCAGCATGGTCGGTTCCATTTTCAGCCATCCGTTCACAAAGTCCTGATAGTTCCTGTCCAGCTTTTCGTTCAGGCGTTCCAATATTTCTGATGGGTCCAGTATTGTGCTTTCCTGGGTTTCTTCCTGTGAATAGCCGGTAAGCAGGCACCACACGCCCTCATGTAAGTTTGCGGAATGCACCTGCTGCGCCAACAATTCCTCCGCTTCGATCTTCATGGCGTGCGCGGGGCTGCCGGGATGCCCTGTGGTGCTTTCGCCTCCCAGCAGGGCCTGAGCCTTTTCCGGCGTCAGATTAACATACCCGCCCGGCGTCATCATCTCCAGCGTCGCGCCGGGATGTTGAGTGATAAAATCTTTTACATCCATACCGAGTCCTCCTTAAAATAACCCGCCGAGGCGGCTTTCACCGCTTCCACGGCAGCGCATACCTGCCCCGCCGTCGCCGGCAGGCCAAGCGTGGCGGTCAGGTCGTTGTCGTAGTCCGGGTCGTTGAAAAACCCCTTGCTGATTTCCAACACCACCGGCGCGCCGGAGCTCTCAAAGTACGCCATCTCATGGGGGACATATGCCTCATTGACGCTGCCGTCAAACTCCACATAGCGGCCGGAAGAGGTGAATGTGCCGCCCTCATTTGCCCTGTGTTCCTTGCCCAGCAAGGCAAGCAGGTCGCTCACAGGCCGGCCCGCTTCGTTCAGGGCCTGTAACGCACGGACGTCCCCATCCGAAAGGAAGTCATTTTCATAGAGGAATTTACCGAGCTGGGTATCGTTTGTGATGTTTCCCGCCACATGGCAGTTTTCCGTGCTGAAGGTCAGGTTGATCAACCGGGGGAGCGGGATGGGTTCGCCGCCGTTCCGTTTTGTCTCGATGTTTACCATACCCTCAAAGACGTCCATCTCATCCTTGATGTACTTGTCCATCCTGATTGCCAGCAGATTGAGTTCGAGAAGATTGACGTTTTCTGGGATGTGGGGGCGCAGCCAGTCACGTTCGCAGTCCAAAAGCTCGGTGGAGTATGTGGCTTTGTAATCGGTAGTCCTGGCTTTTTCCATCGCATCGTGATACTCCGCTTGGGTCGCCGGGAGTTCCAGATCTGCGGAGGTGGAGAGTCCCAACTCGCCGGGGCGGGAGATTTCCACTGTAAACTCGCTCACAGGCTTTGACCTCCCATCGTCATGCCGGGTTCTTCGGCCGGCTCCTGTTCGGGGCGGGGCAGAACCTTGAACTGATCCTCGCCGGGGATGACTCCGAGTGTGCGGCCATTGTCCCACGCCATGTGGAGGGTTCCACCATCGTCCACATGATCCACCGTACCCTGGGTGCCCGCAGGCACCGGGCTGTAGGGATCGTTCATATTGATTAACTCAATCCGGGTGCCGGGCGGGTATTGTTCCTTCAGCCTTTCAATTCTTTTAGGGTCATACATCATTATCGTTCCTCCTTCATGTCGGATATCATGTGTTAATATATTTACAGGCTCTGGCCTCCCATTTGTGGGATGCCTTCGGATTGGAATTCGTTCTGCTCCTTCGTTCTTTTTCAACAAGACACAATACCACAACACTTTTTTAATAGCTACTGAAAATCTCCACAGGTAGCCCGTATCGCCTGATGACAAAGGAGCTGATAATCAGCCGGAACAGCCTGTCACTGATGATGTGCGGGTCACACAGCTCGTCCGCCGTGACGCGGCAGCCGCCGTGGTACAGGTCTTTGGCGGTCTGGAGCAGCGCGTATCCGTCCGGTCCGACGCCGCGGACGTCGATCTTTCCAAAATCCACGATGCCGCTCCGGATGGCCTGCCGGGATTTCTTCCACAGGGTCGGGTCGGCGGACAAAAGAAAAGCCGCCGCGGTGTAGGGAGATGGCTCCCTTTTCATCGCGGCGGCAATGGAGGTCATTCTTTGGCGGTGCGCTTGATTTTTGAACGGGGTGGAGGTCTGTGGAGGTAGCAGGCGCAAGGCACGGTCGGTCAGCCTTCTGACGGCGATCTCTTTGATCAGGCATTCGGCCAGCTCGCCGTGCGTCCAGCAGCCGGCCGCGAGGCGTTCCTCAAAACAGACGCAGCCGGTGGGTTCCCCGCAGGGCCTTTTTTCTTTTTCTGCTTTTAAGCAGTACCTGCAGTCGCAGTCTGTGGAGGTGTATTGATAGCGCCTGACCGATACCCCACCGCCCCTGGGACGGAAGTTCGGCGGGAGCATCATCGTTTTCTCCAGACCGGCGAGAGGGGTTCCTCTCATGAAATATCTTGACATGGTTTTCGTCCTCCGTTCATTTAAATTGGGTTTGAAACGCAAAAAGGCGGCGGAACATTTTCTTTGGGAGTGTTCCGCCGCCTCTGGTCTATATTTTGGTCGCGTAGGTTCAAGCCGGAAATCGGTGCTTTTAGCAGAATTATATCCATGAAAAAGGACTTTCTGAGATCGCTCTCAAAAAGTCCTTCAGGTGGCATAGACGCTGGCTTTTTGGGCCTTATATCTAAATCCACCATTTCATTTGGTGCAGTTGGCGGGACTTGAACCCGCACGAGCATAGCTCACCGCCCCCTCAAGACGGCGTGTCTGCCGATTCCACCACAACTGCATACTATGAATATTCGGGGAAATCCATTACCCCCTCAAGATAGCGTGTCTGCCGGTTCCACCACATCTGCATGAACTAACATACATAATCAGATAGAGAGGGGCATATCATCAATCTCAAACAGCGCAACGCAAGGTAAATTATATCAGTCCGCGAGAAGTATGTCAATAAAAACATTGCATTTTGCATTTTTTTTTTTTATAATGAGTTAACCCATGGTGCTATTAATTCAGCAGATTGGCTTGAACAAATATTTATTGGTGGAGGATATAAAGTGTTGGAACATATCGTCCGCAGATACTATTTAGAAGAACACCGGGATTGCGCGTCCACCTTGCTTCGAACCTGCCGGGATCTGCTTTACCTGAAAATTCCGGAGCGAGAGATGTGCGCTTTGGAGAGACTATGTACGAGCTTTCATCGTGACGGTATTTGCTGCGCCTACACCGGTGCGTTGGTGTTACTGCATTGGCATGCGGCGCATTTGGAGGGAGAGGTTGATTTGGATTCTATTAGTGACGCATCAACAGCCGTTTTTGATTTTTTCAATTCCTGCTATGGCAGCCGGAATTGCAGTAGTATTAAGCTGAGCCATGCCGGTTTCGACGTAGGATGCTTGCGGGTATTGTCAGATGCCACCGCCATTACCCGCGAAATGCTGCGCCACCTGTGATTGTCCGGCGAAGCAATATGTTAAAGAAACCCAAGTTATGCGAATATAAGGAGACGATTATATGATGAGCAAAAATAAAATACTTTCCATACTTTGTACGGCGGCTATGATGGTATCAATAGCGGGGTGTTCGTCCGGGGGAACTTCGTCCGGCGCACAAAGCGGCGTGGAATCCCAGCAGCCGGGTACGGTGGAAGCGGAACAATCCGCCCAGCCGGAGGCAAAGGTGCCGGTGCGTGTCGGTATGCTTAAGGGGCCTACCGGAATGGGAATGGCCGGACTAATGCAATCTGCCGAGGATGGCACGGCTGTAAATGACTATGACTTCATCATGAAGGAGGCACCCACAGACATCCGGGCTATGCTAATGAACGACGAGCTGGATATAGCGGCGTTGCCCACCAATATGGCAGCTGTTTTATACAACAAGAACGATAAGTCGGTGACCATGCTGGCCGTGAACACACTGGGCGTATTGTACGTCATGCAAAACGGCGGCGAAATTTCCACTATCGCTGACTTAAAGGGGAAGACCCTCCATTCCACCGGCCAAGCCTCTGTACCCGAGTATGTGCTCAACCATATCCTGACTAAAAATAATTTGAACCCTGCCACCGATGTGGATATCGTATATGACGCGGAGCATGCGGCATTAGCGACCCAGATGGCCGCAGGGGATGTAAAGCTGGGTATGCTGCCCGAACCCTTTGTCACCATAACCCATACGAAAAATGAAGAGGTTACTGTGGCGCTGGATATGACGGCGGAATGGGATAAGGTATCGGATGGCGCCTTGTTGGCTATGGGGTGTATTGTAGTTCGCAGCGAATTCCTGAAGGAAAACAAGGATGCGGTGGACGCATTTCTGGACGAATATCAGCAATCAGTGGCTTTTGTCAACCGGGATATTGGCGAAGCGGCGGCGGTTATGGATAAATTTGGCGTTATCACTGGGCCTGTGGCGGAAAAGGCTATTCCAAACTGTAATATCGTCTATGAAGATGGCGCCGACATGATAGCCGCTGTGCAGGGCTTCCTGCAAGTGCTTTATGAGGCGGATCCTGCCTCGGTGGGGGAAAGCATACCGGATGATGCGTTCTATTATCAAAAGTAACCGGGCAAAAAAACTGGGCGCCGGCCTGGCGGTTGCGTGTTTTTGGCTGATGGTATGGCAGCTGGCATATTGGCATGTGGGAAAGGAGATACTAATCGTATCTCCTTTCCATGCTGCCCGAAGATTGACGGAGCTCGCCTTGGGTCTGCCTTTTTGGCGCTCCGTGGGCGCCACCTGCCTGCGGGTTATTATCGGTTTTTTAACCGCGCTGGTTGCGGGCGGAGTATTGGCGGGCTTGACGGCGCGTTTTTTGCCTTTGTATATTTTGTTCAGCCCGCTTCTCAATGTAATCAAGTCCACGCCGGTGGCGTCCTTTATTATCTTGGCGCTGATCTGGATTAAGAGTGGCGGTGTGCCGGTTTTCATTGCTTTTCTGATGGTTGTTCCCATGGTCTGGACCAACCTGTACGCGGGGCTGGAGCATGCGGATCCGGAGCTCCTGGAGATGGCCAGGGTATTTCAGTTTTCGCCTTGGAAAAAATTGCGGTGTATCTATATTCCGGCGTTGATGCCCTATTTTACCGCCGCCTGCTCCACAGGCTTGGGCTTTGCGTGGAAATCCGCAGTTGCCGCCGAGGTTATAGCTCATCCGGAAAATTCCATTGGCCTTCGGATTTATAACGCAAAAATTTACCTGGAAACAACAGATTTATTTGCCTGGACCATCGGCATCGTCCTAATCAGCGTGATGTTGGAGCGGATTGCGCTGTTGCTGCTGGCCCGGCTGGAGCGGCGGCTGCTGGGCGGAATCGGAGGGAGGGACTAGCCTGTGGGATACAAGCTTTGTTTCAACATGGTGGGAAAAAGCTACGGTGATAAGGTGGTTTTGCAGGAGTTTGATTTTTCATTTCCCAGGCAGGGGGTGGTTTCCCTGCTGGGGCCGTCGGGCTGTGGCAAAACCACCTTGTTGCGGCTGGCGGCCGATTTGGAGCAGCCTGGCTCCGGGCAAGTATTTCGTAAAGCCGGTACGCGGTTATCCATGGTGTTTCAGGAGGATCGTTTACTGGATGTGCTCACGGCGGAGGACAATATACAGGTAACCCTTGGGCCGGGCTCCCGGCATCCGGCACGGTTCTGCCTGGAGAGCGTTGGCTTGGGGGATGCGCTGCACCTGTATCCCCAGGAGATGAGCGGCGGTATGAAGCGGAGGCTGGCCATTGCCCGAGCGGTGGCTTACGGAGGGGATATTCTCCTTTTGGATGAGCCGTTCCGCGGATTGGATCATGAAACCAAGCGTCAGGTAATGAGGCTTGTATTCCCGGAGGAAGGCCTTGCGGACAATGGCGCGCTGACCTTGCTTGTGACCCACGATGTGGAGGAAGCCTTGGCGGTTTCCCAATACATCCTGTTGCTGCAAGGCCCGCCGCTGCGGGTGTGCCGGGTGCTGGATTTACCCCTGGGGGAGGAGCGGAGCCAGGCGTCCTTAGACGCTCTCCGGATTGCCATCGGGAGCGTTATGTCAGGAAAAACCGAGGGTGAACAATGCTGAAATGACATAGTACTTAGGGGGCCAATGTCAATTCCCCTCCCGCCATACGAAAAAGGGCTAATAAATGTGAAATAAATATGAAAACATTCAGAATAAATCTTGAAATGCGCCGTTTTTTCCTGTATACTATGCAATGATGTGGAAAAATCAGGACAGGTAATTATGTATCTGTTTTTTCTGCCCCTTCAATTATTGTTTATAATATTTCTATACATATTTTAGCAAAGTGAGGAGAAAAAGTATGACCAATGAAGTAGCTCAGGCATTTACCTGGACTGAGGCGGGCGCGACCATGCTTTCGGGTATGGCAATCGTGTTTGCCGCGCTGATTATCCTGATCTTTATGGTTTGGGTAATGGGCAGGGTTTTGGGTACCTCGAAACCCAAGGCTCCGTCGGCCCCTTCCAGCCCGCCCAAGGCTGTGGTAACCGCGCCCGCAGCCGTGCCCGCTTTTCCCGCAGGGCCTGAAATTGCGGTGCAGGAAGGCATCGACGAGGAAACTGTGGCAGTGATTTCGGCGGCGGTGTCCTGCATGATGCAGGAAATTGCCCCGCGCGCCGCTTTTGCCGTAACCGGCATCCAACGCAGCAATTTGGCACGTCCCACATGGAGGGATGCTGGTTTACAGCAGAACACCAGATCCTTCTAGCTTTTTTATCCGGATGTGTTATTTAAATTTCTGCCTGTAGACCACAGGCTCATGTAGAAGGGATGTTGGTTAACATATGTTAGAATTGTTTATGCAAACTATTATGGACATTGCAAACGCCTCCGGTCTGGCCAATATGGCTTGGCAGAACATGGTCATGATAGGCATTTCGTTTGTGCTTGTTTATTTGGCGGTTGCCAAGGGCTTTGAGCCATTGCTGCTTTTACCGATAGCGTTTGGTATGTTTTTGGCGAATTTGCCAATGAGCGGCATTTTTGCCGAGCCCGATACGGTGTTGCGCCTTTTGGATTCACCTGAAGCGCTGGCCAGCAACGAGACACTGCAAACAGTGATTGAAAATGGGAAGACGCTATTCTATGGCGTTCACACTGAAAATGGCGGACTGGTTTATTACCTGTACCGTGGCGTTAAGCTGGGCATCTATCCCCCTCTGATCTTTATGGGCGTTGGCGCAATGTGTGACTTTGGCCCCCTGATTGCAAACCCCAAGAGCTTCTTGCTGGGCGCGGCCGCGCAGTTGGGTATCTTTATTGCTTTCTTAGGCGCGCTGGCCCTGGGCTTTACCCCTCAGGAGGCGGGTTCCATCGGTATTATCGGCGGTGCGGACGGCCCGACTGCCATCTATACCACCACGATCCTGGCCCCGCACCTGTTGTCCTCCATTGCGGTTGCCGCCTATTCCTACATGGCGCTGGTGCCAATTATTCAGCCGCCTATTATGAAGGCGTTTACCACTGACCGCGAGCGCAAGGTTGTCATGGAGCAGCTCCGTCCCGTGTCCAAGATTGAGCGTGTTATATTCCCGATTTTGGTTACTCTGGTCGTTGCCCTCATGGTTCCCGACACCATTCCTCTGATCGGTATGCTGATGCTGGGTAATATCTTCAAGGAATCCGGCGTTACCGAGCGTTTGAGCAAAACCGCGCAGAATGAGCTGATGAATATTGTCACCATCTTCCTTGCCCTCTCGGTGGGCGCTACCGCCCGGGCGGAAACCTTCCTGACATTTAAAACCCTGGGTATTATCGCGATGGGTCTTGCTGCGTTCTGTTTCGGCACCTTTGGCGGCGTTATTTTTGGCAAGATAATGTGCCGAGCTTCCGGTTACAAGGTAAATCCCCTCATCGGTTCCGCAGGTGTTTCCGCTGTGCCTATGGCCGCCCGTGTATCCCAGAAGGTTGGCCAGTCCTACAATCCCGCCAACTTCCTCCTCATGCACGCAATGGGCCCCAACGTGGCAGGCGTTATCGGCTCTGCTGTAGCTGCAGGCGTGCTGATTTCAGTGTTGGGTTAATCTAACCCAGGCGTTTGGTAATAGCGATTGATAAAAGTAGTATTCTGACAAGCTGTGAAACCCAGACTGTTACAAGCGGGTTATGACGAACAATTGAGGATTGGCTGCCTGCCAATCCTCAATTGTTTTTGTGTGATAAAAGGCAGAATCTTCATGAGCAAGCCGGAAAGTCAATAAAATAAGAAGCAGACCCCAAAAAAGCAAAAACGCGCTTGACAAAAGCATATAAAATCCGTATAATGTAAAAAGTGTTCAGGAGATGGAGCAGTGGAAATCTGAATTGATTTGCATGCGAGGCTGTTATTCGACAGCTTTTCCATCGGGTTATCTGGCTTCAATTTTCATCACTCGCTCCAGGTTCTTAGTTTAGGACGCGCCGGTCATCCCTGTCCGCTTATTATTTTGCGCCAGTAGCTCAGCCGGATAGAGCAACTGCCTTCTAAGCAGTAGGCCAGGGGTTCGAGTCCCTTCTGGCGCGCCAAATATGGTGGGTGTAGCTCAGTTGGTTAGAGCGCCAGATTGTGGCTCTGGAGGTCGTGAGTTCGACTCTCATCATCCACCCCATATCAGGAATGAAGATGGGACGTGTCATGCGTTCTGTCTTCGTTTTCTGTGAACCACAGAAAAATGGCTTTGTTGGGCTATCGCCAAGCGGTAAGGCAACGGACTTTGACTCCGTCATCCGATGGTTCGAATCCATCTAGCCCAGCCAAATTGATGAAGTGTTAGAAGTCCAAAAAACGCGGTAATTAAGCCACTTCATTACAGAAATTTAGCCCTGTTCCTTATCGGAGCGGGGCCGAATTTTTCTAGTTCCAGACCCTATATACGCACTTTTACACATATGGGTGGTGTAAGTAGTGGTGTACGGTTTCTTCGCTGGCCTTGGCATTAAGCTCGCTCGCAAGCGCCGCCGCCGCGCTTCCTGCCGCGTTGGTCGCACTCGTAGCTGCCGCCGCCATGCTTGCGCTGCTGCCCGAAGCTGTTGCCGCCGCTGCTGCTTGGTTCAGGAGGCTGCATTTCCTGTGCTCCTAGATACGCTAATCCATAAATCCAGAGGCCCGTAAGCCGCCGTAAATTGCTGGCTGACATCCCACGCGTTAAGGTAAACTCGTCCGGTGAAGCGGCGGCGCCCTTAACAAGCTCACTCACAGCAGATTGGCCGTCGGAATTTACGCCGTTGATTTCATACCCCAATCCATCGGCGGCAAGATCTTTGCCATTTACATAACGGTCAAGGGTAAATATGATAGTCTCGCCGTAAAGCTCCCCCTGAACAATTGCCTTATCAAGCGGGGTCTGCTCAATCGTCTTGCCTGTTACTTTAACTTGAATCGGGTCTTTGCCCATGCTCGCCCCTCCTCTCAAGATTTTCTTGCAATATCATTTTGTGGCGTGTATACTATTTTCATAGACAGGGGGTGCAGTATGAACAACGAAGAAAAGATTTTGGAAATTTTAGGGCAAATGCAGGGACAAATGGAAAAAATGGATTCCAGGCTTGATAAATTAACCCGTGGTGCTATATGAAGCAAACTCCATCAAAAATGACACTCTCAAAGTGTAATCACCACAAAACACAAAGAGAGAATGACATCAGATGGAGTTTGACAAAGCCAAGTATAGC
>Ga0153947_1001018_pt1 | contig 13434 bp, 15 predicted proteins | sample TSNJ031MetaG_FD_104697 | JGI IMG/M metagenome (GOLD analysis project Ga0153947, IMG submission 104697) | Attine ant fungus gardens microbial communities from New Jersey, USA - TSNJ031 MetaG | ecosystem: Host-associated > Fungi > Mycelium > Unclassified | place: USA: New Jersey, Wharton State...
ATGTATCTCACCCACCGCGTCTTAGCACCTGCTTACTTGTTGCGGTATACAAATACAGAATTCTGTCTCTCTCTCTCTGATGGCTGAATTCTGTGAATTATGTAATTATATCTTCCATTTTAAGTTTAGCTTGTCCTGACATAATCACACGGACCTGTGCGCCTAGTGGATCCCCCAGTGGGAGCCTCCTTATGTGAGGAGATGAGCAAGCAACACAAGTGCACAGCTGCACCACAGATACTATCCTTAAACTACCTTTGGCCACTTTTGGGGTCCATACCAGCTTTGGCCAGTCACACCCACCTTAGGCATCAACAAACTTTGAACCCTGCATGAAGATTGACATAACAATAAAACCAGTCAGTCCTTTTGGAAGGCAGCAAATCATGTATTCGAGGCAGAAGATTTATTTATTGTATTGACTACTAAAGAAATTGATACTATACCCTGAAGGTGGACTTGTTGTAAGGTGAACTTGGACTTGGGTACATGACGTGTTTTGATGCGATTTCCATGTGTTGATCTACAGACTATGTTAGCCAAATTTTATGGTATTACAACATTACTAAAAGAACTTACCCCTAAAGCAGTTGCTGCTGCCTGGATACTTTTAGATCTCCCAGAATGGAAACCATTCACAGCCTCCTAGATCTTGTTTTCATACTCCAGGTCTTCAGTAGTCTGTTGCTTCTGTCAAGCCTGGTGAGCTGGGGGCATACTAAATGAGGCCATACTTGATGCGTTGATTGGGATCAACCAAATTGAAACTCAGACTTGGCTTGAACGGCAAAGTGTGACGTTGGTCAGCTCCCTACCCAAATTGAGTAACAAGAGCAGATTGTAAGATCGCTGTCCTAAAGCACAGATTGCTAGATATTCTTATATATATGTATAAATTTATCACTCTCAGAAGTGAGTTCTGCACTTTAAATCTTGTTATCTTCGAAAGTGGCCAAAGCTGGTATGGACCCTGAAGGTAGTTTAAGGATAGTATCGGTCGCACAGTTCGCTTCTAATTTGTTGGGCAGAATAAGGGAAGATGAACAGAAGTCCTGTAACAGCTTCCACACCGTGATAGAGGTAATTAATCCATCCAATGACGTTTCTTGCCCCTGGTGGTTTTGAAGCCTTGAAACTCCAGGCCACATTCTAAACGAGTGTCGTCGCTTATCTTGACAAAGATCGCACGTTCATCAAAGAGGTGGTTGAATTGTCCGGGTTAGATCTACGCCATATCCTGTTTCCATTTGCGATGCCAGAGACACGCTGTGTGGGAAGATTTGATTGACGTGCTAGTCAAGTCGCGTTCATAAACGCCAAAGCGTATCATTTTAAAGTTCCAGGTTTATCTGATTGAAGAAAAATAGAGTACACTTTCAACAAGGCCTCCAGCAAAGACATGACGAGTACCATAAGCAATTGAGGTCATGAAGAAAGTATGTGCACAAACGATCGTACAGACAAAACCTTCACAAAAGAGCAGTGATACTTTATGTAACATATGGCAAGGACCACTACGCATCACGATAGTTGGGAGTCTGAGTCATACCTGGGGTGCAGCATTTGTCTGCCCATCTATACGAACCACGCTCCTGAATATAGACCGGTAATGGGAGAAGCAGCGAATCTGAATACTGAAATATGGACATTCATCTGATCGCCGAACATTGAAGAAATCGCCCAAACCCCATTCGATCCAAAGACAAAGCCAACACAAAATGAATCAAACTCTAACAACGAATGTGTGAACCTATTTGTTTATCTAACAAAAGCCAACCAAATAAACTGATAGGACCAGCACATACACAGCGCGCGCGCTTTCTCGGCAGCATGAATTCTACATTTCCTCGCACACGCGGTCGCACACAATCACGGAACCGTCAATGGACTGCAAACGGCGACAGTACAGCGTTCACACAGAGTAGCAGAGGCAGAGGAGGCGTAGCGAGGGGAAGAAGATACCCGAACTCGACGTTACGGAATGTCCATCACGACGAGGGCAGCAAGCAGGTCGCAGTGCAACAACAGCAAGAGACAGCTCTAGAGAAGGAGCTAGAGGAGCTGCTTGGAGAAGTGGACGAGCCTGAACTAGAAACCCAGGAAGAGCGAGAAAAGTTCTACCAGGAGGTGTGTTTTGTGTGTTTGTGAGCCAAGGACTGAGCAGGAGGATATGTGTGCAGCTTGTAAAGGCGCGGGAGGTAGAGCGCAAAAAGGCCATCGCAGACGGTAAAATGGACGACCCCCTCGTCGCAAAGCGGCTCGAGGACGCCATCACCATCGTCGGCACCTGTCAGCACATGTGTCCCCGCTTCGAACGCTACAGACGGGAACGCGAAAACAATCTATTCGAATGGGAAACGGTGCGCCCCCCCTGCGTGCTCGTCGTCCCGCTCATTCTCATTCTCTCACTCAGATCCCCGGAACAAAACGCGTCGACCACAGACGGGCAGTAAAGATGTACGAGCGCGCTGCAGGCGACAAAACACTCCCCTCAGACTTGCGTCCACCCCTCATCCTCAAGGCAAGTCGCTCTTTCCACCTCTTCCATCCCAACTCACTTTTTTCTTTAGAAAACACTCGACTATCTCTTCCATGACCTCCTCGGCCGTGCTAGTTTCTCCCAGACTTATACATTTATCCGCGATCGCTCACGCGCCGTCCGCAACGACTTTACAATGCAACACGAATCCGGTCAAATCGCCATCGAGTGTCACGATCGTTGTGCACGATTCCACATCCTCGCTCTCCACTTTGAACGAGACAAACCCGGTTTTTCAGTCGCCCTCGAGGAACAGCAACTCATGAACAGTAAAATCTCCCTCTCTCTCAGGTCTGTCCCTCACTCACCCTTTGTTCATTAGCTTTGCAGAGTCTCAAAGAGTTTTACACTGAACAACGGCCACGTTATACCTCCCCCAACGAACTCGAGATGCGCGTCTACCACCGTCTCATCCACATCCGAGACCAGCGCGAACGCCACGAAGACCTCCCACCCCATATCGCCTCTCACCCCGTCTTCAAACTCACCACGCTCTTCCGGCGCCACGTCCAAGCCAAATCTGCCCCTATCACCAAGACGTCCTCTTTGGTCGTCGATGAAGAGGGGATGAGGTTGTTTGCTGAGCTTGCGGGGGTGTTGCAAGAGCAGGGGAATGTTGTTATGATCTATCTTGTTGCTTGTATACTTGAGACGTTGTTTGGGAAGGATACGATTGAGGATATTGAGAGTATTCGAGGCCAGTTGAGGATTAGGGATGTTATTGATGGGATGGTTGAGGGTGGTGCTGGTGGTGGTCCGAGCCAAGGTGACGATCAGGATCATGATTTCGATATGGACATGGACGGTATTGAAGAAGAGGAATCGAGTTTTGCGCATCAGCCGGCACCGCCTGTAACGTCAGGGTTTGCTAGTTTTGCCCCGGGTGCACAGAATGTGTTTGGAGGAGGTGGTGGATTTGGATCTCAACGAGTTGATGTTGATGTACCGAGTGAGTGTTGTTTGTACTGGGAGGTGATGTCTGATCCTTTCTTTTACTGTTATAGATCCGTTTGGAGTCGTTGCTCGACCGATGTCTGTATTTGGGTCTCAACAAGCTGATGTACCGAGTGAGTGTCGTGTCATGTCGTTTGTACTGGGGATAGTCTGATTAGACTTTTTATTGTTAGATCCATTTGGAACGACTACTCGATCGACGTCTGTATTTGGGTCGCAACACACTGATGTACCAAGTGAGTGCTATTTGCACTAGAAGTGAATGCCTGAACATTACTATTAGACACTTTCGGAACCGCTGCTCAATCAACGTCTGTATTTGGATCGCACCAAGCCAATGCACCAAGTGAGCGCGTTATCGTGTACTAGGTAACGAAAATGCCTAATCCTAATTCGACTTTTAGATCCTTTTGGAATACCACAAACGACTCTACCAGCACCACAAACGACTCAACCAGCACCGCAAACGACGTTTTCAAATTTTACTCACGCTCATCAACAACAGAATGCGTTGAATCCGAAAGCGCAGGCGTTTGTGTCTGGATTTGGTGCGCCACCGCCACCAATGCCGCCGCCGTCCGTGTTTTTGAATGCGAGTGGGGCAAGTGGTTCTGGGGCTCAGAAGAATGGGGGTGGGTTTGTACCGACGACATCGAGTACGAGTGGGTTTGGTCCGATGTCGAGTGGTCAATTGAATACAACGGCACCGACTGGTCATTCGAATACGCCGACGCCAATGCCGAGTGTTTCTGCGGTCCATTCGAGTACGAGTGGGTTTGTTCCGATGTCGAGTGGTCAATCGAGTATGCCGATGTCGAGTGGTCGTTTGGATATACCGACGTCGAGTGGTCAATCGAGTACGAGTGGGTTTGTTCCGACATTGACTGGTCAATCAAATATACCGACACCAACATCGAGCGGTTCTGCAGGTTTATCGAATGCGAGTGGGTTTGGTTTGATGTCGAGTGGTTCTGGGGCTCAGAAGAATGTGAATGTGAGTGGTGGATTTGTTCCGACGTCAAGCGGTTCTGCGGTTCGTTCAAATATGAGTGGATTTGTTCCGATATCGAATACACCGATGTCGAGTGTTCATTCGAATACGAGTGGGTTTGTTCCGATATCGACTGGTCAATCGAATATACCGACACCAACATCGAGCGGTTCTGCAACTCTATCGAATGCGAGTGGGTTTGTTCCGACACCGACTGTTTCCGCGGCTCATTTGAATATGAGTGGGTTTAATTCGATGTCGAGTGGTTCTGGGGTTCAGAAGAATTTGGATATGAGTGGTGGATTAGTGCCGACGTCGAGTCATAGTGGGTTCGTCCCAATATCGACTAGTCAATCGAGTATAGCAACGTCGAGCGGTTCTGCGGTTCGTTCAAATACGAGTGGGTTTGTTCCAACATCAACCGGTCAATTGAATATACCGGCGTCGACTGTTTCTGCGGCTCATTCGAATTCGAGTGGGTTTGTTCCATTATCGACTGGTCAATCGAATACACCGACGTCGATGGTTCATTCGAATACGAGCGGGTTTGGTTCGATGTCGAGTGGTTCTTGGGTCCAGAAAAATGCGAGTGGGTTTGTACCGATGTCGACTGCGCAATCGAGTATGCCGGTGTCGAGTGGTCATTCGAGTACGAGTGGGTTTGTACCGATATCGACCGGTCAATCGAATACACCAACATCAACTGTTTCTGCAGTTCATTCGAGTGCGGGTGGGTTTGTTCCGACATCGACTGTTTCTGCGGTTCATTCGAATACTGCCTTTTCTGCACCCGCATCTGCCTTTTCACCCATGAACTTTACAGCTGCCGCCGCCCCTGCCACTCAACAACAGCCTCTTCCATCACTCCATCATCCTCCTCAGAAACCCCTCACACCACCTTCATTGCACATCGATACTCAGTCGACTACCGGGGCTACTATGGATTCGAATCCCAGTGGATCGCAAGTGATGCCGGCTTCACCTACTGTTCCTCCGGCGCTGGGTAGACGGATGCCGGTTCCGTTACCTAGTACGCCTAGTGCGTCCCCATCTTCTACACCTCCTCGTTCGTCGCTGTTTTCTGCTGGGGAAATGACGCCTGTCATGCCCACGAGGGACCCAACGCCGTTTGAGTCATCGCAGAGGGTGCCTGATGGGGTGTTGAGTCCTTTGGATGTTTCGTTTTCGTCTGGGTCAACGACGATGCCGTTTCCTGTGGATTCTTCTTCTTCTTCGACGGTAGCGTCGTCGTCGTCGTCGTCGATTTCGGATTATTCGCCAAGGAAGAGAATGCGGAGGAGTAGTGTGAGTCAGAGTTTGCTGGCAAGTGTGTTGGTGAAGAGGGGAAAAGAGGTGTCGGTACCGGTATCGGTGTCGCCGTCTGCTCCTGTTGTGACGACGACGACGGCTGTTGCTGCTGCTGTGCCTTCGTCGTCTTCGATATCCGCCGCTAGTAATGTGTCTCAGTTGTTGAAGAGAGATGATAAAGGAAAGGGAGTGCAAGTGTCTCCGTCTCTTCCTGTTGTGGCGACGACGACCGCTGCTGTGTCTCTGTCGTCTTCGACATCAGCAGCTACTACTCATGTGCTTCCCTCTTCGACATCAGCTACTGCTACTCATGTGTCTCGCTCTTCTTCGACACCAGTAACAGAACCGCCATCACTACCTACAACAACGGTTCCTCCAACGACAACGAATCCTGTATCAGCAGATGATGATCTCGCCCAGAGACACTACGCTCAACGAGCGATTTCAAAAATTTGGACCAAGTGGAAGGATCATCATGAACTTAACCGAGCTTGGCTCAAGGCTAAAAAGAATGAGAAGGAGTATCGTGCGAGGAAAAGGATGAAGATGGCGCAAGAGGAAGAGGAGATGAAGAAGAGAGTCGGTGAAGAGGAGGATGAGGACGAGGACGAGGAGGAGTCTGAGACGAGTATCAGTTCTGTGAAGAAGAAGAGGAAGAGAGGGGGGATGAACAGAAAGAGGGAAATGAAGAGGAGGAGGGTAATTTTCGATACACCTGAGGGATATAGAACGGACGCGGAGATAGCTAAACGGTTCAGAGAGGTAAAACTTTTTTTTTTGAGAAGATGAGTCTGAATCCATTTTTTGCTGTTGTTTAGAACCGTGCAAAGAATGAACTCATTTGGGCACATGGATCGTACCTGTCCATCGTGAAAAAACATGTTCAATCCTTGCTAGCGGGACGTGAACACAAAGAAGAGAGGGGTAGTAGGAGGAAGCGGTGGGATGTTTGGTTATCGCTCAATGACGAAAGTGAGGCTTCAGCGATTTGGATAGAGAACAAGTTTGAGGTGCCCAAGAGTGGGAGGTGGATTAATGATGAGGATGTGTTTGAGATTCCAATTGTGGAAGGGAATGTGGAAGAGAACAAGGAGGAAGAGCAGGAGGGAGATGGAAAGTACACGGGATTGATTGTGTTTGAATGTACGCCGACGAATTTGATAAAAGACGATATTGAAAAGTAGGTTCTTGTCGTGTTTTCTCTCTTTTTCTCTTGGGAGAGATTGATGTTGAATTTTGAACAGGAAGTATTGTGAACTGGATGATTGCGCCAGACTTCGTGATATCGTGGATATTCTGTCTTCAAAACGACATTACGCCCCTTCGTTGTTGATTCTCAGATGGGTCAACGAAGAACGACAGGACAAGGACAAGACGGTGGTAAATGATGAATTTATGAGCATGGTAAGATTGCTTCCCCCCTCTGGTTAATTTATGTATACGGTGTTTCTTTTTAAGGTAAAGAACTATGTAGACGCGTCGGTCTTTTCGGGACATGGAACGATGGAGATGGTCACGACGGTTAATTTGGATCAGACGTTGAGTGAAACGTTGCAAGGGTTCGACTTGGATGTTCAAGGTCGGTTGGTGAAACCAATGACCGTTCGAAGTGAGTGCTTTTCTCTCTCTGTGTGTGTGTAGGTACTCAATGGTATTTGCTAATCATAGGCATATTTGGCGTTTTTGAAAAAGAGGTGAACGAGTTTTTATCAACGTGGATAAATCAAAGTTGGATTGATGGTCGTTGTAAGTGGTTTTCTTCCCTCCGCTGATTTTTTTTCTGAAACCATATGGATGTTAGTTGATTGGATGTTTTATGCCCATCTGGTGCATGCAACTGTTGGGGTCATGAACGAGACGAGCGCGTTGGTGTCGACGATGTTATCATCGACGACGAAACTCAAGTCCAGACCTAGGCGAAAACGCCCTTTTCCAAGGTTTGATCTGGAGGGTGTGAAGAATAGCCAGTATGTCGATCATTTTTTTTTACCGATGAGGCGTTTTTTTGACAAAAAACCTTGTTTCTTAGGACCGCGTATGAGATGGCTTTGCAGTGGATATCGCGTATTCGTGATCAACCTTATGCGGAAAGGATAGGTTTAGATCTTCAATCACATATCAAGCTCGATCAAGGTAAGCAACATCAATTGTATTGAGCGTTTTGTCTTTTTAACATTATTTCGGGATTGTTTTTCTTCGACGAAACAGTGTTTCCAGTTCGAGCGTTCATCCAACATGTACTCGAACTCGTCGTCATTGCAACCGAAAGACACGTCGGAGCAGAGGAGAAGAAAAAGTATGATGTACCAATTCGTGAACTTGAAGCTGCTTTGGCATCATTTGGGAAGGCGTTGTCGTCGGAGTATCGGGGAAAGATGCAGATGGCGTTGAAGCAGAAGCATGAGAGGGAGTTGCAGAAGCGCGAGAGGGAGTTGCGGAAGCCAACCCCGACTCCGCCTCCGCCTCCGGTCCCGTCCCCCAAACTGAGACTGAAAAGAGGGAGGGGAGAAGATGATGATGAAGGTGTCGATAATGTTATTGAGGATATTCTGTACGTCTTTTTGTACCCTACTCTCCTCACTTTTTTTGACCCGATGACGTACAGATCAAGAGCTAGAGCTAAGCGGCCGAAGACCATCACGTCTTCACAAGATCGTCCGGCAGCAGGAGATACCGGTCCTCCTTCACCAACACCCGCTTCATACCCGAGTGGTGGTGATGAAACGCGTTCTCCTTCGTCTAGGAGGAAAACGAGCGCGACGCTGAGAACGCATATGGACTCTCTGATCCGTGGTTCTGCCACGGTATCGCCATCGCCGTCATCAGCAGCAGTAGCGCCCCCGCAAAAAGTGACGGTGGCGATGTTACGTGCGTTGACGAGGGAAGTGAAGAACAAGTATGGATCAACGACGTCGTCGTCGTGATGCGTTCTTCCCCGTGTCCTGGCAAGTTTTTCAAAAAAAATTATTTTTTTCGTTCTAGACATATAGATAGTCCATTAATACCGTTTGAACTCTTCTCAAACATAACAACTATTTTATTTCTTTTGTATATCAGTAGATGAAGGGCTTGACTCTTAACATTAAATTACGCTTAATCTGTATTTACTTGCTTTCTTGCTTTGCTTTGCTTTTTTGTAAACAAGGAAAAAAGAACGATTCATTTGGAAATCAGCACAAGTAAAAACACAGTTGAAAAAAGGAGTGTGGTCAATGTAAATAAAAGCCTGTCCGTAAGGACTGTCTTTAAGGCATATACACCTGCATGCAACACGAACTTAGGAAAAACTGCCTTCAAAACCTGTTAGTACGAGTGTGACAGAAAAGAGCATGAAGCTTACTTTGCGCTATCGACCGCGCACAGACGGAGAAACGCAAAAAAAAGAATGACAATAAGAACAGAGCGTCAAACGTACAATTACATCTTGCCAGGCCTGATAAAGAATGTCAAAGTTGGGAGTGTACGAAATAATCTCAACCACCAAGTAGCCAGAGAACGAAAGGAGAATTGTGGGCAAATTTCGGATTGAAATTTGATACTCATCTGAGCAGAAGGGGTTGGAAGTGGGGGTAGGGGAGAATTAAGAGAACGCCAAAGCGACCCATGTGAAAACAGCACCCATTGTGAGAGCAGTCGCAGTCTGTGCAGCGACAGCAGCAATTTTACGAGCACGTTTTCGTGAAGAGGGTCGATCGTGGCTATAATGCGGCACATGGTTACCGTTAACTGGTTCTTCAGGATGGGCAATGTCATTAGAGTCGTTATAACAATCATCTTCATTGTCCAACTGACGCTTGCGTTTCATAGAAATAGATGGAGCGCCCTAGCGGAGACATGAGCGGAAAACTAAGTAGAGGAAGATCAAAACGAGGCCGACCTCACGCTGCATGGATTCACGCAACTGACGAAGAAGCTTTAACTCAGCTGCAACCTCTCGTTCTGTTGTCGCTCGTAGGATGTTCATCTCTAATACCAAGACGGCATAAGTCAAAATCAACTAGAGACAATAGAGGCATACCATCAATTGAATCCTTCAAAATGGTCAAGTATTCTTGCGCTCCCTCTCTCTCCTCTTGCATCTTTTCCGCTTCGTTGTCCTCATGCATGTCCCGCAAATCAAACCTCCTCCTCAATTCATCGATGCTTATCTGATGAATATCATTATCATTGACTAGATCATCAATGCGCGCCTGAATGTCCGAGATATCCCCAGAAGTATTCCCTTCCATTTGGTTCATGAACATGTTAAGTCGGGTGGTCAAATCATTTATTTGGTCTTCAGCCACTTGGAATTTCTCCGCGACAGCGTGAACATTGATGTTGAACTTGGATTTGTACTTTTTGCGTTGAGCTTGAAGGATATCAATCTCAGTCTAGACAAAGACTAACTGAGATACTTCGATAGAATCAAAAAAAAGGATGCCACGCACCTGGATTTGAGTATACCTAGCCTGCAGCTCCTGATATTCATTTTTGGTGGCAAACAAGGAAGGATCTATAGCCGGATTTTGTTCTTTCTGTTTTCCTTGATCAGATGTGGCAAAAGAAGGCGAAGGGCTGTCCTTGTTCTCGAAAGATACAGGCCCATAGTTGTCCTTGTGTTGTGTGTTAGCAGCAACAACAGGCATTTCCGCAGTATGATCAGCAATAAGCATTTCATTATCCACCGGTATTGGCGTGGGGTCTGGGGATGTCGACGAGACATCGGTCCATGCATGCACAGCGAAAGGTACCTGCTCTGGAGGTGAAGGTGATGGACTTGCGAGATCCATGGGTGAGTCGGACCCAGAAAAGTCGATAACATGATTTGTCTTGACAGGATTGATTGGTGGAAGATCGATAAATTGATCAGGTAGATCGACTGATGGATAGCGAGGCGTAAAAGAAACTCGGCTTGTTGGAAGTGACCACAAAGGAGGAAGGTCCGAGGGAGATATCATAGACGATGATAATGATCCAAATTGTCGAGATCGTTCATCCGGCCTTGGCGAAGCATCACACTGGGATTGTACTGCTGGAACGGGAGGCGTGGGCAAAAAACGTTTGAGGACCTCAAAAGCTTTACCAAGGTGAGACTCTGTCTTTGACTGTGACTCTGCTTGGGGAGCATCTGCAGGAGTAACATTAACATGAGATGGAGGAGGTATCTCTTCACAATCAGAATAAACATCAGATTGACCATTATAGGCCTCATCAGATGAAGACGATGAAGGAGAGGTGGGGGCACATCGACTAGAATAAGGCCTATCGGCCAAGATGTCAGGGACCACCAAGGGTTTGATGGTGGCAGTGGATGAACCACCGTGCAGCAGTTGGACTCGGGCAACAATGGGCCTGACCATCTCTGCATTTCTGCCCACAGTCTTGCCAAAGGTAATGATATCTCCGTCAGAGAGTTGTATCGGTATCTTACTTGCCAACATCTTCGACGATGTCTCACCCGGCTTGCGGATATGGGTACCGTGATGAGAATCGAGATCGATGATAAATACCTGACAGCCGTCAGCTGGCTGTCGATGCTGGCCAACGGAGGCAGAAGCGCATACATTTCCACTATTCATGAACACGATCTTTGCATGCCGGCGGCTCACGACTGCGCAGCGGAACATGGCCCTGGCGTTCTCCTGATCGAGCGCTCGAGACTCGCCCTCAGTGCCAGGACGGCGCCCAACAAGGATGGAGGAAGATTCATCTCGTTCAAATCTGAGAGTATGTGGTTCACTTTCGTCTGACCTCTCAACATAAAGCACAATTCCTGTGCGATTCATCAAGCCATAGAAAACCCTCAGATTGATAAGGACATACCGATGACAGTGCGTTGCAGGCAGCGGGGCGGATCCTTGAGCTTGATACGGGAACCTAGATATTGGATATCATCATCCAGCATGATAGCTGACTACAACACGTATATTGGCCTAGGCGATGAGGACCTGGGTGTGGAAAGAAACAAAGTCAGCTGTGGCCACAAGCTGCCCCTATATATTTCGACGGCCGGCACCAAGCCCAGGCCTTCCATTTTAGGCATGTTTCGGGCCGCGTGGTGACTCGACCTCAAAGGTGTGTGCATGTATTTCAGCATTTATATACCGTCGTCTTCAAGGTAAGCACAAGCTCCAAGTTTCAACGACGATCTGACACAATTAGCAATGATTGGCCTACAAACATCAGGTCAAAGCATGTGCATCCATGCTCAGCCCAGATCAGCCATCACGGACGTTTTGATGATTCAGACCTCTGCAGACTTCAAACAAAACTCTAGCTCCCCAAAACAGAGCTTTTATGACAAGCGCATTTGTACTATTGCAGATTTATCCACTGTATGAGGCATCGTCTTGTGAGTCAATGCTCACATGACAGAAAATCCCATCACTACACTCCACATACTGACAGATTACCCCGGAAAATCTCTGACATTCTCGTCATCGTGGATAGATGCACGTAATCAACAGAGAGATTCCGCCTCACCATCCTGTCTCAAGCGCTTCACCAGACTCACGCGAGGTCCCGATTGAGCCATTACAAGCTGAGAATAGAGTACCCCGCGAATCAAGTACAGATGGTACCTTGATTAACCCAGACGAACTCAAACTCCCAAATATCTCATCGCTCACTATCGTGATCATTAGTAACCTGCTTCTCCAGGTGCGGTCCACAGAGCTATCCCTTGGCTGAGTCTCATCATCGCCTAGTTGTCTTTCTTTATCATTATCCCTTCTTCCAACGACTATGCTAAACATCTTGGGGGTGATTCCACTTTTTCCGGTGTCGTTATCGGCATTCCTACCGTATTCTCCGCCTTGGCACTTGCCCCTCTAGTTCGATATGATAAAGGCATGAGTATTCTTATTCTGGATTTTACATGAATTGCTGAACGGGACTCTCAGGAAGATACGCCCTCCCTCTCAATGTGAGCTGTGCAGCTTCCATCATCGGACACGTCCTCTACGGCTGCGCTTATAAGGCCGATTTTCTATACCTTATACTGATCGGCCGTATCGTCAATGGCTTCGGGTTCACAATGTGGATGTATTGCAAACGCTATTGTTCCGACGCCCGAATCGTCGGTGTCCGTCGACGGACGACGCTCGCTAGCTTTCTCGTGATGGGTCAAGGACTCGGAATGAGTCTCGGCCCGTTCGCTGGTGGTCTGCTTTACAAAGTCGGTTTTGGAAATGCTATATTTAACGGGTTCACGAGTCCTGCTTGGATGATGGCCGTCGTATGGTGCATCTTCTGGGTTTGTGTGCGACTGTTCTATGTTGATGTCCCCAAAGAAGCTCATTGTGCGGGCCAAATCGACCAATGCACTACTTCCTCTGCCTCTAAAGCTTCGGGAGCCCTCCTCTCTGACGGTATAACGCCGGAAGAGAAAATGACTACGCCTAAACCCGCATCCACCTCCTCGAATACACACACACCCAAATCAAAACATTCTTTCCTCCATAAATTCCACATGTCTCCCTCCCAATGGGGCGTCCTTGCTTGTATGTGTTGGTTTGCCATGACTTGTTTCTTCATTCTCGGAGCTTGGGAATCCAATCTTCCCGTATTTGGCGCATCCAGACCCGAATTCCACTGGTCACCCACTGCCGCAGGGAATTTCATCGCGCTCGGTGGCATCACCGCCTTCCCATTTCTTGTG
>Ga0153947_1001026_pt1 | contig 13364 bp, 19 predicted proteins | sample TSNJ031MetaG_FD_104697 | JGI IMG/M metagenome (GOLD analysis project Ga0153947, IMG submission 104697) | Attine ant fungus gardens microbial communities from New Jersey, USA - TSNJ031 MetaG | ecosystem: Host-associated > Fungi > Mycelium > Unclassified | place: USA: New Jersey, Wharton State...
AAGGTGCACAACATAATCCTGGATGACAATGACTCGAGCAGATTCCTCGAGTCAGCAGTAATGAGATAATGCACTGGTTATATTCACATATTTGAGAATAAAGCAAGAATGGAAACTTACACCATCAACAATCCATGGGCACCTGGAGCAGCAATGCAGTATGGCCTACTTAGCAGGGATATAGTCCAGCTAATGTCAACAGGTAGGATAACTTTTGGGCCCTGGGGCGACAAGACAACAGTGGTGACTGCAACCATACATCATACAGCTTCACTCCTTGAAAGTGGTACACATCTTAACACTGAAAGTCACTGCTGCTACTCCCTTACTTCTACAAGGTCAAAGTCCAGTCAAAAGATTATCTCATTATTACAGGCATTACCCAGAACAAATTTCTCAAATGCAGTCCAATCATCAAGAACAGAAAAGGTAACATGCTCCTTCTCCACTATTCCACCACACAAATGTAGTGCATGACAGATGGCAGAAGACAACAGACGAATCAGAACTGCTACTCTTCGGTGTCTTGAAGCTCAGAGAGCCTTAGTTAGAATCAGAAGAACCGGACACAATGCGACGAGCACAATCAAGGCTTTGCACTACCGCAGTAGATTCATGCAGATTTGGCTTTAGCCTTGGCAGCCATCAGATTGAGAGCAGAGCCGGCCTTGAACCATTCAATCTGGCCCTCATTAAATGAATGAGCAAGAGAAATTTCCTATTAATAGCAAGTGAATAAGCTCGATCGAAATCGTTGGCAGAACAAAAGCACTTACATCTTTAGTTCCATCTGTATGCTTAGCGACAATCGTCAAGTTCTTTCCGGGCGCAAAACTCTCAAGGCCGAGAATGTCAACCTTATCATCCGGGCGTACTTTATCGTAATCTGCGGGATCCGCAAATGTCAGGGCAAGCATACCTTGCTTCTTCAGGTTGGTCTCGTGGATACGGGCAAACGAACGAACAATGATCGCAAGTCCACCCAAGAATCGAGGCTCGAGGGCAGCGTGCTCGCGGGACGAACCTTCACCGTAATTGGAGTCACCAATAACGACCCACTTAATACCATGGTCACGATAATGAGCAGCAGTCTGAGGCACGCCACCCCACTCGCCAGTGACTTGGTTCCTAATTTTGTTGGCCTCGCCGTTCTCAATGTTGATAGCACCAATGAGACAGTTCTGAGAGATGTTCTCGAGGTGTCCGCGGTACTTCAACCAGGGACCACCAGCAGAGATATGATCCGTCGTGCACTTGCCTTTGACCTTGATCAGGATAGGAAGATCAGTGGGGGCCTTTCCATCCCAAGGTTTGAAGGGCTGGAGAAGTTGAAGACGTTCAGAGGTTGGACTGACAGCTACTTGGACAGCAGCACGGTCCTTCGGAGGGGCTTGGAAGGTATCCTGCCCAGGGTCGTAACCGCGAGGGGGAAGTTCATGACCGCTGGGATCCTCGAATTTGAAAGGCTTACCATCACTGCCAACGAGTTCGTCAGTGACAGGGTTGAAGGTAAGCCGACCAGCGAAGGACAAAGCGGAAACGATGTCAGGTGAGGCAACAAAGGCATGAGTGGCGGGGTTAGCGTCGTTCCGGCCGGTGAAGTTACGGTTGTAGGAAGTGATAACTGCATTAATTAATCAATGTCACATATTCCGGAAGCGAAAAACCACACTCACTTGAGTTGACCTCACCCTTCTTAATATCTTGCCGATCCCACTGACCGATACAAGGGCCACAAGCGTTGGCAAGGACAACGCCACCTGCTCCCTCAAAGGTTTCGATGAGACCGTCGCGAGCAATGGTAGCACGGACTTGTTCAGATCCAGGGGTGACCGTGAACTTGCTCTTCAGGTTTAGGCCATGATCAGCAGCCTGCTTGAAGATTGAAGCAGAACGGGTCATATCTTCGTAGGAAGAATTTGTGCAAGAACCGATGAGACCAACACGAAGTTCCTCAGGCCAGTTGTTTTTCTTGACCTCTGCAGCAAACCTAGAGAGAGGGGTAGCTAAGTCGGGAGTGAAGGGACCATTAATATGCGGTTCAAGCTCAGAAAGATTCTTGAGATGCCATCAGGGTAGCATTCGGGAAAGATTTTTTTCATCAACTCACAATCTCAATGTTTTGATCATATTCAGCACCCTCGTCAGCCTTCAAGTTGTGTGAGAAGGACTTGGCATAGTCTGCTATTCGATCACGCTTGGTAGCCCTGAGGTAGTCAGCCATGCGGTTGTTGAAGGGAAAGAGGGAAGTTGTGGCGCCGATTTCAGCACCCATGTTACAAATCGTGGCCATACCAGTGCAGGAGAGGGACTCGACACCAGGACCACGGTACTCGACGATAGCACCAGTTCCACCCTTGACAGTTAAGATACCAGCGACTTTGAGAATGACATCTGTGTGACTCCGTGAGGTAGATTAATTATACTACAACTATAGGACATACCCTTGGGTGTCGTCCAACCTCCAATTTTACCAGTGAGGTTGACACCGATGACCTTGGGACACTTGAGCTCCCAAGGAATATCAGCCATAACATCAACAGCATCAGCACCACCGACACCACAAGCAACCATACCGAGACCACCGGCATTTGGGGTATGAGAATCAGTACCAATCATCAAACCACCAGGGAACGCGTAATTTTCCAAAAGAATCTGATGAATAATCCCAGAACCAGGTTTCCAGAAACCAAGACCGTACTTGGCTGTAGCAGTGGCAAGGAAATCATAAACCTCCTTGTTCAAATTGATAGCACGTTCTAGATCCTTCACACCACCAACTTGAGCCTCGATCAAATGGTCGCAGTGCACAGTAGTAGGAACGGCGGCGGTGTCCATACCAGCAGACATAAATTGTAGCAGTGCCATCTTCAAGAGACTACATCAGAAGATCTAGTGGAGCCGACGGCGGTAACACAATACCTGGGCGGTCGCATCTTGGCAAGCGACGCGCTGTACAAGATAAAAAAGGTTGGATCAGCCAACGTGGAATTTAATTGTATTACATACATCTGGACGGAGCTTGAGGTAACTGACACCACGGGTAATGTCCTGGCCATGTGGGTCATCAAGATGTCCATACAAGATCTTCTCAGAAAGCGTCAGTGGCCGTTGCAACCTTCAACAAGTCAGAAAAAAGAGATTAATCTGAGAAACGGAGCACATACCTGACGCGGACAATCTCAAGATTATTTTCGATGCGCTGGTAATTGATGTACTTCCCTGGCTCGAGAAGCGACATTGGGACTTTGGTGTCGCCAATTGGAGAGGCAGCAGTGGCCATGCCAGCAGCTATGCGCTTTGCGGCGCGCGCAGCATTAGCGGACTTTGTTGCGAGACTGTACATCAGCCTTGACGACGTAGAAAAAGAGTCGGGCGCAATAAACGAGGAGGTGGAAGACGCCGGACAAAAGCGGACTATATACCGCACAGCACGTGAATTACCTTTTTTTCTAAATCATAAATTTGTAACGCGGTCCGCGGTAAATGCCCTACGATAACACAGCCCACTACAAAGAGAAACGTAAAAAGAAAATCAAAACCAGATCACCCGCAACTGATCCAGACATGAAAGAAGTGAGAGAAAGAGAAAAGAGAAAGCAGACATAGAGGAGCAGCACTTAATGACTCCATGACAGCACCACACATTAAGTTGCTTGACCAAGCGAACGTTCCAAGATTGTCTGTTAAGAAAAAGTGTTTGATCACCATGCGGTCACCAGTCTTGTAGTTGTCAAGAACCGATTGCAATCATTCACAATGTGAGCTCGGGTTTCTAGCCTATTGTGACCGCAGGGGCGTGCATGATTGCTCTTCCTGAATCCCCCAATCGGAGCATGATTCAGAATGGCTCTTGTGGCTCTTGCACAGAGTGAAATCGAGGACCCGATGTTCCATCCATCCTCCTCTAATGTACGATTCTTAATTAATTCTCAGCTTCCAAAATTCAGGCTTTTGTTGTGGCCAAAGGTAAAGGTAGTGATCCATTGAATTTCTCCCTCATGGCATCTAACGAAGTGAAATGAGATGAAGTGCTGAACACAATAGTGCTTTTGGCATCGTCATCGACTTTGGCATGGAGATGCCATCTGGCTTTATTAGGACAACCCCAGAATTCTATTTTGTTATTACTGTTGTGATTGAAGAGTCTGAGGAGGTGTGCAATGGCAATAATTTCACTCTGACCAGAGTGGTGTGAGGGGTCGAGAGCATTTTCGAAGAAAGGGAGTCTTTGAAGACCATGACACCTAGAGAGGTAGCCTTAGTAATTCCTGATTAAATGGCCACCAGTTCTGCATGGGGAGCTGTGATGTTGCTGAATGCAGCTTTAGAGGGGATGACTTGAATACCCTTTAACCAGCCATAAGCAACTGATACAGCCTGTTGGATTTAACACTGGCATCAATTCTAACAACAATGGGGTTTGGTTGTTAGACACAGATAGTCGAGTCTGCTGATGTGTAGTTCTCTTTCTTTAGGGTTTCTGTTACATGAAAAGAAGGAGATTTGATCTGCAAAGTCATCAACCACGCGATGTTGGCTCTCTTTGTGAAGAGGGTCAAAGCGTTCCTTGAGGGAGCCGAGTAGTATATTTGAGTCAACAATGATTTCTTGCATACTGAATCCGTTGAGTCATGTGATTTTATTGACGTATCGGTCACGCGTCAGTCACCTCTCAAAAAACCAAAAGCTGCTGCTGCACCGGCAGTATCTAATCCTGTAATGTGAGGTTTGGTAATTCAATTATTTCCTCTGCTCTAACGCCATCCAGGGCCTCTGTTTCTGTAGTATCAACCGAAATTGAGCGCGCCACTCTGCACGTCCGGTTGCCGTGGTACAATCATCTTTATACTGTCCCCTTCCTCTCCCTTTACCCCATACTTGCTTATGCATATTTTGTCAAGTACAATGAGTGGCTTGGGAGTGAGGAGTGGACTTTTTTGGCCTGCACTACACTCGGTGTAAGTCATGCTTTAAGCTTCCTCAGCATTCGTTGGCATGCTGGTGCGCGGGCATGGATTACCACGAGAAAGGTGTGTGTTATGTCCTGCGGTCTCGTTATATTTTCTTCATACCTTTTCTAGGCTCGCGGTATCGAGGAAGCAGACTCTATTCGGATCATACCAAAGCTCCACCGTGGACAAGGCGATATTGTACCTCTAGAGCGTAAGGATGCCAGCGATTCAAACTCTTATACTTTCAGCTATCAGCGCGATACTTATACTATTATCTCCACCGATCCCATAACTTTCGGCCCCCTTCCTTATCCCTCTTCCAGTAAACCTCTACTAGAGACATTTCTCAAACCCAGCCCCCTTCAAACCAGTCGCCTTGAAGCACTTTATAGACTTTATGGCGAAAATACATTCGTCATTCCTATTCCTACTTTTTCTGAATTGTTCTCGGAACAAGCGACCGCTCCGTTCTTTGTGTTCCAGGTCTTCTGCGTCGGACTTTGGTTTTTGGATGAGTATTGGTATTACAGTTTGTTTACCCTCTTCATGTTGGTTGTTTTTGAATGCACTGTTGTCTGGCAAGTGAGTTCTGATGTTGTTTCAACATTGATGTCATCTATCATATTCTGATACTCTTGGCAGCGGATTCGTACACTCACGGAATTTAGGACTATGTCCGTCATTCCATATCCTATCCGTTGTTACAGAGATTCCAAGTGGATTGAGATCCAAACGAACAAGTTGTTACCTGGAGATATAGTGTCTATTGGTACGTGGTATGTGGTTCGCAATGTGTATGTAATACTAACAATGTCAATCAGCACGCTCCCAAGCAGAGACTAATGTTCCTGCAGACATTCTTCTTATTAATGGTACCATTATCGTCAATGAGGCCATGCTCTCAGGAGAGTCTACGCCCCTACTGAAAGAGTCCATCCAGCTATGGGAAGGCAACGAAGCTCTTGATGTCGATAACGTACATAAGAACACAGTATTGTACTGTGGAACTAAGATTCTACAGGCTACACCTTCCTCAGAAATTCCTTCACCTATACAGACTCCGGATGGGGGATGCCTTGGTGTTGTCCTTCGAACTGGATTTGGAACTGCGCAGGGACAACTTGTGAGGACCATGATATTTTCCACCGAACGGGTCTCTGCAAATAATCTCGAAGCATTTCTGTTCATTGGGTTCCTTCTAATTTTTGCGGTCGCCGCTAGTTGGTATGTTTGGACAAAAGGTTGGTATCTTATATTCATCTCCAAAATGTAAGTGCTAATCAGTTGTTCCAGGCATTGAGCGCGACTTGAAAAAGTCAAAGCTTTTGGTGGATTGTATCTTGATTGTGACGAGCGTCGTTCCACCGGAGCTACCCATGGAATTGTCTTTGGCTGTGAACACTTCGTTGGTTGCTCTATCCAAGTTTGGTCAGTTGCAAGGTTTCATGTCATATCCCTCCTGCATCTCTAACATTCCTGATAGCAATTTTCTGCACTGAACCTTTTCGCATTCCTTTTGCTGGTCGTGTAGATGTTTGCTGTTTCGACAAAACAGGAACAATAACTGCTGAGAACCTTGTTCTCCAGGGTGTTGCTGGTGTTGAGTAGGTAACCTGGCTTATATGTTCCCCAATCTTGGCTGAAGTCAGGATTCAGTAAGTCTAATCCTAGGAAACTTGCAAGTGTTCAAGAAGTTTCAAGAGAAACTACGTTATGTCTCGCCGCCGCACATGCCCTGGTTAAATTGGAAGATGGTACGACTGTTGGAGATCCGATGGAGAAGACGACACTGGACGCTTTGGAATGGTCTCTTACTAAAGGCAATCCTATCCAGTACCATCATTGACTAAAATGCTCATGTTTTTTAGAAAATACAATTGGCCCTAGAAATTCGGCTGGGTCCAAGTCTCAGATTCATATTCGTCGTCGCTACCAGTTCTCATCTGCCCTCAAGCGAATGTCTACGGTCTCGATTCTGCCGAATGGCAGGTCACTAATTGCTGTTAAAGGTGCTCCCGAGACGATCAAACAATTCTTGGATTCTATACCCGAAGGCTACGATGATACTTACAAATGGTTCACGAGGAAGGGCAGCCGAGTGTTGGCTTTGGCAATGAAAGAGGGAGAACCGATGAATGCGGATAAGGCATGTCATAATCCAGTTAAAGGAGTGATCGGCTGATTGGATGGCTAGATCAATAAGCTGCATAGAGCTGAGGTCGAGAGTCATTTGCAGTTTGCGGGGTTCCTTGTCTTCTATTGCCCGCTTAAGGCTGACGCTGTCGATGCGCTGAAGATGTTGGCTGATTCATCTCATCGCGTGAGTATTTTTGCCAATTGCCTTTGACGCATCGAGTTCATCGAAATTATCAGTGTATCATGATTACTGGGGACAACCCTCTTACTGCAGTTCATGTTGCTCGGGATGTTGAGATTGTGGACCGTGATGTTCTTGTCCTTGATCTGCGAGAGGACCCCAAGCATGATGCAGGTATGAAATTGTCTTCTAAATGAAGGTTCAGATACTGAACATCGGCATAGACCTCGTTTGGCGTACAGTTGATGAAAGCAAGATAATTCCCGTTGATCCCTCTGAACCCCTTGATACTTCCCTCTTCGATCAATATGACATCTGTATCACCGGTGCGGCAATGAAGAAGTTTGAACATCAACCCAGTTGGGCTGTTCTCGTTCAAAACACGTGGGTCTATGCGCGCGTCTCACCCTCACAAAAAGAATATATTCTTACAACGCTTAAAACTTTGGGATACATTACTCTAATGGCTGGTGATGGAACCAATGACGTTGGCGCGCTCAAGCAAGCGCATATTGGTGTTGCACTTTTGGACAGTACCCCAGATGATCTGAAAAAGATTGAAGAGAGGCAAAAGTTGGAGAGGATTAAGAAGGTGTATGAAAGCCAGTTGAAATTTTCAGCAAGGTTCAATCAGCCTCCGCCGCCTGTTCCGCCGGCGATTGCACATCTAGTACCGGATGCAGTCAAAGCTCAGCAAGCTGCAGCAGCAAATCAGCAGGTGGCCCGACAAAGGAATCCTCTAGAGAAGGTGAATTGAGCTCTTCTGTCACCAGCACTTGAGTTAATCTTTCTATGTGCAGTTCGATATAGCTTCAATTACCTCTCAATTAGCGTCGATGGAGGATGAGAATGATGTACCCAAGATAAAGCTCGGAGATGCGTCCTGTGCTGCGCCTTTCACCTCTAAACTCTCGCATGTGTCAGCTGGTGAGTTTTTTTTGCCCTCTTGGATTTATTTTTGTTAATCAAAATTCGATTAGTCACGCATATTGTTCGTCAAGGCCGATGTACCCTCGTAGCGACAATTCAGATGTACAAGATTCTTGCCCTTAACTGTCTCATTACCGCATACAGTTTGAGCGTGCAGTATCTTGACGGCATTAAGTTTGGCGATTATCAAGTGACTATTACTGGTATGTTAATGTCAGTGTGTTTCCTGTGTATCTCTCGTGCGAAGGTTTGTGGCAATCGCTTCCGTTGATCGAGGTTCTATGTCTGACATTGCGTTATATCAGCCTGTTGAGCAGCTCTCGCGCGAACGTCCTCTTGGAAACATCTTCAATCTCTATGTCCTGGGTTCCGTTCTCCTACAATTTGCTTTGCATATCGTGTCCTTGGTGTATATCACTAACCTCTCGCGCGCATACGAGGAGTAAGTTATCACACTCTTCGATCGGTCTGGTCTGTTGATTGAACTGATGATGCTAGGCGTGGTCCGATTGATCTTGAAGCCAAGTTTGAACCTAACTTGTTGAACACTGCCATCTATCTTCTTGGATTGTCTCAGCAAGTCTCAACATTTGCAATCAATTTTCAGGCCAGTTCCTTTCTGACTCTGAGATTTTGTGGCTGATACCCGTTGAAGGGTCGACCTTTCCGTGAGGGTATCCGTGAAAACTCTGCTTTGTATTGGGGCCTTGTTGGTGCTAGCGCCGTTGCATTCTCAGGTGCGACAGATTTTATGCCTGAGTTGAATCGATGGCTGCAAATCGTCGAGATGGCCGATTCCGTAAGTGTGCTTACATGCTTTGTCTCAAATCTGATTTGATTTTTTCTTCTCTAGTTCAAGTTCAGGCTGACAATGGTCATGATACTCGACTTTGTTGGGTGCGGGGTAATTGAAAAGGCGTGCAAGTATCTTTGGGCCGACTCAGAACCTAAAGCTATGATCACCAGGGGACGGGAACGTAGGGAGCAGAGAAGATTGAAGGAAAAAGAGCAGTTGGCTCAGAATGTTGTTGATAATAAAGCGTAGTTGGGTTGGAGCTAGTTTTTTGTAAGGGGTTCGGTATAATGCATCTGGTATGAAGGCAGTTATTATCTGTCTGCTATCTTGTGGCATCCGTTACATGTAGCCTTCGATGTTGGGATCCTAACAGTAGTATGCAATGCTTGGACTGATGAAATTCTTTGGGTGACCAAAAATGAGCATGTTTGACGAAGATCCATGTTGGCTGTCTATGCTGCCTAGCTTGTTCAACAGCCTGGTATCAGAGTTGTTATCTGAGTCAGAGCTGAAGAGTGCACCCAGCGGAAACGAGCCGATCTCACCTTGTCCTCTTGAAGCAATAGTTCGGGTGCATCACAAAACAATCACACTTGAAACAAGGCATCAGGCGTTCTTTGTTTCTTCCGCTCTCTCTTTTTTTTAAATCGACAATTGATTACACGCTCTCGCGCTTTGATTTATGATTTACATTATATCTCGACTCTTAACGTTTCCCACCAATCATCGACCCGCGTAAATTACCAGTATTGGGCTTTTCATCTGCTTTGAAAATATCGTCGCATTTTAAAGTTTTCTTCTTCAGTGAAGGTTTTTCTTGTATTTCATTTCCTTTTGTTTTTTTTTACTTTTACGTGTCTTTGTTTTCACAATGTCTTGGACCTAGATCAGTAGCAGAATAGACCTGAGTTGAGTTCCTACCCTTTGCTCCTATCCCTCTTGTATATCACCTGCACATTCTCAACTGGGAATCTGACAATCAACGAGTTTGTCCCATTCTTTCTGTGCCCCTGGTTAATTTCTTCCCGTTTCATCCTTATTTCATCATTCTCCGCTTTCTGCTTTTCTGTCCATAACAGATCCCCAATCTCCTCTTTCTACCACTGTTCGAACAATAATCCAATGACGGGGATACAGTTTGCCCATCGTAGAACATGAAGGGCATCTGAATGACTGCGCATTTCCGCAAGCCCATAGCCTTTTTGTGCGTGGGTCTCAGAGCGCATTGTAAGAACTTGACCGTCGTTCTAGCTACATCTAGGAGAGTGGAGAGTTGGATAAAATGACTGTTGAAGTGGTTTTGAGTATCGATGCGCTGCCGAGTCAAATGTAGTTCTCCTCATCTCCCTTGAGCAGGTGCATGCTACGCTTATCGCGGAGCTTTTTCTTGGCAGGCTGTGGTCCCCAGGACTGACGCTCTTGTTCATATGTTACTGTTTGGCTTTGTGATGCCAATGACTGTATACTCCCTGTTTTGGAAATGTTACTTGGTATGAGTAACCTCAGTGACAGCCAGCGTCGAGCCCTCGACCAGCTTCGCGAGCTCACGAATGGCGGCAGTGATGAGGTCTCTATAGGTGTCCTCGAGAGTTTTGACTGGGATGTTGAGGCAGGTTCCAAGTGTATTCTTATAGACCCATTCTGATTTTACCCCAGCGAGCAGTTGAGGCAATTTTTGGGGATAGACCAAGTCCGGATAATCGACCTCCACCTCAACATGAACGCACTCTGGAACCTTTTCAAGTAGATGACTCTTTGCAGAACCACACCCAGGTCTCCAACAGGGCGTGTAGTACCTCTCCATCGTTTATTATCATATCCTGACTTCTCGATAGAACTCGGGCGGCAGTTCAGTCCTGTACTCTTTTGCAAGACCGCTGTTCTCCATCCTTGCGCTCCCTTTCAAGATTCTTTCAGGAGTCTTCCGTTTTATCTTCGACCTTCTTCGCATCCCCATCCCTCAATTCCGGTTCTCTACTCTCAACTTTTATCGTCCGTTACGACCACGGCCCATATACCGAAGCGGCCCTGACAAGTGGGTGACTGACTTGGAAGAAGAACTTGGGGCGGTGTGCATTGGCCGATTAAAAGGCCCTCGTGGACCTGCTTCTACAAGTGCTGTCGAAGCTGGTCCTTCGCGGTTGACGGCACGCCACACACAATCAATTGATCATGCAGAGGGCAAGAAGCTCTTGCCAGACTTCAAGATTTGCAATTATGAGGAATTTTTGCGGACTTGTCAGAGAGAACTCAAGGTTGGATGTATAATCCTCGTTACCGAGGAACATGATGATACAGCCGAGTTTAAGAGGTATTCACTTATTTCAGCCATGTCAATTCATGGAATGAATTATGTATAGGGCTACTCTAACAAATCCTGACTTTGTCAAAGCACTCTACCAGAATGATATTCTTGTCTGGGGAGGTGACGTGCACGACCTCGAGGCTTGGGATGGTACGTCATGCCATGTTGCCACCTTACTGCCTTGCTCATTCCTCCTACAGCATCTGAAAAACTGCAAGCAACAACATACCCATTTATTGCATTCATTGCCATGCAACCTCGTCGTACACCTACCTCTTCACGCTCCTCCTCATCTTCCCAGCAACCTGTCCTGACCGTTCTCTCCCGCCACCAGGGCAAACCTTATCCTCCTGGCACCGGCCCCACTTCTGCTCAGGCCATTCTTGATCATCTTGACAGACAACTTCTCCCTCGTGTACAGCCTCATCTGGAGCGTTTACAAAATGAGCAGCGCGAACGTGAACAGGAACGTCAACTTCGCGAAGAACAAGATAGAGCATTCCAACAAGCTGCGAAACGGGATAAGGAACGTATTGAGGCGAAGATTGCAACTGGGAGAGCGGAGGCAGAGGCCAGATGGAAAGCAGATGAAGAGGCACGAGCTGCTGCTGCGAAGAAAGAAAAAGAGGTTGCTGAGGCCAAGCGGAAAGAGCAGCTGAGGATGAATTGGCGAAGATGGACGAGGAGAAATGTTGTAAGCCCGTTGGTTGGAGCTGGTGGCAACTTACGTTTTGCGATTCGATTGGCGACAGGGGCGCGCCTTGTGCAGAGTTTTGCCTCTACGGCGAGTTTGACGAGCCTTTATGCTTACGTCGATGCTCAACTCGTGCCTTCGCATTTTTCTCCTGAAGATGATCCTAGCATTGTTCCAGAGGGCAGCGAAACCGGGGAAAAGGCTATAGAAGATAAGATTCAAGGTACTGGTGGTACGGAGTGGTGGGGATTCCGATTGGTAACGGTTTATCCAAGAATGGAGATACCTTGGGAGCGGGATGTACAACTTGGTGATCTTGCTGTCCTGAAAGGAGGTGGGCAGATTGTGGTTGAAATGTCAGGAGATTCCAGGAGTTCTATTGAGCGCAGTACAAGCGCAAAAGACGGTGTTGATGATGACAGCGATGGCTATAAAACGGAGTCGGACGAAGAATAGAAGACTAGAAGAAAAATATATGTTTTTACATGTATGAAATTATCGTTAGTCTTGGCACATTCATACACATTAATGCTTGTTAATGCTTGGAACAGATGAGGAGTATGAATCTGGTATCTACTGGCTCAGGATAGTGAAGGACTCGTAGTTGATGGTAACACTGATGTTTACGTCGCTGGACATACGATAATGTTGATACAAGATTGGGGACGATGGGATTAAAAGATACTTGAGAGCCGATCTAGACACTTCTTAACAGTTCGTCCACCTCTTCATCAGTCATCTTCTCTCCAAACTATGTTGGTACATACCTTAATTTATCAGCTCCAATGAATCCATTGCCTTCTTTGTCAAAAACTTGGAATACACGAAACAACTCCCATGAGCATCATTTCACCAAATAAGGGTTCCTGCGGACTTGGAACCAATGAGTTGAGACGCTTAGAATCTTGTAATAAACTGATAGACATAGGTTCAGTCACTCAGACGAAATGACAGGTACCATCACGAGGCACTGCAGTGACAATCTCAGCTACTTCTTTTTGTGTTGGATTTTGTCTTAAAACACGAGGACCACCTCCCATACTACCTTTGTCAAGCAGAACAAATGATTCCTTGTATTCTGGTACTTGCTATCAGATAAGAAATCATATTACATGCAGTCAAGTACTGGGGAAGGGCACATTAAAGAATAATACTATAAGGGAGTTCTTGGTGCCGTAGGAACAACTCTGTGAGGGTTTTGACTCCTACGTAAGTACTAAGAATGCCAGGTGGGATATAGAGGGTAGGATTTCCTCGAGGATGCGACAGTGGTCTTTGTGGCGGGGAACATAAGGGAATCGTGCAGTGTTTCAAGACAAATGATCACTAGGACCAGAGATTAGTGAGAGGAGTAATAAGAGCTAGAA
>Ga0153947_1001033_pt1 | contig 13313 bp, 13 predicted proteins | sample TSNJ031MetaG_FD_104697 | JGI IMG/M metagenome (GOLD analysis project Ga0153947, IMG submission 104697) | Attine ant fungus gardens microbial communities from New Jersey, USA - TSNJ031 MetaG | ecosystem: Host-associated > Fungi > Mycelium > Unclassified | place: USA: New Jersey, Wharton State...
CGCTTTCTGTCTGGCAAAGGATGCTGATTGATGTGTGTCGATGAGTGTGCCTTAGTTTTGTCTTAAGGTCCCACATTTGAAGAGTACGAGGCCTGATTCCTGCACATCCTTCTCACGGCCAAGGAGTGACCGTCCCCGTCGGAGGATGTCCTACTGTGGGAAGTTTTCCGTTACTGTATGGGTAGAAAAAAATCGATCAAATGAGTCGGAGTAAAACTTTCCGCAAACGCACTTGACGGGATTATACCCACTCGGACATTCCCCTCCTGTTCAAGTTGAGCGATATGGCTGCGATAAGGCCACTGACGAGGGCCAGAGTCGTGGTCCGGACGAACTAAACTCTTCTTCTGGCAGACTTTAGAGACATTGGAGAACTCTGGGCTTTTGGATCACCTGCATAAGGGAGATAAGCAGGGGGGCATGCTATGCTGTCTAGGATTGTTAAACTGAGAATTACGGTCACTACGCCCAGTATTCTGGAAGGAAACATTTGTGCGGCTATCTGTACTTACGAGAGAGGGGCGAGAGGGTTCAGTATAGGCTGGGGCCAGAGATCGTGGGTTCTGCTGAAAAGAGAGTGTGGTTGTACAACGTCAACGTCTTGGTCAAAATTCATGGCAACTATCACCTAGGTTCCCACGCTTTTGGCTCTGAGTCCTCGGCATATGATAGGAAGCGTATATTGGCTGCGGAGAAACGTGGATGCATATCCCATGGACGACTATCGAAAAGAACTATTTTCCCCGATGAAAGTCCATCTGTGCCTCAAGTATCGGGAAATCTGGCTCTTTTTGAAGGAGGTTTCATTGGAACTCCAGCTCTCTGTTTTAATGACAATCTTCAACCAATTTCGCTGCCACTGCTCCAATGGTATCTTCCCAAAAGCAAAATTATGCCAGTTCAGAGACATTCTTAGATGAAGGTGGGTTGACCTTTTTCTATTCGAGAAATCAAAAATTGAAGATTTTCAAGTTCTTGGTGATGAAGCCGAAGAACAGACGATTGTTGCACAGGAGCAAGATTCTCGAAGAATATCTTGTAACTGAACTCTCCTGTTTATGACAGAATTTCAAGTTTAAACAACTCCAAATGTTATTATGATCTCAATCATCTTTCGAAAGTTTTTATTAGGTTTTCATGTCTCGTTCGATTCTTATCGGAGGCTTTTTTATACCCATGACTGCTGCTATACAAAGACAAAGAGGTCAAACCCTGGGTCGATATACCCTTAGTCGCACCCGAAGTCGTACGTTGTTCGCTCCCTGTGACCATGAGCTGAATACCGGTAATAATTTCAAGGACCCATTGATTACCCATAGTCAGGATAGCCAGATGGCTACGGCTCCACCATCATTTTACTGAGAAAATCGTCTTCAGTTTTCCCATCGAATCTAAGGGATCTAGACGTCCTTCTGACATTTCCCGCGCCAGTTTTCGATTGGACCCAAGTCTCTCATGTATTTGTACAATTCTCCCACTGGCATCCGGTTATCAGTATACCGATGATAGTCTCATTGGATATTTTCCGCCTGAAGGTGGGGGGATTAGATGTTATGAGATCTACTCGCACTTATATAAAGCCTACAGAGATGCCGAACAAAGAGCTTTCCTTTGCCCGGATACCATGATCTCCTCATCTCAATAATAGCCTTGATCACGCCTTGTTATGCTGCACCCGAAGTCAAGATCAATGGAACGACTCTCGTAGGTAGGGATGTTACCATTCTGAAGCAGGATTTCTTTGGAGGTAAGGGATCGTGCGGTTAATCTACAGTTGATCTACTGGAAGGTTCATAAAATCTCAGGGATACCATACGCCAAACCTCCTCTTGGAGATTTGAGGCTGAGGCCACCCGTCTTAAAGAAGAAAATCGACTCTGAGACTTTTGATGCTTCAAATTTCGGAGCAGCATGTCTTCAACCAGTATGTGATTCAATTGTACTCAATCATCAATAATCTGAATCCTTTGAAGGGTTTTGCCTTTCCTTTTGTGTCAGAAGATTGTTTGACTATCAATGTTTTTCGACCTGCGAACCTTCTGGAAAACGCGACACTGCCCGTTGTATGTTCATTATATCCTCAATTCGTTGTCACTCACTCCATCTCAGTTATTCTGGACGTGAGTGCCATTTGAGCATTTATCAACTGGATGTGGATCATGACTGGCGATCTGAATCACCAAGATACGGGGGCGGCTTCCAGGCAGGAGCATCTGCAATTTACAATGGTAGTGCAATAGTGGCCCAGGCTATGAAAAGGGTTGGTTCAAGTTCCTTGGGTCAATTGCTCCTCATAAATTTGCCTTAGGGAACTCCTCTGATATATGTTAACTTTAACTACCGCCTTGGCCCTCTTGGGTTTCCTCAAGGTATTGAAGGTGAATTTACAGAAACTGATCACAAAACTTGAAGAGCTAATTTCAGTGCCCAATTATGAAAAGCGGGGGATGAACAAGCACTCAATCTCGCACTCAAAGACCAGTTAACCGCTCTCGAATGGGTACAAGAAAATATTGGTGTTTTTGGGGGTGACAAAAACAAGGCATGTGATTCGAGAAAATCCTGGTCATTCTACTACTGAAGGTGGTTTCTTTCGTCAGGTTACTATCTTTGGAGAAAGCGCAGGTGCTATCATGAGCTCGATTCTCTTCTTGAACTCTGGTATTGAGAAGTTTGCACGGGGAGCCGTGAGCCCGTATTGCTTCTTCTATACTGTGTCTTCTGATTATCAAGTGTAGATATTTGAGTCTGGTTCCCAAGCGACCTCAACTAATTTTGGTCCCGAACGCCGTCAAGTCGACTGGGATCATTTCGTGGCTGGTATTGCATCTTGTAGCTCCCTAGCTGGGACTCGTCATACATTTGATTGTGTACGAAATGCTAGCTCAACCGAGATTTTTGCTGGTCTCCAGGCTGCGATCAGTGAAGCACCTGAGGAGTTTGCCTTTGATCCTACTATTGATGGACCGGGAGGACTTTACCCTGACATTCCATCCAAGTTATTAGCCAGGGGACATTTCGCAAAATTGCCCTTCATCAGTGGTACCAATCTGGATGAAGGTGCTTGATTGAAAATTTCTTTGATCACTTCGGAACAACTCCTACTTCTTCTAGGCACGATTTTTATCCCCACGACAATCAACTCAGAAGCGGAAATTCAGGCATTTATTATCGCAAATTTTTCTCCTCCCATTGTCCAGCCTTCTATACTACAAACGGCAGCCGACAGACTTCTAGACTTGTACCCAGACGTCGCAGCTCTTGGATCTCCTTTCGGCACAGGTAACAATACATTCGGACTCTCGTCCCAGTACAAACGTGCTTCTGCGATTCGTACGACCACTTATACTGTGTGTTTTGCCCCTTTGATTTCTGATATCTAATTTACAGAGGGAGACGTTGGGTTCACGTCGCAACGGAGATTCTGGCAGCAGACAGCTTCAAAAGCAGGTGTGAGGACATGGGGTTACTTGTTCACTCAGCCTCAGTCACAAGATCATCTTGGGGGTAAGTCGGCTTTGAGAATCATTGTCGTTACTGACCTTTGATGTTAGTTCCACACGGTTCCGAGGTAAACTATGTTTATGGTGAACCAACTGATCAATCTGCTTCGTCGTTGAGGATAAGTGAATTAATGATTGATTACTGGATCTCCTTCGCAACGAGTTTGAATCCAAATGATGGAAATGGATTGGAGCGTACGTGTTTTACTAGAATACATCTTCTCTAAGTAGGTCTTATCCTCAACTCCAAAGGTCCACTCTGGGAACAATTTACCCCTCAAAATCAACGGATCATCCAGTTGAATGGAGATAATACCACTATGATTGAGGATACATTCCGCAAAGAGCAGATGGATTTTATAAATTCGATACCTGCCGTGTTTCTACATCGTAGAAGAAGTCATTAGATACGGAAGGTGGCTCAGAGAAATTTATCTTTTGTTCAATTTTAAATAAGTGATGGTAAACACCATTAAGTTAGCGCAATTTCTGATGACACTCGTCCAATAGACTGTATTAGGATATGAATCGGCGCACTATGGGGACTCTGAGACGATCACATAATTCCTGGGAGTAATATTAATGTAAACACAACAAATTGAATTGCTAACGGATGAAACGAGGGAGGCAGTCAAGCCAAGCTATAAGAGGACGGTAAAAATCGGAGTTTGAATTCGGCAAGAGCCTCTTGGTACTGACACCACCCGGGATTCTCTGTCACTTTAACATGAATCGACTCAGACTCTCCAGCGACAGGTGGGCGCAATATCACAATGGAAACTTTTAAGCATCATGAGCTGGTGGCTTTTTTGAATTTCTAGAATTCTTCTCGGTCTTCTAACGATGAATCGAGCTTCAATTGTTCCAGGTTGGAACTCAAACTCGAGCATGTGTCCCGATATTTAATATAATAGGGCTTCACACAAGGTTGCTTCTTCCGCAATTACTTGAAGCATTTGGAAGTCATCTTGGCTCTGTTGGGTTGAAACGCCGCTCTGTCTACGAACGTAAGATACGCAGCGTCGTGGCTGATAACTTTCTCTATCAATGATTTCCTTGCCTAATACCCGAGTTGTCCGTGGAATTGGAAGCTTGTTGTCAAGATGCTCGCACCGTGAAACCTGAACGTACCATTCCCACCAGCTCACATTCCCTCACCCATCTTCTGCCCTTCTTCCACATTTACAGGTACCTGTGGGAACCCAGCACGGTCCTGGAAACTCAGATTGTTGGATAAGTCTTACACGGAGACAAAGATTTCTCACAGGATGAGCGCTGGGTATGTTTTTCCGTCTGCCAACTAATTTTGTCTGACTGACGGCGAACATATTCCCAGCACATTGGACAAGAATCAAAACTCTGGTAGTTCAGCGAAAGGAAACGGAGCGTCCGCCACGCCAGAAGATAAAATCTTGACGGTTCAACATTGCTCTGTTCTTCCTGACGAAAATGCCTCTGATACAGCCACTATCTTTGAAGCCTTCACAGAGGTCTCATTAGACTTGACTCTGTCCTTTTCGACACAAAACTCTCCAGTTGCATCGACTGTCGAGCTCCCTTTGTCGGTGAATGCTTCACCATTGCAGGCTCCCTCCCTATGTGTTCCGTCAAGTTCGGCTTCTGTAGAGGCTTCCCCTTCCATTCGTCAGCTCAGTCGGACGATGTCGTTTGCTTCTCAATTCACACCTCTTTACCCAATAATGAAGACGAAAAAGAAATACTCATCCACAAAATTCTCTTCGGACCAGTCATCCATCCTTCGTGGATCCTGGCCAGCTATCAAGTATGTCGGTAGAGGAACGCCTGTTGACAAGAACCGGCGAAGAGAGTGGGGCGGCCTTTCTGCAGAAAGTGTAGGGGAGGATGGTCTGTTATTCTCCGACGTGAGGGCAACTTCTCTTGACTCCCGCCCACCGCGCCTTTCTTCGTCATCAGACTGGGACTTTTTGAACCCTAGACTCCCTGCAGCTACTCCTCCACGCTCAGGCGGACATTCCAACCGTGCCGAGGAAGAAGACGAAGAGCAAGACGAGGAGGAAAAAATCCCACCTTTGCAAAAGATTGAAATTAAGATCGAGAGCGAGATGGATGACTGGGCCTCTGTAATGGAGACAGTGCTTTCCTCTGCAGAGAAAGGGAGAGGTTCCGCGCAATCTGCCGCAATAGATAAGGACCAGGAACCGCAGAAGAATGCATCAATTGAACTGCCAAAGTCAGAAATTTTGGAGCAGAACCTTGAACTGCTTTCGGACGATGTTGACAAACTACAATCCGAAATACAGTTTGATCTCAACATTGACAAGGCTCTAGACTTGGGATTCAGTCCTGCAGTCGATGGTGGGACACTTTTTACCCTCACAGCAATCACAGACTCGGACAATTCCAATCTCACAATTCGTCGCACCACCACGATTTCGTCTCACTCTCACTACTCAACCCCGTCCGAAGGACTTTCGGATGCTAGGCCGATCATCTGTCTAGCCTCTGAATCTGTGAAGCATAGAGAGGAAACCAGAGATCCAAGTGCACGAGTTCTCCCTGTCACGCGATCAACAGGCAGCACGAAGGTAGATCCGAATGTAGGCGTGAGCCGTTCGCCTGAAATCAACACAGTGTTACCTTGGTGGAGGAAAGCTCTTGGAAGGCTGAAACGTGTTCAGGCATTGCTTCGGTCACACCGCAACTCGTGTTAAATACGTCTTCTTGCTTTGAGTTTCTGAGAATTCTCGTTTGGACTACTGTCATTTGTGCCTCCCCTTCTGAAACGCTCGTTTTATTATTTTCTTTTTGAGGATACTGTGTACCCTACTGAGAGGATAGGACAATTAGATACTTTCTTCTTTTCGTATGGAATACTTTGCAAATTATGTCTATCACGTAGTTATCAAACTACATTATATGCCGAGGCTGCCCGATTGAGTTGGACAAGGAAACACTTGTAAACAAATTTTCAAGCTCGCTTGCAATGGGAGATAAAACCATGAAACCAGTCGATCCTTACAAGGAGCTGCAGAGCATTGTGGTAAGTGAATGTTATTTAATTTATCTGGTTTGGATTGATGGTGAGTGATTCATAGGGCAACCGGCTGGCTTTCAAAAGCAGTTCTCCGTATATTCCTCAATATGTGACCTCAAATCTCACCGCCTCGTCTGACCCTGATACGAAATACTTGGATCGGGTTCACGGTCGCCAGCTTTTACTTGAGAATCCGGCTCGTGATTCACGTAAAAGAAAGGAGGAAGAACAGCGCGAGAAGACCCAGGAACGCAAGAAGCAGCATAGGGCACGTGGAATAGGAAAACGAGAGGCAGTGGCAAAGGGGGTCTGGAAGCTCAACAAAGAGCAAGCAAAGTATGCAGAAATTTCAGTTTTGAAACATATCGTGCTCATCTTGTCGTAGATATCAGCTCTTTCTTCTTCTACATCACCTTTGGATGAGCTACATGTCAGAACTTCTTACCCTGAGTCCAGTACCCGAAGCAAGCGTCCTGCCGACTCAAAAATCCATACCTTCTTCACAGTCGATGTTCCCTAAACTAGTCAAGGCCGATTTTCATGGAGCTATCATCTCAGGTGTGTAAACTACCCGAGTCTATACAATGATGTGACATGGAGAGACAGTCTGTCAGAGTAAAAATCCATGTCTTGTTGGGATTGCAGGCATCATCATCCATGAGACTGAGAACGCTTTCAAAATAATTACAAGATCAAGCGCAATCAAATGTAAGCGTACCGCCTAGTCAATTCTTCGAACCCTAATTAAAGCCGTTTTTGTAGTGTTACCCAAGCAGAATTCAATCTTCACGCTTTCTATTCCACTCTATTCAATTCTTCCTGCGACTCGTGTATCGCGAGAGCTGGTCACTATTACTGATCAAGATACCGAATCAGGAGTGACTGTTCTCGATATGCCTCATTTTCAATTCGAGCTACACGGTAATCAATTCCGGTTCCGCTCCGCTGAGCGCTCAGGCAGAAAATTCAAACACAAAGAAACAACAGAACTTTAGAGATGTCAATACGTTGATGCACTTGGCATGGACATAGGATTTCGCTCTGGCTCCTGGGATGCTTCCAGGTCCATGGAAACTAAGATGTTATCCAGACTCTGATTTTCCGTCACACCTATGACATTTTAGGTTTGTGCTATTGGTGACATTATCGCGGTTCATCCCTGGGCCGACTTCTGCGAACATGGGTTGAATTTGTCGACTTACTTGCAAAATTCACAGAACCGGTTATTCGTTCATGTGGCCGATGCATCAAATGATCCCACTCATATTCCAATTGTGCTTGAAGCTGTGAGACATTAGTGTTTATAACGCCATTCTCCAGTTTCAGAGTGTCTTACGGCAAGATCTGAATTGAGACTAGCTTCAGTAGAAGACTAGGGTATCCACAATAAATAAATATATCAAAAGACAAAAGCCATAGTTCCGAATACCACAGGAGCTAATATCATCCAAGTAGTCATGTCAGATAAGATTGAACCTCTCATCTCATTTGACGAATACTGGTATGGAGCGATCGTCGAATTCCCCATGAAGAGCTTCGCTTCTGAATCCAGCCAAACGAGTGCAGCGCCCGGTCCGGGAACATTGATCGAACATCCAGCCTTACAATCTATGGTGCTCGTTTGTTGTTCTCCCTCGAGGTCACCATTTTGACCTACGGTCTGCCCAGCCCATGTAATGTTAGTTTTTTCAGTCACGTCGGGTGCAGTCAAGATCCGACAGAAAACTTTGTGTGTGAGGTTTGCGGGGATGTGGAACTGCTGAATTGCATCCTCATCGGCAGAGGTGGGACTGGCATAATTGAGGATGACAAGGCGATCCCTCCTTCTACCTGCATCAGTGTAAACTCCGTACCCAGCAATGGTGGCGCTCTGATCTGTGGTGGAGTTTTGCAAGTCGAGATCGACAATGACTGAACCGGTAGGGTCCCCAACCTCCGTTAGAAAAAGTGCACTATAGTAGGGGGAACCTGTCCTCCATCCGGATGAGATACTATCTTCAGGCGTTGGTGGATCAAATAGATTATATTGGACACCATATTCACGTGTGTGAAGGTAGACTGCCGTATAATTCATCGATGCTGCTTTGAGTCCAACATCGATAGCCCAAAGTGCCGCACCGAACTGGACATTAAATTCATTCAAACTTTCGAGGTAGGACAAAAGCCACGAAAAACTTACAGTTGAAGAGATATTCGAGCCCCCGCATGCCACAGAATTATACTCAGTCATCAGAACAGGAACATTCCTCTGCATGGCAACGTCCATACCCTCTTTCTGCCATCCAAGATATTCGCCGACTACATCGGATTTAAGTATGTACGATAATTAGAGAAAGAGACGCGTCACCATTTGCATGAGTAAGGTAATAAGTGAGGTTTGTGTTCTGCGGTGTCACGCCGGAGCAGGCGTGATTTGGATATCGTTGAATTCTATCTCCATCATTTGAATTTTGCAGCACCATAACGAGCGCCCAACTCACGTGTAGTATTTGTAGTCAAATTGATCAAAACCAGCGTCAAACAAGTCAGAAAGGCTCCTGAGATGTCGTGAATTATCTCTCGGATCAGCGATCAGGGGAATCCATACCATTCACAGCAAACAGTAGGTCCTGCCATAATCGTATCATTCAGAGCACTTGCATCGTGTAAATGACCCAGAATTTTGGCGACTTCAGGGATCTAGTGTGCTTAGTCAATGCGAGTATGTTAAACAGAAAACAAGAACGAACATAATCAGGTATCTCGTAGGCGTCGCGTTCTCCATGCCCAGCGTATAAATCAGGCTCCTGTCGACATCGGTTTATTCAGAAAGACCCAGTCTAAAGGAAAAAAAAAGAAGACTTACATTCCCCAAAAGCATCGCATCTAATCTATCACCAAGTTTGGCTTCTGCAGCTAGAGCTAGTTCAACGGTTTTGCTCCATGCATTCGGAGTTCGCATACTAAGACCAATCGCGAACTTCATGTTGCCAACTTTGTCATACATTCCATTCATGATCTCAAACAGTGCGGGACCGAAATTCACAGGAACATCATTAAAATAAGCATGAGGATCAGTCAACTCGAGAACCACCTTGAGGGATGGCACATAGGTAGAACTAACAACCGTCATTATTCAGTTCGATAGACAGTGTCTTGAATTATACCCATCCATTGAGTTTCCGCCTACCCTGATTCGTAAAGGGTTTGAAAGACGGACAACCAAGTTATGTAAGTAGTTTTGCATGGCATTCGGCTGAGCATCGACGGACTTTCCCCCTGTATCTTGTGATGAGCACGATAATAATCATTTGCTACCGGCACACGAACAGAGAGTGTCAAAGGAGCTCAACTCCCACGAAATTCCGATAAAGTTGTCGTTAATGACATTGTACTGAGCTTCAGGAGGTTGCGAAGGGAATGTGATGTTAATCGGAGGTTCTGCTCGAGCAAGGATGAAAAATGATGATAAAATAGCGAGCGCAAGTGATAGCTGTAGCATCGAAAAGAATGTGATGTCCCTCCAATTTCAGAGGCTCTTAATATTCAACCCGTGTGCTTTGCGAGTTCTGAGAACAGCTCGGCATGAATTCGGCTTCACGTACCTGACCAAGGAACGGATCAAGCGGAGGCAGCAGTACGGCAGCATGATGATAAAGACAGCTATTTTTGTTGACGCACTATGATGGGAAAAGAAGATGAACGAACATTGGCCTGGCGCACAGGGAACTGTGTTTGTCAAGACGAACATCATTTGTTTTTATCATTGCAAACGTTGTCATCAAAACCGCTAATAGTGTAAGATGGTAAAATACATTTACTGGTAGTTTATATACCTCAGTTCTCATCGCCTTTGAGGAACTTAGGTTAGAACATGTATCTGTTAAACTTTACTCATGCTGATTGTAGTCTTAGTATATAGGGTAAGTTTTTTCTCCTTTTTTCCAGTACAATAGGATTTTCGCGTATGACTTTCTGAAGACGTGTCGACACGGCATCTGTCACGCGTCCTGTCACTTGTTCAACAATAGCCTGAAATCTTGCTAGAACGACATGGTGATATAATCATAATAAAGCACCACTCACCCATGGCTCCCACTCAAAGCTTCTTTCAGTCTAATATTCACATTCCATCTCTCAACTGATCCTATCCTCAGCTGCTCGTTCCTCGCTCTTCCATTCCGTACGGATCTACCAATGTCTTTACTTGAAACGTACGCCATTCAGAAGGAGACTCAAGCCATTTTCTGGGGGAGAATTTTACACCACAATATCTGCCAGGTGGAATTCAGCATGCTGCCCGCAAAATCACATTTGCTGGGTCAAAACTGCCGTCCATCCCCATCAACTGGCGATTCACTGAGAGAGTCTCAGCTCTCAAAGCCTTTGAGGGTGCAATACTCAATGTACTGCTTTACAAAAAATATGGGATTCCCCACCAGAATATCTATATCAACACGTAAGAGTGTTAGCTTCAATTGCTCATCGCTATATTTCTGTTGTAGTGATCACGCTTAGCTATTTATCATGGGGTTACTTCCCAATCTTGATGTTTATCATGTCCTGAGATCAGATACACCTTACATCGACCACCAATATCTACAGGGCTGGGGACAAGAGGTATTTTCATCTGGATGGTACGCTGTATCCTTTCATGATGTGGACTCATCTCTATGCATACCTCTTCAGCTAGCCTCAATCCGAATATCTCCCAAAACGCTTTAGGTATCGATAGAGTCAAATATCTCAATGCCTCCTCGTTCAAACAGGCTTGCATCCCCTTTCAAGAAGCAGCATCTAAGTATTCTTCTAAGGAACTTGATACACTTATGAATGACCAACACCGCCAAGCCGGCACCATCTGTAACTCCATTGACGAATTTCGCGGATCAGACCACGCCAAGGCCAATGCTTATGGCACCTCGTGTCACTGACATGTCTCAACTTCAATTGGATCTGGGATGGGGTAAATGGAATGCACACTTGGATTTGCGGAAACAAGAGCATCGGGCACAACTTGAAAGTTTGATCATGGATGCCGATGTTTTCATTGATGGATATCGTCTGAACGTGCTCAAGAAATGGGGATTTGGAAAAGACGAAATCCTGGACTTAGTCAAGGGAAGGGAGAAGGGGACCTAGTAAGTATGCTGCGTCGCATGCGGGATGATGGATGACACATATATGTACCTAATCATTCCCACACCCTCTCTTTTCACTCAAAAAATGCAATAAATTCATTAAAAATTGGAATAAACTCAGGAAAAATTGGAATAAATTGTGATTCACTTCCCTTTTTCTTCTCTTACTTTAAAAAAAATTTAAAACAATAAATTCAATCATCACAACCCTCCTCTTTCCATATCCAACCCAAATTGGATGTATGGGAGTAAAACAAACATGTACAAATATACAGTGATAGTGCCAGCTCATCGACTTCTCTGTCTTCAATCACTATTCCCTATCCTCCCTCTTTGCTCTTTTACCCCTCTACTCTCTCTATATCTTGACTGGATACTGGGCCCTAGGTGCAAAGGGGACAGTACTCTGCAGCTGTGGTGTAGAGTGTGGTTGGTGTAACTAAGCTCAGGTCTACCCTCCTAGACAGACTGTTTTCTTGAGCAGTACTGTAGTAGTATACCTGTATACCCTTCTATTAGTAACCTGGTACTTGGAGTCCATTGTGATCCTTATACACAAGGGAATAACAGCTGCTCTTTAAGAGAGTTGTTCAGAGTAGGGATTTCCTTCTTAGGAGTAATAGTATACCTTTATTCTTAGGATAGTTATAAGTGAGACAGTAAGATCATTGTGAGAGATAGATTCTGTTGAAGAGGAACATTGGGCTAGGAGAGCTGAGGAGCAAGCACAATGACATGTAGTTGTTTCAGAGAACTATCATCTATCTGCTTTACTCCAAAATGTTTCTCCAGCTCCTGTTTGGAATGAAGGTAGTGGAAAGGGGAAAAGAAGACAATTTCATATGACTTCTACACATGTTCCACAAACTCTTGAGGTTGCCATACTTGATTTATGTAGATATCAACTTGCTAAGCAATAACAGAGGACAACTGAGAAACCTAGAGTACATATTGCAACAGTAGAAGTAGAGAGACAGAGACAGGTGGATGGAGTTTAAATTAATCAAATAATAGAGAAATAGAGAAATGAAGATGTAGATGTTCTAGATTATGAAGAGCAGCAAAATTTTGAAGACAGAGGGAATAATGGAGATCTACATGTGGATAGAAATATGCAAGAAAACATTCTAAGAGTTGTAAGTAACAAATTTCATTGATTGTTGATAAATAAATTCTAATTAGATATTACAGGATATTAGAGAAGAAAATATTCAAGAGTTTGATATAGAAGATAATATGATTCAGGTATGTTGATTTGTACTTAATAAAATTCTGTATTCTTATAAATTATCAGGATCAAGAAGCTATTATTGCAGATGATATTCCATCACCTGTTCCTTATCCTGCACCTTATCCACCTGCTGGACAGCCATTCTTGGAGACTGATATACAGTATAGCAATTTGGGCATGCTGACTGTTATTTGCTCTCACTGTCATGCTCTCCACTTTGAGTGTGAAAAACTTACTTTCTCAAGGGTCAATCATCCTAAGCTTGGCATGTTCTGTTTACAAAGACAAATCCAACTGCCTTCTCTCTAACCACTTACTGGAATCCTCTACAATTACTTGACTGGAGATGATTATTCCTCAAGAGAATTTCACAATAATATATGACAGTATAATACAGTCTTTGCTATGACTTCAGTAGGAGTCAAAATCAACAACTCAGTCAC
>Ga0153947_1001037_pt1 | contig 13289 bp, 10 predicted proteins | sample TSNJ031MetaG_FD_104697 | JGI IMG/M metagenome (GOLD analysis project Ga0153947, IMG submission 104697) | Attine ant fungus gardens microbial communities from New Jersey, USA - TSNJ031 MetaG | ecosystem: Host-associated > Fungi > Mycelium > Unclassified | place: USA: New Jersey, Wharton State...
TATAATTTGTTTTTATTTAAAAATATTTCTTTTATCTCTAATTCTAATATTTTACCACAATCTTTTTTTACAATAAAAAAAATACCAACTATATTTCTTAGTTAGCATTTATTATCTATTTGGTGGAGATGACGAGTTCAAAAACAAACTACTTCGTTTTTAGTGATGGATTTGTACTTATTATAAAGTTAGAAATGTAATTAAACGATTATACTATGAGAAAGTTTCTAAAATAATGTGTATTTCTTGAGAATTTATTATATAATTGAATTAGGAAGTGATTTTTATGATTGAAAGAGGATTTTCTAATTAATGCTAAAAAGCAAATTAGATATAAATTACAAAATACAAATTTATTGAAAGGATTATATGAGAAATAATCATTGTTATACTTATTTCATAATAACAGGAGATTTTAAAACTGATGAAATAACGAAGATATTAGGTTTAACACCATGTGAAAAATGGGATATAGGTGATTTAAGAAGAAATGGAAACAATAGATATGATTTTGCTTGTTGGAAATATGGTCTATGCGAAGAATACGATTGGGAAGTTGAAAAGCAAATGATGAAAACAATCGAAGACTTAGTTCCTAAAACTAACGAATTAAAGCAAATCAAAGAAAAATATGATGTTAGTATGTATCTTCGAATTGTTCCTAATATATATACTGAAGAAAAAATGTGTCTTGCTCCTAATAGGCAAGTAATTGAATTTTGCTATCACTCTGGAATTGAAATAGATATTGATATGTATGTTTATATGAGTGATTAAATATTAAATTTATAACATGTAACCCAGTGTGTTTTCCATTATGATACAATATGTTTTATTGTGACAGAGTTGTTGTCAGTGTTCGTAACCAAAAAAAAGAAGAACATAAAGCTCTCCAAAGATTTTTTAAAACAAGCTGAAAAGTTTGTTTTTTATATCATCAGCTATTTACTTAATATCTATTAAACCCTTTAAATATAAGGAAAATTCAAAAATTGGTGGAGCAGAGGAGATTCGAACTCCTGTCCAAACAACCCTATCATAGAATCTCTACAAGTTTAGCTAAAATTAGTTTTAATAAGAGTCTTGACTTTAGCGCATCAAATAACTCTTACGAGCTTAAATTATATTCACCAATTTTCTCTTAAGCAAAGAAAATTAGTATATCTTGAAAATATGAACCACTAAATCTTTCTCAAGAATAAAGAATTAGCAGCGCTTCTATATACTTTTAATTAAGCCGCTACTGGAGCGAAAGAAGCCGAAAAATTATTTTCGTTATTTATTTTTTGTTGTATTTATAGTCTACATGACTACTTGCCATCCTATGTAGTTGCTGCTGTCGAAAACCTAACGCTGCCCCATGAGGGTATTATAGCATAAAATTCCTGATAAATAAAGGGATTTACTCACTTTTAGTAAATTGACTTTTTGAGTATCATATGATATAGTAAGTGCAAATTTTATATGATTATTTAAATTAAATAATGAGAGGTGTTTTTATGTATAATCAAGCTGATGATGTCAAATTATTAAAAGAAAAAAAAAGTTTAAAAGAAACTTCAACTGATGTGAATATTAAAAAATTAATAATTAGTTTAATTGTTTTAGTTTTAATAATTTTTGCTATTGTTTATATTGTTACTTATTTCCAAAAAGGAAACAACGAAAAACATTTTGAAAGTAACTTTATTCTATTAAAGAACTCTGCATATAATTTCTTTTCAGAGAATGAAAGACCTCAAAATATCAATGAAACAAAAAGTGTGAATTTAAGAATTTTAAAAGAATTAGGATATATTAATGATATTATAGATAATAAAGGGAACTCTTGTAACGAAGGATTATCAACAGTTGTAATTACAAAAAATACTGATACAAAATATAGTGTAAAAACGACTCTTACATGCGATGGTACAACAAAAAATGAAAACTATGTTTATACCTTCCCAACAAATGGAACAATTGCAGGATCAACTCTTTATTTATTAAAGAAAGATATTATTACAAATAATGCTGTATATAGTTGTCCAAGTGGTTATTATCTAGAAGGAGAAACTTGCTATCTTGAAATATCTACAATAACAACAAGTGCCAGTCCAACTTATAAAACCATAAAAGCATCGAATACAAAAGCTTCTTATAAAAAAGCAACAACAACTTATGAATATACTACACCATATAATTCAACAACCGCATCAACTTATAAATGTCCAAGTGGAACAACTGATGTAAACGGTCAATGTTTTAAATACTCTTCTTCTAAGACTGAAACTGTTTGTCCTAGTGGTTATACAAAAAGTGGAAGCACCTGTTATAAATATGTTGATGCTGAATATTATGTGAAAAGCTGGAAATTTATTGAAACAATAAAAACCTATGATGAAACTTTAACAGAATATGAAAGTAAATATGAAAAATTAACTTTATATAGTAAAGGAAAAAACTCTAATGGTCAAACTGTTTATTACTATAGACGTTATACTAGTAATTTAGGATATATTTGTCCACAAGGTAAATTAAAAAATACAGATCAATGTTATATTACTACTAATACTAGTACTCTAACTACTTGTTCATCAGGATATAATTTAAATGCAGCTAATAATCAATGTTATAAACAATACGATTCAATTGAAGTTACAGGAAAGACATCTTATTCTTGTCCTGCGGGTTATAGCACAGTTGGAAGTGGCTCTTCAACAAAATGTCGTAAAGCTATAACTAGCGAGGGATATTATTATTGTTCAAAATCAGATGCCATTCTTCAAGGAGATCGTTGTATCATTTCTGGTAGCACTTATATCAGCAAATATACTTGTCCATCTGGTTATAAATTAAATGGAACAACTTGTTATAAATATACAAAAGCATCTAGTACAAAAGCAACAAGAACGATAGAACAAGAAGTAACAACAGAATATTATTGGCATAAAAATAAAGATCTTGCAGGTTGGGCTTATACCGGAGAATCAAAACAAGCTTAATCGTTTATTTTAAGAGAGGTACTTATGAAAGAAATTATTAATCAATATTTTTCTAATAAAACTTTTTTACCCATCAAAACAAATCATCAAGGGGATTTGTATTATAGCTTTAATTACTTATCAACAGAAAATTGGGATAAAGCAAAAGATTTTTATAATTATAATGGCGGTTTATATATTGTTTTTAATGAATTAGATAATAGTTATCATGCTTATTTAATGGTTCAATATCTAAATAAAGACGTTATTGAAATTATTCCTAATCAAACCGAATTCAGCCAAAATTCAAATTTAGATAATGATATTATTGTTAAATTAATACATGAAGAAGAAAAAGATGAAATGGTTAAAATAATAAATACATTTAATAAAATGCGAATGATTAGAACAACAAATAATGGTGAATCTAAAATAAGTGAAGAAATTGTCACTTATGAATCTGAAACTGCTTTATTAAGAGATATTATTAAACATCCTTTCTTTGAAAGAGTAAGATATTTAACATTTCATATAATTGATGACTCTGTTGGATACTGTAGAACAAGTTATCTATTAGATTTAACTAGCGAAACGGATTTAGAATTACTAATAAAGCAAATCAGAGAAGACCGAAAAAATCCATTAAATTACAATATTATTTATCAGGATGAACTAGAAATTCAAGAAAAAATAAGAAGCAAAACAAGAATTTAAAAAGGATTAGACTAAAATGTCCAATCCTTTTTCTTTGATATAAGATATAAATTTTTGTTTAAATTCATTTAATTCTTTACCATCTAAAGTATGATCTTTACTACCAACAATATAACGAATTGTATATTTATCCATATCCTCGCTCTTATAATTATCAATTAATTTATAAGAATTAATAATTTCATGTTCAAAAGATCCTAAAATACTTTCTATAATTTCATATTTTTGTCTGTTATAATCAATTAAAGTATAATCTAATTCAACAGTTTGATATTTACTAGCATCAAGAAGATTAATTCGTTCTTTTGAGATAGAAAGATAAGATGTTAAATCTATTTCTAATCCGACCACAAATTTCTTTTTCCCAACATAACTTGCATATTTTGGTTTTAAAACTACAAGCGAACCAATTTTTTGATTCTTCACAAATATATCTTTACTGTAGGATTCATCATAGTAATTAAAGCCATTATAATCTCTCAATTCTACTTTTGCTTTCTTATAAGTTTGAATTAAATTAATAATAATTTCTTTCATTTCATAATATGAACTTTCAGCTACTTCAATGTCACTAGCAAGCATAGCTACAATATGTCGTTTATCTATGCCATCTAAGACAACCGAGCCAATTTCCATAATATTAACTCGTTCCAAAGATTTTAAGTTTTTTTTCACAATTGGTAACAATGATAAGAATAAATCATCTCTTAAAATTCGATTCTCTTTATTTTCTGCTAAAGAAACATTTTCTTTTACAAGTTCTAATTTATTTAGCATTGCTTGTTCAAACCAAAGATATGAATGAACTTCATTATAATTAAATTTCGTAGCAAGATAATGTTTAATTTTATATTCTTCATTCCAAATCGTTTCATATTCTTCAAAAGATAAATCCATGACTAATGGTTTCTTTTCAAAGTTTTCATATCCATATATACGAGCTATCTCCTCGATAATATCACAATCTAAGGAAATATCTTTTGTTGCCCGATATGTTGGAATAGTGACTACATAAGAATCATTATTTTCTACAACTTTGAAATCCAAACTATTTAATATTTTTTTAACTTGATCACTGTCCATTTCAAAACTTAAATAAATTGTTAATAATTCTTTTGAAAGAACGATTTCTTTTTCACTTAATACATTGGCATAAACATCTGTTAAATTAGAACTAATAATCATATTTGGATTTTCTTTTTTCAAGAAATATAAAATACGTTTCATAGAAATCATAGCTAAATTTGGATCTAATGATTTTTCATAACGCGCACTTGCTTCCGTACGAAGCCCAAGTTTTGTTGCAGTCTTTCGAACACTTCCAGCATCAAAGGTTGCAGATTCAAAGAAAACACTAGTAGTATCATCTAAAATTTCACTATCTAACCCACCCATTACTCCTGCAATAGCAAAATATTCATTTCCATTTTTTATCATTAACATTTCATCGGATAACGTTCTTTCCTCTTGATCCAAAGTTGTGAATTTGTCTTTATTATTAGCAAGACCTACTTCAATATTTTTAACTACTCTTTTATCAAAAGCATGCATTGGTTGCCCTAATTCTAACATCATATAATTTGTTAGATCAACTAATAATGAAATTGATCGCATTCCTGTATAGTGTAGAAAGATTTGCATGTCAATTGGCGTTTTATTATTCTTAATTTCATCTACTGTGACTCCAATATAACGCATACATAAATCATTATTATTAATTTTAATATCTAAATCACTTTTATTATTTTCAATTTCTAATAATTGAAGAGGTAATAATTCTTCTCCTGTAATCGCAGCAATCTCACGGGCAATTCCATAATGTCCCCAAAGATCTGGACGATTTGTTAAAGATTTATTATCAATTTCTACAATAATATCCTCAATTGGTAGAAGCTTTTTTATATCTGTTCCTAAAGGAAAACCATCAGGTAATTCTAAAATACCCGCATGATCGGTTCCGATACCCAGTTCATCTACAGCACAAAGCATTCCTTGCGATAATACCCCTGCTATTTTCTTTTCAGATATTGTAAAGTCTTTAATTGTTCCACCAACTTTAATCCAAGCAACAGTCATACCAGTTCGCACATTTGGAGCACCGCATAACACATCGCATTCCTCTGTACCATCAGTTACTCTTAAAACATGATATTGTTCTTTCGTTGGATGATTTTCACATGATATAATTTTAGCTACAACTACACCACTTAAATCATATCCTTTTTTTTCAATTGCTTCTACTTCTGCTGTTCTAATTGTAAATGTATTCCAAATTGTTTCCCAATTTATATTTTCACTATTTTTGATAAATTGTTTTAATTTATTACATGATATTAACATTCTCTCACCTACTCAATCTCAAATTTTTCTAATTCGTTTACATCTCCACTGTTCATTAAACGTATATCATTGACACCATATCTCATCATTGCCAATCTTGTTAAACCCATCCCAAATGCAAAGCCAGTATAAACTTTAGGATCAATATTACACGATTTTAAAACATTCGGATGAATCATTCCACAACCACAGAATTCGATCCATCCAGTATTTTTACAAGTATTACATCCTGCTCCCTTACAAAAGAAACAACTGCTATCTAATTCAAAGGAAGGTTCTGTAAATGGGAAAAATCCTGGACGAAGACGTACACTGATATCATCGTTAAATATTTCTTTTAATAAACTTTCCATAACATAAATCAAATTACCTATCGATATGTTTTTATCTACAACCATACCTTCTAATTGATAGAAAGTATTATCATGACTTGCATCAATATCTTCATTTCTAAATACTCTTCCTGGGGCACAAATTCGAATAGGTGCACCATGTTTCATCATTGCTCGGACTTGAATTGGTGAAGTGTGTGTTCTAAGTAATTCTTTATTTGTTAACCAATAAGTATCTTGCATATCTCTAGCTGGATGATTACTAGGAATATTTAAAGCTTCAAAATTATTAAACTCGTTTTCCATTTCTGGTCCTGAGAACACAGTAAATCCCATTCTCTTTAAAACATCAGTTACTTCTTTTGAAACAATTGTAATTGGATGAAGACTTCCTTTTTTAGGATATACTGGTTTTGTTTCATCAAATAAAAATGTAACATTGTTATTAATTTCTTCAATCTTTTCATCCACAACAATCTCTAATTCTTTTTTTGTAATATTTAGTAATGGCCCAAAGATCTTTTTATCTTCGATGCTCATATCTCTAATTCCTGCAAGCATTTCATTTAATTCACTTGATTTACCTAAATATTTTGCTTTAACATTTAAAACATCAGCTTCTTTTAAACAAGTATTAATTTCTTGTATAGCAGAAATTTTGATTTGCTCTATTCTTTCTTTCATTTAAATCCTTCTTTCCAAAAAAAATCCCTTACATAAAATTGTAAGGGACGAAATATTTTTCCGCGGTACCACCCAGCTTCTAGATTACTCTAGCACTTTAAAAGATTTTATAGTATCTCACACTTTTTAACTAATCAACCTGAAATTCATAATTTCGTAACATAAGATACTTTCAGCTATGTATCTCTCTCTATTATGTTTTAACTAATTACTACTGAATGTTGATATCGCGGTTAAATTTTTAAAACTGTTATCATTATAACATGTTCTCTAACAATTTCAAGCACTATCTATTTAAAATATATGCTTATATTTAAATAAATGCATCTAAATTAAAAAGCATATTTGCTATGCTCTTAATAATTTTCGTTTAATATTTCAAAAAATGATTGTGGATGAACACATACCGGGCATACTTTTGGTGCTTCATCTCCAACATGAATATGTCCACAATTACGGCAAATCCAAATTGTTTCTTCTCCACGTTTAAATACTAAATCATCTTCAATATTGCCAACCAATTTTAAATATCTTTCTTCATGACGATTTTCGATTTTTGCTACTCCATCGAATAATTTAGCGATATGTCCAAATCCTTCTTCACGAGCAACACGAGCGAATTCATCATACATATCTGTCCATTCGTAGTTTTCACCACTTGCAGCATCTTTTAAATTTGTTACTGTATCTGGAATTACATTTGCATGTAATAATTTAAACCAAACCTTAGCATGTTCTTTTTCATTTAATGCTGTTTCGCTAAATATATCTGCAACTTGTTCATAACCCTCATTTTGCGCTTTTGAAGCATAATATCCATATTTAATAGAAGCTTGACATTCACCTGCAAATGCTGCCATTAAATTTTTTTCTGTTTTACTACCTTTTAATTCCATAAAATAACCTCCTTATTACTAAATAATTATACTACTCAAAAATAAAAAAGTAAAGCCTTATTGATAATTTTTATCAATAAGATAATTGTTAATTTCTTCTTGATCACTTAAATGAATTTTTTCTCGACCTATTATTTGATAATCTTCGTGACCTTTTCCTAAAATAAGTAGACAATCATTCTTTTCTAATAAATCAAGACCTTTTTTAATGGCTTCTCTTCGATCCAAGATTACTTCATAATTATCTTTTTCTACTCCAGCAAGAATATCATCCATAATTTTATTTGGATTCTCAGTTCTTGGATTATCAGAAGTATAAATGACATAATCACTATAAACTGATGCAATATTTCCCATGATTGGACGTTTTTTTGGATCACGATCTCCTCCACACCCAACGATAGTTAATATTCTTCCCTTAGTCACATCACGATATGCTTGTATTACTTTTAAAACAGAATCTGGTGTATGGGCATAATCAACAATAGCAAATGATTCCCCTATCCTAAATGTCTCGCATCGACCCATTGGCGCATAAATATCCTTTGTAACTTCTAAGATATGATTTAATTCAAATCCAAGATTATGCAGCATTGCTAATGCCGTCAAATAATTATAAACATTAAATTTACTAGTTAAATTCGTTTTCACATTATAAATCCTATCTTTATATTCAAATTCTAATCTAGTTTCAGCAGGATTAATTTCATAATTTAAAACATGATAATCTCCATTATTAAATCCAATTGTTTCTACTTCTTTACTATTTTCAATAAAATATTTTGAATATTCATCATCAACGTTAACTATAAACTTATCCGCTATATTACAAAACATCAGTTTACTTTTTAGATATTCCTCCATTGTTTTATGAAAGTCTAAATGATCTTGAGTTAAATTAGTAAATCCTCCAATTTTATAATGAATACCTGCTACTCGATTGTAGAAAAGAGCATGACTACTTACTTCCATCACAATATATTTAATGCCCGCATTTTTCGCTTCCATCAAATATCTATACAACGTTAAAATATCTGGTGTGGTATTTTCAATCAAAAAATGTTTATCGTGATACATAAATCCAATTGTACCTATATAAGCAACTTCTTGCTTTAATTGTTTTAATAACTGATAAGCCAAATAACAAGTTGTTGTTTTTCCATTCGTTCCTGTTAAACCAATAAAAGTCATTTCATTTACGATTAAACTATATTCATTAACAATTGCTTCTCTCAAAAATTCTTGTGTATCCTCGACCACTTCAACTGGTACACTTGCAACAATTTCTTTTTGAGCAATAATCTTAACTGCACCATTTTTAATTGCTTGTTCTATATAATCATGGCCATCTACATTAAAGCCTTTAATTGCCACGAATATCTTCCCAGGTGTCACTAATCTTGAATCTGTTTCATACCGAATCATTTTATCACTCCTAATTAATTTTATTATATCAAAATTTATATATGAAAAAAAGCGCTATTCCTGCGCTTTTAACATATCTGTCAAGATAATTTTTAATTCTGGATCTTCTACTTTTGTAATAAAAATATCCAACCCTTCCTTTTCTTCACCAAATATTGCTACATTTTGTGAATCAATTTCTCTATTATCTTTAATACCCATAACTAAAAAGTATTTTTTCGCTTGATATACTGTTTCACTTAAAACAATATACTTTTCTTTATTTTCTAAGGTAATAATTGAATTTAACACTAGTTCCATTATAACAAGTCTCCTTCGCTTAACATATCAAAGTCGATATATTCTATATCAGAAGCTTCTTCTTCAGGCATCACTAACGATTCAACATTTATTATTTTTAGTCGTTTAGGAATATTTATTTCGTTTGGTAATTCATTTGGATTAATTGCTTTATCTTCTAATTCGAATTGACTTAAATCATCATCTAATTCTATCGCTTCTTCTAATTGAAGATCAATTGATTCCACAAAATCATCTTCCAATTGTCTTATTTCTTCTTCAACCGGTTCTTCATTTATGTCTTCAATCTCTAAAAGTGGAGTTTCATCGAATTCAACTGTCTCCGGTTCCGATTCAATACGATATGTTTTTTGGATTTCAAATAAATCATTTAATGAAATTGAGCTTTCTTCTACTTGTAATGCTTTTTCAATTTCTTGCAATAATGGTTTATATTCTTCTCTTGCTTCTTCATTTAATTCAAATTTTATTTCTGGTACTGATGTTTCTTGTAAAGATAAATTAACAATTGAACCTAACATAATTTCAATTTCATCTAATATTTCGTTTGGTGTTTTATCAAACTTCAAACGATGTTCTATCAAAGTAACATTTTCTGACAATTTCTTTAATTCTTCTTTGTCTCTTTCAATCGCTAAAACATCTTTATTCTTATTTTGATTAGATAAAATTGTTTGCAATTTCCTTATTTCATTATTAATAAAATCGATTTGTTCAACTATACCTTCTAAATCATCATTCATCATTGAAATTGATGATTTAATTAAATTAGATAATTCTAATTCATAAGAAGCCGTAACCTCTGAAATAATTTTATATTCTTCTCGCTTTGCATTTAATGCCGTATTCAGTATTGCCTTTTTCTTAGGAGTTCTATTTTCATCTTCTTCTATAATTTTTTCATACTCAATGATGTCATTTTCAAGTTTTTGCTCAATTGCTCTAGCAGTTGCTAATTCATCTTGTACAATTCGAATATCAATCGTATCTAAAGTTTCAATATCATTTAAAATACTATTTTTCTTCTCATTTATTTTTATCAATATTGTATTTAAATGACTTAATCTGTTTTCTACAACAATATTGTTATAACTCTCATATGATTTGTTTTCTAGGATTCCAGCAAATTCATCTCTATCATGAATTGCCTTAGTATGAGCTTCGCTTAATATTGCTTCTAAATTAGCACTTGATTCAATATCCATGTATGGTTTTGATTTGATAATGGTTACAAGTTCTTTGATTTTTAATATAGCACTGATTAAATCATCTTCAATAATCAACGCTTTAGCATCTGCCCCAATTATTCCAGGATCAGTAATAATCTCTATTTTTCTTTTTTCTAAAGTAGTAAATTCTTGATTTAGTTCTTCTAAATGAAGAATATCTGCTTTCTTTAACATTTCATCAATGTAAGCTTTATTACTACTTAAAACTTGAATAACTCCCTTTAATTTTTCTTCTGATGATTCTAATTTTTCATTCATCTCTTGATCTGCTAAATATAAGTATTCTAATTCATTTGATATTTGACCTAAAGACGCCTCAACAACTTCTAATTTTGCTTTTTTTTCTAAGAAAGTAATATTATTATCATTTATCGATTCTTTATAAGAATTATAAACTTCAGTTCCTTCTTGACTGACATTTAATTTCTCTTTTAACATTTCAATAAACTGTTCCAAATTAACAAGTTCTTTTTGAAATGCATCCGCTTTTATTGATAATAAATCTTTCTTATTTACCAATTCATCAATATTTTTCTTTAAATCAGTTAAAGATGCTCTTCTTTTTTTAATTTGTAATTCTAAATTATTCTTAACACTCTCATCTAATAAGCGTTCACTATTATTAATATATTTTTCATCACCAAAACTAGAAATCGTTTCAATTTCTAATTTAATAGTATTAATCCTTTTGTCAATTTCCTTAAGTTCCTCTTTTAACAAGTCAGAATTCCCTTGAGATCCAGACATATCAATTAGAAGGTCAACCTTGGCTAGTAGTTCACTATGCATAGGACACTCCCTTTTATTTTATTCTATAATGATAATAGCATAAATCATTTCTTTTAGCAAATATTTTTATCGTTAATTCTCCATAAAAAAACTACTTAATCTCATAAGTAGTTCCTTCTCTAGAATCTTTTAAAATAATTCCTAGTTCTAATAATTCATTTCTTATTTGATCTGCCAAAGCATAATTTTTATTTGCTTTTGCTTCATTACGCAATGCTATTTTTGAATTAATATATTCTTCATTTATTGTATGATTTATTTTTTCTTCTCTTAATAAATCTAATGATAAAACTTCATCCATTTTTTCAATTAAGTAACGTTTAGAATTGCCATTTAAGTCACTTTTTAATACATCATATAAAACGGTAAAAGCACTAGATGTATTTAAATCATTCGCTAAACTTTCCTTGAACTCAGTTAAGAAAGATTCAATATTCTCAATTTCCCCAGTTTTCTCAATTTGTTTAATTTTATTCAAAACTTTATTATAAGTATTTTCAGCTTGTTCTAAGCTTTCCCAAGTAAATAATAAACCTTTTCGATAATGAGAATTCAAACACATGAATCGATATGACAAAGGATTATAACCCTTTTCTTTCACTAATGAAACAGTTAAGAATTCACCCTTACTTTTACTCATCTTGCCGGTTTGATCATTTAGATATTCTCCATGCATCCAATAATTACACCATTTATGACCCAAAATAGCTTCACTTTGAGCAATTTCGTTTTCATGATGAGGGAATATATTATCAATCCCTCCACAGTGAATGTCTAAATATTCTCCTAAATTTGATAATGCAATTCCAGAACATTCAATATGCCAACCGGGATATCCATAGCCGAATGGAGACTCCCAACGCATTTCTTGATTTTCATATTTAGAATCAGTAAACCATAAAACAAAGTCAGATTGATTTTTTTTATTATTATCTAACGTTACATCATCACGAGCTCCGATCATTAACTCATCCGACTTTTTTCCCGATAGTTTATAATAGTTATCAGCTTTAGACGTATCAAAATAAATATTACCACCAGCTTGATATGCAATGTTTTTCTCCAAAAGATTTGTTATCATCTCAATATATTTATCAATATAGTTAGATGCCTTCTCCACAATCTTAGGCATCACAATATTAAGCTCTTCCGCATCTTTTATAAATGATTCTGTATAATAATCAGCAATTTCATGAATTGATTTATTTTCTCGACGGGCACCTTTAAGCATCTTATCATCGCCATCATCTGAATCATTGGTTAAATGTCCAACATCAGTTATATTCATAACACGCGTTACATTATAACCTAAAAATTTAAGCGTTTTCTCTAAAGTATCCTCAAAAATATAGGTACGTAAATTGCCAATATGAGCATAATGATAAACCGTTGGACCACAGGTATACATTTTCACATTGTTTTTATCATTAGGGATAAACTCTTCTATTTTATTTGTTAATGTATTATAAACTTTCATTTGACTTCCTCCTTTAATATTTTAATAAATGAAAAAAAATATATGCTTATTTTAACATATATTTTACTTTTTCACCACAAACAAAAAACTCTTTCATCCTTTGACCATAAAAGAGTTTTAATAAATGGAAGTAGATAATA
>Ga0153947_1001045_pt1 | contig 13264 bp, 12 predicted proteins | sample TSNJ031MetaG_FD_104697 | JGI IMG/M metagenome (GOLD analysis project Ga0153947, IMG submission 104697) | Attine ant fungus gardens microbial communities from New Jersey, USA - TSNJ031 MetaG | ecosystem: Host-associated > Fungi > Mycelium > Unclassified | place: USA: New Jersey, Wharton State...
TCATCCACCTGAATCTGGGGTCGGGCATCTCCTCGGCCCACCAGAATTGCTGCCTGGTGGCGGAGGAGCTGGGGCATGTGTACCCCGTGGACTCGGCAAACCTTTCCGCCGGTCTGGGGCACCTGGTGATTAAGGCGGGGGAGCTCATCCGGCAAGGGCTGCCGGCGCCGGAGATCCAGGCAAGGCTCATCGCCATGCGGGAGCGGGTGCAGACCAGCTTTATACTGGACACGCTGGAGTTTATGAAGGCGGGGGGCAGGTGCAGCGCGGTCACGGCCTTTGGCGCCAATCTTTTGCGGCTAAAGCCCTGTATTGAGGTGGACAGCCGGGATGGCAGCCGCATGAAAATCGGGAAAAAATACCGCGGCTCCATGGAAAAGGTGTTGCCGGAGTATGTGCGGGACAAGCTGGCGGACCGCGGCGACGTGGATTTGGACCGCGTCATGATCGTAAGTTCCGGGTCCCCGGACAGCGACATCCAGCTGGCAAAGGACGAGGTTGCCCGCCTTGCCGATTTCCGCGAGGTGTATGTCACCCGGGCCAACGGCACCATCTCCACCCACTGCGGCCCCCGCACGCTGGGCGTGATCTTCATGACAAAAGAGGGCTAAAAGCCCCCCGTCCGGCGCGGCCGGAAAACGGGGGGCGTGAATAAAAAATAGTGTTTAATAGCCGTTGTGCTCGTCCGTGGAATCGTCGTTGAGGACCCACTCGTCCATGACGGCCACGCTGCGGAATTCGTTGCGCGAGGTGCGGACAATGACCAGTGTGATGCCGGAATTGATGATGAGGCGCTGGCACATGGCACAGGGATTGGCGCCCTCCACGTATTCCCCGGTGGCCTGTTCCTTGCCCACAAGGTACAATGTGCTGCCCAGCATATCGGCGCGCTGGGCGTGGATAATGGCGTTGGCCTCGGCGTGGACCGAGCGGCACATCTCGTACCGCTCCCCCTTGGGGATTTTCAGCTTCAGGCGGGTGCACTCGCCCAAATCGGAGCAGTTGCGGCGGCCCCGGGGGGCGCCCACATAGCCGGTGGAGATAATTTGGTCGTTTTTGACGATAATCGCGCCGAAGTTGCGGCGCAGGCAGGTTCCCCGCTCCAATACGGTTTCCGCGATATCCAAATAATAATTAATTTTATCCCTTCTCATGGGGCGGTGCTCTCCTCACTCTCATTATAATAGGGTTTCTTACCATTATATCAAATATTTATCGAATTTGCAAGAATCGGCTGGAAGATTCACTAAAGGAGCGAGCATATGGACAGGCTCACAGACAGCGGGCAGATCAAAGCGCTGCTGGCCCGGCACAACTTCCGGTTTTCCAAGTCCCTGGGACAAAATTTCATCATCAACCCCTCCGTTTGCCCGCGCATCGCGGAGGAGGGAGGCGCTGCGCCCGGCACGGGGGTCATTGAGATCGGGGCGGGCATTGGCGTGCTCACCGTGGAGTTGTCCCGGCGCTGCAAAAAGGTGGTGTGCATTGAACTGGACCGGCGGCTGGAGCCGGTGCTGGCGGAGACCCTGGCGGATTGCGGCAATGTCACCGTGGTGTACGGCGACGTGCTGGAGGTGAATTTGGCGGAGCTTATCCAACGGGAGTTTGCGGGCATGGAGGTGGTGGTGTGCGCCAACCTGCCCTATTACATCACCTCCCCCATTGTCATGGGGCTGCTGGAGCAGCGTCTTCCCATCCGGTCCATCACGGTGATGGTGCAAAAGGAGGCGGCGGCGCGCATCACCGCCCCCATGCCCTCGCGGCAGGCGGGGGCCATCACGGCGGCGGTGGCTTATTACGCCGAGCCAAAGCAATTGTTTTCCGTGTCCCGGGGGTCCTTCCTGCCCGCGCCCAACGTGGACAGCGCGGTAATCCGGCTGGATTTGCGGCGGGAGCCCCCCCTGCGGCTCACCGACGAGGCGCGGTTTTTCCGGGTGGTGCGGGGCGCTTTCGCGCAGCGCCGCAAAACCATCGCCAATTCGCTCTCCTCCTCCCTGGGGCTGGACAAGCAGCAGGTGATCCGCTGCCTGGAGGCGGCAGGGGTACCGCCGGGGGTCCGGGCGGAGCAGCTCTCGCTGGAGGAGCTGGGCCGCATCGCCAACCAAATGGACGGTATCTGTCTTTGAAATGTTGAAAAACACGCAGCTGCCGCAAAATGCATCGTAAGCATTTTGCAGCAGTCTTTCTATGTGGAATTCACGTTTTCTTTATGGCTTGGATGCACTGTGCACACAGCAAGGTATCTTCCACAGCCCGCAGTGCGTCCGGACTGCCACAGAGCCTGCAGCGGGGAAGTGTTTTGGTAAGTACAATGCGTTCACCCTCTCCGCAAATTTCCAGCGGGTCGTTTTCCTGCAAATCCAGGCTGCTCAGCAGCTCCCTGGGCAGCACGATTCTGCCCAGGTCGTCAATTTTCCGTACATATTGCCTTTTTTCCATTGTTTGCGACCTCCTTTTTCCGACAATATATCATATATGTGACTCTAATAATGTCGAATTTTGAAATATTGACAATATAAAACGCATAATGCCAATTACAATGGACATATATCAATAATATACTAGTTATATTGACATAAAGAAAATTGGCGAGGACTCCGTTATGATTGAAGGTTTGGGAACAAGACTGGGGATAGAACGCATCAAACACAAGCTGTCTCAACAGCAGGTGGCAGAGCGCTTAGGGGTAAAGAGATCCGTTGTCAGTTCATACGAGAACAGCGTATCCACTCCACCTGCGGGCATCCTCATTAAGCTTGCAACCCTGTATGGTGTCACCACAGATTACCTGTTGGGCTTGAAAGACCACCAGATGATTGTGGTGGATGGCCTGAACCAGACGGAGATCGAGGCCGTCACACAGATTATCAAATTGTTGAAGGAAAAATAAAGGGGCTGTTGCAAGACGATGAAACATCTTGCAAACAGCCCCTTTTACAACACCGGCAAAAATAACGCGAAAGCCAAAGAGACAGAAGCCGCGCTTGATTCGGCTTCGTGCGGTTGGCACAAAGTTTTCCTCCGAGGAGCGGGACTTCCGTGTACGCTGTCCTGGTCCGTCGGGGGTACCAGGGGGCGCAGCCCCATGGCGTCTTTTGGTACCTTTTCGACGTCGAAAAGTAACGCCCGCCCCGGCAGGGGCAAACCTTCCCCACCCGCATGGGGAAAACAACATTCTAAACAGCCCCTAACCGCCCCAGTACTTGCGGTCCAGGCTGCGGAGCTGGATGGCCTGGGCGATGTGGCCGGATGCGATTCCATCGGCGCCGTCCAGGTCGGCGATGGTGCGGGACACCTTGAGGATGCGCTCATACCCCCGCCCGGACAGTCCCAGGCGGTGAAAGGCGGACTGGAGCAGCTTTTCGGCGGCAGGCTCCAGCGGGCAGGACTCCGCCAGCAGGCTGGGGGGAATCTGCGCGTTGCAGAAAAAGCCCTTTCCGGAATAGCGCCGGTGCTGGCGCAGGCGGGCCGCGCACACCCGCTCACGGACCTGGGCGGAGGTCTCCTGCAGAGCGGTGGAGGAGATCTCCCCGTAGTCCACCGGCAGCACCTCCACATGCAGATCCATGCGGTCCAGCAGTGGCCCCGACACCTTGCCCAGGTATTTTTGGAGTGCCGTGGGGGTGCAGGTACACGCCTTGGCGGGGTGGCCGTAGTTGCCGCAGCGGCAGGGATTCATGGCGGCCACCAGCATCACCCGGCTGGGGAAGGACAGGCGCTGCTTTGCTCGGGAGATGTTCACCACGCCGTCCTCCAGCGGCTGGCGCAGCGCCTCCAGGCTGCTTTTGGGAAACTCCGGCAGCTCGTCCAGAAAGAGCACGCCGTTGTGGGCAAGGGAGATGTCTCCCGGGCGGGCGGGGGTGCCCCCGCCGATGATGGACACGGGGGAGGAGGTGTGGTGGGGGGAGCGGAAGGGGCGCCGGTTCAGCAGCCCCTCCCCCTGGCGCAGAGCGCCCTTTACCGAGTAGATTTTGGTGGTCTCCACCGCCTCCTCCCAAGTCATGTCGGGCAATATGGACAGCAGGCGCTTTGCCATCATGCTTTTGCCGGTGCCCGGCGGGCCGATAAACAGCAGGTTGTGAAAGCCCGCGGCGGCAATTTCCATTGCCCGCTTGGCCTCGCTCTGGCCCCGCACGTCGCACAGGTCGGGCAGCGGGGCCCCGGCGCTCCGGGACTGGGTGGGAAGCTGATGGGCGGGGATCAGCGCCCCCTCGTTCTTTAAAAATTGGATGACCTGCCGGGCGTGGGTGGCGGTGAGCGCCTCCACCCCCTTGGCCTGCGCCGCCTCGGCGGCGTTGGCGGCGGGCAGTATCACCCGGGTGATCCCCAGGGAGCTTGCGTTCAGCACCATGGGCAGCACGCCATTGATGCCCCGCAGCTCGCCGTTGAGGCTGATTTCCCCCAGAACGGCGGTGTGTTCCAAATGAAACCGCTCGTAGCCGCTGGCGTGGATGAGCGCCAGCAAAATGGCCAGGTCGTAGACCGAGCCCTCTTTTTTTGTGTCGGCAGGGGCCAGGTTTGCCACCACCTTGGCGTTGGGGAAGGGGTACCCCAGATTTTGAATGGCACTTTTCACGCGCTCCCGTGATTCCTTCACCGCCGTGTCCGGCAAGCCCACAATATCAAAGCCGGGCAGCCCCTTGCGGGAATCCACCTCCACCTCCACGCGGTAGGGGTCGATGCCGTCCAGGCCAAAGCTGTGCACCGCGTAAAACAACCGCTACTCCTCCTTAACTGGTTTGCGGACTGGTTTGCGGACGCTGCCGCAGTATGACCATTATACCGGAATATGAAGATTCTTACAACAAAATTCCACAAAGATTGACAGAGGTTGCCGTTATAGCTTATGATATACTTATTGCAGATTTGGCAGTGAAAGGAGATGGCGCTGTGAGCAGAGAACAAGACCTGTACCAGAGGTGGTTTGCAGAGGTGGCGGACAACGCGGAGCTGCGCGGGGAACTGGAGGGGATCGCCGGGGACGAGGCGGAGATAGGCGACCGCTTTTACCGGGATCTGGACTTTGGAACCGCGGGGCTGCGGGGCGTGTTGGGCGCCGGAACCAACCGGATGAACGTGTACACGGTGGCAAGGGCCACCCAGGGCCTTGCGCATTACCTGGGGGAGAGCTGCAAAAATCCATCGGCGGCCATCGCCTACGACAGCCGCAATTTCTCGGAGGAATTTGCCCGGGAGACCGCCCGGGTTTTGGCGGCAAACGGCGTGCGGGTCTGGCTCTACCGCGAGCTGATGCCAACGCCCGCCCTGAGCTACGCGGTGCGGGAGCTGCACTGCGACGCGGGGGTGGTCATCACCGCCAGCCACAACCCGGCAAAGTACAACGGCTACAAGGCCTATGGCGCCGACGGCTGCCAGATAGGCCCGGCACAGGCCGCCCGCGTGCTGGACGCCATGAACCGGACCGATCCCTTCACCGGCGTGGCGCGCATGGATTTTGCACAGGCGCTGGAGGAGGGCAAAATTAGGTACATCCCCGATTCCTTTGTGACGCAGTACCTGGACCGCGTCTTCCAGGAGGCGATTGATCCCGGGGTGGCAAGCCAGGCGGGCTTGCGGCTGGTGTACACCCCCCTCAACGGGGCGGGTAACCACTGCGTGCGGCGGATACTGGAGCGGCTGGGCGTCACTGACGTGTCGGTGGTGGCGGAGCAGGAACACCCCGACGGCGATTTCCCCACCTGCCCCTACCCCAACCCCGAGCTGCCCGAGACGCTGGAGCTGGGGCTTCGGCTGTGCCGGGAGAAGGGCGCGGACCTGCTGCTGGCCACCGACCCCGACGCGGACCGGGTGGCGGTGGCGGTGCGCTCACAGGACGGCTACCGGATTCTCACAGGCAACGAGGTGGGGGTGCTGCTGCTGGACTACATAGCGGCGGCGCGGCGGAAAAAGGGCACGCTGCCCCAAAATCCCGTGGCGGTGAAGTCCATTGTCTCCTGCAAGCTGGCGGACGCCGTCGCACAAGGGCATGGCGTGGAGATGGTCAGCGTCCTCACCGGCTTCAAGTTCATCGGCGAGGTGATATTGGAGCTGGAGCAAAAGGGCGAGGCGGACCGGTTCATCCTTGGCTTCGAGGAGAGCTGCGGCTACCTGTCCGGCGGCTATGTGCGGGACAAGGACGCTGTCAACGCGTCGCTGCTGCTGGTGGAGATGGCCTGTGCCTACAAGCTGGAGGGCAAGACCCTGCTCCAGCGCCTGGAGGAGCTTTACAGCCGCTTCGGCATCTACAAAAACGCGGTGGACTCCTTTGCCTTCGAGGGGGCGGACGGCATGGCAAAAATGGCCGGAATGATGGAGGCGTTGCGGAAAAACCCGCCCTGTGCCATCGGCGGCGTGCCGGTGGCGTGCTCCACCGACTACCTGACCTCCATTTGCAGGACAGGGGAGAGTGAAACGGCCATTTCTCTGCCCAAGTCCAATGTGCTGGAATACGAGCTGCGCGACGGTTGCGGCGTCATCGTTCGCCCCTCGGGCACCGAGCCGAAGATAAAGATATATTACTCCCTGGTGGGGAAATCCACGCCGGAGGTGGAAGCGCTGTACGCGCGCTGCGCCGCCGCCTGCCGGGAGCTGCTGGGCCTATAGCTTTTTATTCGTGGCTTGTCGTGAAAAAAATCGACAAACCTCTTGCACTTGCGCGGACTTTGTGCTATTATTGTAACACTGATCCTGTGGGCCCGCGGGCCGGGCAGGTGCGCGTTCACAACTGATTGTCTTGAAAGAGGTGAAGATAGATGAAGGAGAAAATCCATCCCAACTACGAAAAAACCACTATTTCCTGCGCGTGCGGAAATGTGATTGAAACGGCCTCCACCAAAAAGGAAATTCGCGTGGAAATTTGTGCCAAGTGCCATCCCTTTTACACGGGCAAGCAAAAGCTGGTGGATACCGGCGGGCGCGTGGACCGCTTCAAACGCCGCTTCAACATGGACAAATAGCCAAGCGGCCTTTTGTCTCAAAAGTCTCAAAAATTGCACACATAGCTAGGGTGGCGTTCTCGGGACGGAGCGCCGCCTTTGTTTTGTATTACCGTACAATTTTCAATGGTGAAAGGAATGTTCCTGTTTATGGAGGGATACCGCACCATCCGCGGCCCGGGACTTGTGGAGTACTCGGAAAAGCGCTCCCGGTTCATCGGCGCGGCGCAGCCTGTCACCGGCGAGGAGCAGGCCCAGGCTTTTCTGGCGGAGCGCAGGCGCGGGCACCGCGACGCCCGCCACCACTGCCACGCCTACATTTTGCGCGGGGGCGGGGTGCAGCGCTGCAGCGACGACGGCGAGCCCCAGGGAACGGCGGGGGTGCCCATGCTGGAGGTGCTGCGCAAAAACGATGTGTGCGATTTAGTGGTGGTGGTCACCCGGTATTTCGGCGGGGTGCTGCTGGGCGCGGGGGGACTGGTGCGCGCTTACTCCCACACGGCGGCGCTGGCGGTGGAGGCTGCCGGTGTGGTGCGCATGGAGCCGTGGACCCGGTTTTGCCTGTGTGTGGATTACGGCTTTTACGGCAGGCTGGCGGCTCTGTTGGAGACACACCGCGCCGTGGTGGAGAATGCGGACTTCGCCGAGAGGGTGTCGCTGGAGGCGCGGATACCGGAGCGGGGGCTGGGGGCCTTTGCCAAGGAGCTCACCGAGGCCAGCAGCGGCGGGGTGGTTCCAGAAATTTTGGGACAAGCCTATGCAGAAATGTGAATTTTTCACAAGATATTTCAATATGCATTTGTCAAGCAGGAATTTTAACATTTGCGCTGTATAATATATAATACTACTTCATAATTAAAAAAACGATATCTTTGCGGTCTGTTTTCCGCCGACCTGCGTTCTCCTCCTTGACGGGCGTCAGCCCGCCTGTGTCGTCGGCCTTGTTCGACGAAAAACATCCTCGCAAATCTATTCGCTTTTTCAACCATGAAGCAGTATAAAAAAGGGGGAGCGCCAGTTGACTATCCGGGAACGGACCCAGGAGATCGAACGGGAGATCCTCAGCCCCCACGCGGCGCTGGCTCAAAACACAAAAGGCCGTGAAATCCCCCGCCCGCTGTGCGATATGCGCACGGAATACCAGCGGGACCGGGATAAAATTATCCATTGCCGAAGCTTTCGGCGGCTGATGAACAAGACCCAGGTTTTTCTCTCCCCGGAGGGTGACCACTACCGCACGCGGCTCACCCACACGCTGGAGGTGTGCCAGATAGCACGGACCATCGCCCGGGCGCTGCGCTACAACGAGGACCTCACCGAGGCCATCGCCCTGGGCCACGATTTGGGCCACACGCCCTTTGGCCACGCCGGGGAGGCGGTGCTCAGCGAGGTGTGCCCCCATGGCTTCCACCACAGCGAGCAAAGCGTGCGGGTGGTGGAGAAGCTGGAGAACAACAGCAGGGGCCTCAACCTCACCTGGGAGGTGCGGGACGGCATCCGCTGCCATTCCAACGGCGATTGGGCCGCCACGCTGGAGGGCCGGGTGGTGCGCTACGCCGACAAAATCGCCTATATGAACCACGATATCGAGGACGCCAAGCGCGCGGGAGTGCTCACCGACGAGGACATTCCCTGGAACGTGCGCTACCATCTGGGGCGCACAAAGTCGGAGCGGATCACCGGGTTCATTGAAGCGCTGGTGGGCAACAGCGGCAAGGACGTGAAGATGGACGCCCTGTACCAGGGGCTGTTCGACGAGCTGCGCGCCTTTCTGTTCGAGGCGGTGTACACCAATCCCCGGGCCAAGCGGGAGGAGGGCCGCGCCAAGGGCGTGGTTCGCCAGCTGTACGCCTACTTTACGGCCAACAGCTCCCGGCTGCCCGACGAGTACATCAAAATCACCGAGGAGAGCGATGTGCACCGCGCGGTGTGCGATTATATCTCCGGGATGAGCGACCGGTACTGTGTGTCGCTGTACGAGGCGCTGTTTGTCCCCAAGCGCTGGAGCGACGGCTAACGCTGTGTTATATACATATTGCGCCGCCGGGCCGCGGCGCCAAAAGGCAGGAGGACGCCGTGATTCCCGAAAGCTTTATTGAAGAGCTCAAATACGCAAGCGACATCGAGGAGTTGGTCTCATCCTATGTGCGCCTCAGCCGCAAGGGCAAAAACTCTAAGGGGCTGTGCCCCTTTCACTCGGAAAAGACTCCCAGCTTCACGGTGTACCCGGAAAACGGCAGCTATTACTGCTTTGGCTGCGGAGCGGGAGGCGACGTCATCACCTTTGTCCGCCAGGTGGAAAACCTGGAGTATGTGGAGGCGGTGCGTTTTTTGGCCCAAAAGGCGGGCATGCGGATGCCCGAGGACGTGCAAAACGACAAAACCGCCATGCACAGGGCGCGGATACTGGAGATTAACCGCGAGACGGCCCGGTACTATCACGGGGTGCTCATGGATGAAAAGGGCGGATCCACGCTGAATTATTTGCGGGAGCGGGGACTCACCCCCAAAACCGTCAAGCGCTTTGGGTTGGGCTACGCCCCCCCCGGCTGGAACAGTCTGCGGGATCACCTGCGCTCCAAGGGCTTTTCCAACGAGGATATACTGGCGGCGGCGGTGGTGAGCCGGGGACGCAACGACAGCATCTACGACCAATTCCGGGACAGGGTGATGTTTCCCATCATCGACCTGCGGGGGGGCGTTATTGGCTTTGGCGGGCGCGTTGTGCAGGGCGGCGGGCCCAAATACCTCAACTCCCCCGACACCATGGTGTTTAAAAAGAGCCGCAACCTCTTTGCGCTGAATTACGCCAAGGCCACCCAGTCGGATACGCTGCTGCTGGCGGAGGGATATATGGACGTTATCGCGCTGCATCAGGCGGGGTTCGACAACGCTGTGGCCACCCTGGGCACCTCCCTGACGGCGGAGCAGAGCAGGCTTATCGCCCAGTACGCCAAAAAGGTGGCCATCGCCTACGACAGCGACACGGCGGGGCAGGCCGCCGCAAAGAGGGCGCTGTCGTTGTTTCAGGAGACGGATGTGGCGGTGAGCGTGCTGGAAATCAAAGGGGCCAAGGACCCGGACGAATACATAAAAAAATTTGGCGCCCAGCGCTTTCAGGGCCTCATAGACGGCGGGAAAAGCGCCGTGCAGTACGAGATCGACAAGCTCAAGGAGCGCTTTGACCTGGACTCCCCCGAGGGCAGGGTGGCTTTTTTACAACAGTTTTGCAAGCTCATGGCCGCTATCGGAAGCGATTTGCAGCGGGAGGTTTACATCAGTCAAACCGCGCGCGAGCTGGATGTGGGCAAGGAAGGACTGAAAACAACCGTCGAATCCATCCGAAAAAAGCGTTTTTATGCCGAAGAAAAAAAATCTTCACATAATCTGCGCGCTTTCGCACAGGATAAAACTGGAAAAGCCCGAAGCAAGGAGGGTGAGCTGCGGGGCGAGATGGCCCAGAGAGCGGTAATTTCCATGCTTGTGCGCCATCCGGACTATTACAAGGAATTAAGGGGCAAGCTAACTCCCGAGGACTTTTACAACGAGGATTTGCGCGCCATTTACGGCGCGGTAATTCACCGGCTGAGCGAAAACGGCTCGCTGGAGCCCATCTATCTGGCCGGGCAGCTGACGCCGTCGCAGATGTCGCTGTACAGCCAGTTGTCCGCCGCCGGGCGGGAAATTCAATACTATCGCCAGCAGGCGGACGAGTATATGCAAGCTATTTTGGAACGTAAAAAGAATAAAACCCCAGACGAGGTGGCACAAATGGAACGAGCGGAGTACCAACGCTACATAACCTCTCTGACGGCGAACAAGAAATAGGAGGAGTTCTGTTGGCAACACAAGAAAAGAAGCAGCGTTTAATCGATGAGATGGTTGAACAGGGGAAACACAAGGGGAAGCTGACAACCAAAGAGATTAACGACATCCTTGAGGAACTCGAGTACGACATGGATCAGATCGACAAGCTCTACGACACCTTGGAGTCCCTGAACATCGAGGTTGTGGAAAATCTGGCCCAGTCCCTGGATTTGGACGCCGCGACGTCCAACTCCTCCCATGAAGACCTGGAGGTGGCCCTTTCCGCCGAGGGTATCAACATCGACGACCCGGTAAAGGTGTACCTCAAGGAAATCGGCCGTGTGCCGCTGCTCTCCTCCGAGGAGGAAGTTGAGCTGGCCACCCGCATGAACCAGGGCGATCCCTATGCCCGCAAGCGGCTCAGCGAGGCCAACCTGCGCCTGGTGGTGAGCATCGCCAAGCGGTATGTGGGCCGCGGAATGCAGTTTTTGGACCTCATCCAAGAGGGAAACCTGGGGCTGATTAAGGCGGTGGAGAAATTCGACCACACCAAGGGCTTTAAATTTTCCACCTATGCCACCTGGTGGATCCGCCAGGCCATCACGCGGGCCATCGCGGATCAGGCCCGCACCATCCGCATCCCGGTGCACATGGTGGAGACCATCAACAAGGTGAAGAAAATAAGCTCCCAGCTGCTGCACAAAAACGGCCACGAGCCCACTGCCGAGGAGATCAGCCTGGAGCTGGATATGCCGGTGGAAAAGGTGAGGGAGATCATGCGCATCTCCCAGGAGCCCGTGAGCCTGGAAACGCCCATCGGCGAGGAGGAGGACAGCCACTTGGGCGACTTTATCCCCGACGACGACGCCCCCGCCCCGGCGGAGGCGGCCTCCCACACCCTGCTGCGGGAGCAGCTGGGGGAGGTGCTCTCCACCCTTACCGACCGCGAGGAAAAGGTGCTTCGCCTGCGCTTTGGCCTGGAGGACGGGCGCAGCCGCACACTGGAGGAGGTTGGCCGGGAATTTCGGGTCACCCGGGAGCGTATCCGGCAGATCGAGGCCAAGGCGCTGCGCAAGCTGCGCCACCCCAGCCGATCCAAGAAGCTGAAGGATTTTCTGGAATAAATATATCATTCGGAAACAGTATAAATATAGGGCAGAGGTGTAAAATACCCCTGCCCGATCCATGTTGACGAGGAATGGTGATTATGGCGAGCGTGACCATACGCCCCGGACAGCCCCCGCGATGCGCGTTATTTCTGCGGAAATAACATTAGCTCGCTAACGCTCGCGCGCATCTCGCGGGGGAACTATGTTCCCCCACGTGCCCCCTCCAGCCTCCGGCGGGGTCGTAGCCGGAAACAAAGCGAAAGACGGAACCGAACGCGAAAGCCCAAAAGGTAAGAAGCCGCGCTTGATTCGGCTTCGTGCGGTTTGCACAAAGCCTTCCCGCGAGGAGCGGGACTTCCGTGAATGTCAAGAGAGGTAAATTCTGAAGCACCATATCCTTCTTACGGCCTTACCGGGGGTACCAGGGGGCGAAGCCCCATGGTGGTTTTTGGTTACTTTTGGGCGTCCAAAAGTAACTGCCCGCCCCGGCATGAGGGGCAACCCTCCCCATTGCATGGGGGAAACAATCATGCGGCTGCACTGCCGCAAAAAAACGGCCCTGCGCCCAGCAGCCCCCGCCCCAAGGGGCAAAATATAACATGCGGAGCATGAATAAAGCAGTGAGGACTTACAATGACCAAGGAAAACAAAATTGTATTTATCGTGCGGTTTGTGGTGTTCGCCGGTGTGGTATTCGCCTATTTTTCCGTGGAGGATTTGGCGGCGGTTGTGGAGAACACCCCGGTGCTGGGCGGGCTTACACCGGTCCACCTGGTGTGGCTGGTGTTTGTGGCGGGCATGGCGTTTCAGCTGTTTCCCAATTCCAAAACCGGCATGGGGGGCGGCAAGCAATTTGCCCGCAACTACCAGGCGCCCCGGGAGGAATACGACCGGGACAGGCTGCGCCGGACCTTGGCCGGTATGAACGAGGGCGCAAAGTCCGTTCTCCGGTTTTGGCTGGGCCTTGCCGGAATGTGGGCGGCGTTGTACTACGGCGGTTTTCTGGGGCGTAGCGAGCTGCTGCTGGTGGTCATGGTCTACTACCTCTGCGACTCCTTCTGCATGCTGTTTTGGTGCCCCTTGCAGCAGGTGTTTATGAAATCCCGCTGCTGCGCCAACTGCCGCATCTACGGCTGGGGCCATTTTTTGGTCTGCGGGCTGCTGGTGTTTTTGCCCGGCTTCTTCACCTGGAGCCTGGCCCTTCTCTCCCTTGGGCTGATGATCCGGTGGGAAGCGGCGCTGATGCGGCACCCCGAGCGGTTTTGGTCCGGCTCCAACGCCACCCTTCGCTGCAATAACTGCACGGAAAAGGCCTGCCAGCGGGACAAGCTGCCGGGCCGCTTTCGGCGCATTCACTCCGATTCCCAATAACTCCTCCGGTTTTTATACTGAACACTGATTAAAAAGTGATAA
>Ga0153947_1001048_pt1 | contig 13245 bp, 9 predicted proteins | sample TSNJ031MetaG_FD_104697 | JGI IMG/M metagenome (GOLD analysis project Ga0153947, IMG submission 104697) | Attine ant fungus gardens microbial communities from New Jersey, USA - TSNJ031 MetaG | ecosystem: Host-associated > Fungi > Mycelium > Unclassified | place: USA: New Jersey, Wharton State...
AGCTAAAGCAAGCACAAATGACATAATAACTGAAAACAATCGCAATGCTTTTGATATTTTTTTCATAATTGGAATCTCCTTTTTTAATTAAAAATAATTAATCAGGCACTCTTATCGGCATCTGCAATCCTTTGCGTTTTCTGCAAGCCTCCGGAGATAACCCAAGCAACGATGGCAATTACTAAACCAATCAGGCTAACAAAGAGCACAGGGACAATTAGCAATACCCCGCTTATTATGAAGAGAAGCTGCATTGGTATGCCGATGGGCTTTTTCAAATAGCCCGCGACACCTATTCCAATGAAGAAAGCGCCTGCAATTGCTGTTACAACCCCGGTGAATAGATCAAAGGGAGCGCCATTGAGCATAAGAGCGTCATTGTAGGCAAAGGTATACGGCACGACAAAGGCCGGTAACGCCAATGCCACGGATAACCAACCGGTTTTCCACCAATCGGATTGCGCAATACTTGAGGACATGAATACACCCGCGCAAACCGGCGGCGTGATGGCGGACATGCAGGCGAAAAAGAATACAAACATGTTCGAGACCAACGGCGGCAGCCCCAAGGTATTCAAGGCTGGCACCAGAATGGCGCTGGCCAAGACATAGGCCGCTGTAGTAGGCATACCCATACCGAGAAGGATACATACAAACATGGACAGGAGCAGACAGATGAGCAAGTTACCCTGTCCAAGACTGACAATAAGGCTGGACAGCTTGACTCCAAAGCCGGTGTAAGAAATCAAAGTGATAATAATCTGCGCGCCAACCAGCAAACCTGCAATCTTGACTATGGTGTTGGCGGAGGAGAGCGCGGTTCTATAACAGAGATCGCCTGTAAGGCGAACCGCTTTCTTTTTATTGTCTCTATGATCTAATATATAGAAGAACGTGCTGATTGCAAAAGAAGCGAGGGTTGCCCAAAGCGCGCTCTTCGTGACGGTGTAACCCATGACGAGTATCGCGATAAATACAACCAGAGGCACTGCAATGATCAACCCTTCGGATACGGTAAAGCTAATTTTCTCTTTATGCCCAAGTACGCCAAACTTTTTTGATACATAATGGACGGCCGCAAACGATCCAAAGTAGTACAAAAGCGCCGGCACAATGGCGGATTTTGCAATTACCATATAGGATACGGAAAGGAACTGCGCCATGATAAACGCGCCGGAACCCATTATCGGGGGCATGATCTGTCCGCCAGTGGCTCCAACGGCGCTTATCGCTCCAGCCCATTCCTCGCTGTATCCGTCCTCCTTCATCATCGGGATAGTAAAAGTCCCTGTGGCAAGGACATTGCTCATGACGCTGCCGGAGATCATACCGAACAAGCCGCTGGAAAGCAGCGCTACCTTACCGGAGCCGCCAACGGTATTACTAGTCACTTTCTTTCCTGCTTTAATAAAAGTTGAGGCGCCGCCGGTATTTCCCAAAATCTCACCGAAGATGGAGAACATTGCCAACATACCGGCGGAAAGGCTAAGCATACTTCCCCAGATGCCGTTCGTAGTGTGAAAAATTTGCCAGAAAACAGAGTCAAATGACATATTCTTGTGGGCCCACATACCTGGGAAAAGCTCACCCTGGAACGCGTAGAAAAACAATATCAACGCCATAATGGGGAAAATCCAGCCAACGGAACGGCGGCTTGCCTCTAGACACAGCAGTACCATTACAACAGAGAGTAAAATATCAAGCTTTCCGCCCAGAGGTCCCATCCAACGCATCGCGTTAATCATTAATGGTTGACTATATATGAAAATAAACATACAACCGACCATACCTAAGGCAGTAATCAGCAAATCATACCAGGGTATCTTATCTGAACCGGACTGCTTTTTGGTTGCTGGGAGCTGAAGAAATAAAAGGGGAATAACAAAGAACAGATGGACACTGCGCTGTATTATATCAATAAAAGTGCCAAACGCAGCAGTGTAAAGCTGGAATATAATCAAAGCAATGGATATGACAATGATAAATTTGTTCCAAAAACCAGTCAACTTTCTCAAAATTTTCCTCTCCTTAAGAAACAGGTACATATTCGGACGGAATCAGTTCAGCAGGCACATCATAACCGTTTTCCACCATAAGCTGCACCATGCCGGCATGAAGCGGCACTGAATCGTTCAAGCTGTTTTCAAACCAATTCTCCTCTACCGCACCGGGGAATGCGGAGTCGCGAATAACTTTGCCCTGGCCTTCGTCTATCATCGCCTTCAAAATTAAGTAACCGGCCTCCTGAGGCATTTTGGAGGAACTAACCGCACTGGCGTAAAAGGCCACTGTCTTGATCTCGTGGTCAATAAAATCATAGACATCTGCGGGAATGGTGTACGGACGAAGACTGGGGAACAGTTCGATCACTTTTTCAATCTCCTCATCAGTAAGAGAGATGATGTCCACCGGATGAGCAGCCTGGAGCTGAATGATCATGCTGTCATAGTTACCGCTGCTGCTCTTACCAACGCCAATAGTCTGACGGTCGGAGTAGGCGTCGACAGCGTCAGAAGCAGCCGCGGGCATCCATTCCGGCTCAATCCCCATCGCCATAGCCAACTCCTTGAAAATAACTTCGGTGGTGGTACCGGTATAGCCTGGGCATACGCGCTTGCCGCCCAATTCGACAAAAGTTGTCACGCCAGAGCTTTTTGAAACTGCCATTATAACGGGAGATACCTGGAAGTTTACAAACGTGCGGATAGTCTCATCAGCCGCATCAAATGCTCCAATGCCGTTGTAATTCTCGTAGTTACCAGTGGAGGACGCCGCGCCAATATCGGCAATTCCGGTAGTGACGGCAAGATTGTTATTAACGGCGCCGACACCCTCTATGGCAGTGATGTGCACGTTGGGATATACAGCAGCGACCGCGTCCGGCCAGCTAGCATAGAAAGCGTAGAATGAAGATGTTGAAGCGCTGGTTGAAACGGTAATGTAGTAGTCTTCCATGACCGCGGTTGGAGCCGCTGCTCCGCTTTCGGCAGTCGGCGTCTCAGTCGAGGTTGAGGTTTCTGTCGTGGCAGAGGCTTGGGATCCGGAACCGCCGCATCCTGTGATAATCCCTACCATCAAAAATAGCGCGAGAATTGAGCAAAGTGCTTTTTTCATAGTTAGTTTTCCCCTTTTAAAGTATTCAGCTGAGGCATCATGTATCTTTAGGGTTGAATCGAAACAAGCTTAAGCTTGTAATATTCCTCCATAGACCATGTCCCGAACAAACAGCCTACACCGCTTTGCTTAGTGCCGATATGAGGCATATTGGGCGAAACTGTGGCCCCGCCGTTTACCTGTACTTTGCCGAATTCCAGACGTTCTATTACTTTCCCGATTACTCTGGAATCATGGCTGAAAAGATACGCGCCAAGCCCATAGATGGTATTATTGGCTCGGGCGAGGACATCATCAAGATCGTTGAAGGTCAAAACCGAATAGACCGGTCCGAATACCTCCTCAACGGCCACAGGCATATCGTCCGTAACATCATCCAGAACCGCGGGAGTTAAGAAGGCGCCATCCTTGAGATGTTCAGGCATATTGGGGATATTGCCGCCGTAAAGCAGCTTGGCTCCAAGGGCGACGCTATCATCGATCAGCTTGCATATTCTATCCCTGGCTTTTGTATCTATCAATGCTCCTATTGCGTCAGGATTGTCTTTACTCCAGTCCATCTCAAGAGTTTTCACTTTAGCTACTAATTTAGCAACGAATTCATCATGAATTGCTTCATGGGCGAAGATTCGGTTGACAGTGCCGCAGGCTTGGCCGGTATTAAGCGCTTTAAGGCGTACTATGCTTTCGACAACGGCGTCAATATCAGCGTCTGGCATGATAATGGTTGGTGAATTGCCCCCTAATTCAAGTGAAACCTTCTTAATGGAGGTTGCCATCTGATTCATTACTTCCAGACCTGTTTCAGTGGAGCCGACCAATGTAATCATTGCAGGGATTTTACTGGCGCTAAGATATTTTCCAATCACGCCTGCCGGACCGGTAACCACATTGAATATCCCTGCCGGTAAACCTATGCGCTCGGCCAGCTGCGCCACCTTTAAGAGCGTCAGAGGGGTGCTTGAGCTGGGTTTGATCACGGTGGTGCATCCGGAAGCGATGGCAGGGCAAAGCTTTGCCCCTATAAAGACCATCGGCCCATTCCAAGGCAAGTGTCCGACTACCACGCCAAGCGGGCGCTTCATCACTCTGTAAAATGAGTCCCGGTGAGAGTCGTAGTCATGCAAGCCTACATCATTCACACGCTTTGCCTCTTCGCCAAAAAAATCAAAGTAAGTAAAAAATCTATCGACCTCGGATATGCAAACGCCATAGGATTTGCCTGACTCATGAGCTAAAATCTCTATGAATTCTTCTCTTTCGGCTATGCAAGCATCGCGAAGCTTATACAGCCAGCCAACTCTCTCCTTTATGCTTGTGAATTGCCAGCTTTTAAACGCCTCCTGAGCGGCTACCAGCGCCTCTTCCGCCTGGGCTTCAGTAGCGCTTGGAATTGAGGTAATGACCTTACCTGTAGCAGGATTGATTATGTCAACGGGTTTTCCTTTTCCCTCGACAAAACGGCCATTGATGTACAACTTGTTAAGATCTTTCATTCTTGTCAACACCTTTCAAATAATTAAATAATTACTAGTTAAATTTCGTTACGACATAGGAGCCGGTGATGGATTCTTTCTCCATCCTCTCAAATACGGGCACTACTTCTTCAAGGGATATCTCGCCAGCCAGAGTCTTGCCCGGTGTGACCACGCCTTGCGCAACAAGGGCGAGCAGCTTCTTCATCTCATAAACGGGAATGCCCAGTGAGCCGTAGAAGGAGATTTCGTTGTGTACCATGTCCGTGATTGGCATGGGCACATCACCTTCTCGCGTGTTGGTTGTGATACCCACCTGAACATGACGCCCGCCCTTTTTCAGGCTATTGATACCCTGCAGACAGGTAATCTGATGCCCAAGGGCATCCATCGAGACATCCGCGCCGCCATTTGTGATACGCTTGATTTCCGCAATGGGGTCCAGCGCGTCGGAGTTAATGGCGACCTTAGCGCCCAACTGCTTCGCGAAATCAAGATTTCCCTGATTGATATCGACACCGATTACATTCGCGCCCATTGCGCTCGCGATGTTAATTGCCGCAAGGCCGACGCCTCCGCAACCAAAAACCGCGACCCAATCGCCGAGCTGCACCGTCGCGCGGTCAACCAACGCGTGATATGAGGTGATAAAGCGGCAACCGAGAGAGGACGCTTCCGCGTAGCTGATATTATCAGGAAGGAACTCCGCGTTGCGGTCAGCCACGGGTACGGCTACATACTCAGCGAAACCTCCGTTATACGCAATACCGGGAACCAAATAGGAATCACAGAGGTTGGAGTGGCCGGATTTGCAGTGGTCGCAGGTGCCGTCGCTTCCCGAAACGGGAACGATAACGCGGTCGCCTGGTTTGAAGCGTACAATTCTGGAACCTACCTCTTCTACTACGCCGCAGAACTCATGACCGAGAATGATAGGGTCGCTCCGGCGTTGATAATGTCCCATCCACTTGTGCCAATCACTACGGCAAACGCCGTTCGCCATTACCTTGATCACAATGCCGTCATCTGCGCAGGACGGCCTGGGAACATCCCTGAGAACAAGCTTTTTTACACCTTCCAGTACGAGTGCTTTCATGTGTCGATCCTCCTATTTTTATATTTTTAAAACAAGCTACTCCTATCGAACCAATCAATCGTAATATTCGGGAGCGCGCTTGAGAGAATAAAACTGGTTGATATCATGACCAAAAATAACCATGGACGCCTTTTCTCTTTGCGCGATCTGGCGGAGCTTTTCAACAGACTCAAAGTATGCTTTTGTATCGTAGGCAACGCCGGAAGCAGTAGCAGGGGGGCCGTAGTTGGCTGCGGTGTAGCAGGCATCCTGCGTCATAACGACAAGCCCGGTGTTGGGCAGATAAATCTTGAGACCGAGCACGCAGGCGCAGTGTCCGGGTAAGGAGATGACCTCCAGGCCATCACAGATATATGTATCCCCATCTACCAAGGTGTACTTCTTCACTTCTGCGGTGACTTCTCGTTTTACATAGAAGCCATGTTCGTTTTCATCCATCGAATGATGAACCATATTCAGCGCGTGAGCAAGCTCTTTCCGGGCAACTATTACCTGCGCGTCCTTAAACAACTCAATATTGCCGATATGGTCCACATGCATATGAGAGATGATTAAAGTATCGATCTCAGAAGCCTTTACGCCGCATAGAGCCAACTGATTATTGATCTCCTGCTCCGGCTTATAATAGAATGGGGACATCTTTATAGTGAGTTCGCGCCAGTAGCCGTTCATGCCGTCATAGTTGCTTCCGCAGTCGTAAATGATTTTCCTGCCGTCATCCGTAATTATCAGCGCCGCGATCATGGGGATCTTGCCCCACTTGCTGGCCGCGTCGGGGTTGTCTGTTGTCGCGAAAGTGCTGTTTGCTACGATAAAATTCATGTCTACTTCCATATAACCGAGATCAAGAAGATATAATTTCATGTTATTCACCTCTTAAACTTATAAATTAAACGCCTCATATAATGAATGCCTAACAACATCCCAGTCGGGCTGCGCGGGCACGATTTTCCACTTGTCATTTTTCTTCATGTTTTCAATGCTTGTATCCAAAAATTTCTGGTCTAAGCCCAATTCCTTCATGGTCTTCATGCCAACAGCTTTTTGGAGTTGGTCAGTGGCTTGGATAATTTTTTTCCCAACCTCCGCCATGTCCGCGTTATCCGGGCAATCGATCCCGATGGCTCTAGCAACAATACGGTTGGCCTCGGGGTTTGCTTTCGCGTTATAGCGAACAACACTGCTAAGAGCAACGCTAACGCCGACATTGTGCGGATAGTGATAGGTATCCGAAACCTCGTTGGCAAACAGATGACCATAGGTGGTTTTCCGGTTGCTGATGGTATATCCGCCAAGGAGCGCGGCGTAGCTCATCCATTCCCGGGCCTCCAAATTACTCCCGTCATTGTAGGCCACCGGCAACCATTTGAAGCACAACCGGATACATTCCGCTCCTAGCGTGTCGGCGATCCAGTGCTGGATATCCTTTGTGTTGCAGACGGACTCCAGCGCGTGAGAAAGAGCGTCGATCCCGGTCCCTGCGGTAAATTCTTGCGGAAGGCCTAACGTGTACATGGGGTCAACGATAGAATATGTAACTGAGCTCAAGGTCGAGGTTTTGCCTTTTGTCTCATCGTTCACGCAAATCAATCCGGCGGTTACTTCGGCGCCGGTACCGGACGTTGTCGGCATCGTGATGATCGGCGAGAATCGTTTAGAGGCTTTGTTGTTGGTGTAACCCAGGTATTCGTGCGCTTTGCCGCCGTTTGCAAGCATGAGGCCTACAAATTTCGCGGTATCCAAGCTGCTTCCGCCGCCGAAGCCCACCACGCCGTCTACGTTGTTTTCCAGGGCAAAAGCATATGCCCGGTCAATATTATCTGAACTCGGCTCACCCGCTTCTGTTTGATAGGCGACGGCACTAACGCCCTCGGCCTCGGCTAGTTGGGTCAACTCGTCCGTATACCCTAGCTTTCCCATTGCCATGTCATAGATTATCAGTGCCTTTGTACAGCCAAATTCCTTGAGCTTCTTCCCCAGCTGCTTATGTGAATCGGTTCCAAACAACACATTGGGGGAGAGATTGATACTGAACACACTCATCTCGAAATCTCCTTTATAATTCACTGCTCATTAGCAGTTTTGTTATGTTCTTACTACGCCATCAAGAGGAAAAAACTGAACAAAACGCCTCAATTTGGTCAAAAGCTTTTTCCAGTATTTCCATCGAACAAGCATAAGAAATCCGTAAATGATATTGATAGGCCTCTCCGAACACGGTGCCCGGCACAACAGCGACTCGGCCTTCGTCGCGCAGCCTTTGGGCAAAGCATTCCGCGTCAAGACCGGTACTGCGAATATCCGGCCAGAGATAAAACGCGCCGCCAGGGGCATTGCACTCCCAGCCCAGGCTTTGGATCCGGCCGAGCGTATACTCGCGCAGCCTTCTGTATTCATGAAGCATATTGTCTATGGCTTCGCGCCCGTTTTTAAGACCCTCCAGCGCTGCTGCCTGCGCTATTCCCGGCGCGCACAGCGCCGCGATTGAGTGTACCAGCGCAACCGGCTCCAAAAGCGAGGCCGGCGCGCATACATAACCAATACGCCAGCCTGTCATTGCCATAGATTTTGAAAAACCTGACACAAGAAAAGCGCGCTCTTTGATGGATGGAAATGACAAAATACTGTTGTGTTTCCCTGAATATGTCAGCTCTGCGTATATCTCGTCAGAGACGATAATGGCCTGTGTTTCTTGAATCACATCCACAAGAGCTGCAAACTCCTCCTTCTCCATTGTGGAGCCGGTGGGGTTATTGGGATAGTTTAGAAATATGACTTTAGTTCGCGACGAGATGGATTTTTTCAGCGTTTCCGCTGTCAGCTTCCATTCACAGTCAGCGTAAGTAGGCGCAGGTACTACAGTTCCTCCGGATAACCTGATTATGGACTCATAGTAGCCGTAGGACGGAGTGGGAACGACCACCTCATCGCCGGGGTTTAGAAACGCGCGCAGAATGCAATCTATGCCAAGCGAGCCTCCGACTGTCACAAGCACTTCCTCTGGCGAATACGGATATTCGAATTTACGGAAAAGATAATCACAAATTTCCTGCCTGAGTTCCGGGTATCCCCTGCTAGGAGGATACCCGGTTTGACCGGCTTGTATCGCACTTATGCCGCCGGCGCTGATACTCGCCGGCGTGGGAAAGCCTGGCTCTCCGAGTCCAAGAGAGATGATGTCCGGGGCGAGATCAAAAAACCTTGTCATTTTCGGAGCCTGAATCGCTCTGACTTGTTCTGAGCCCTTCACCGCGTGTCTACGCATAAACATCGCCGCTAATTTCTTTTGCCTTTGCAGTAACCCGATCATAGACTTCGTAGAAATCATCTCCGAAATCGTATTTTACCGGTTTTAACTCTTTCCCCTCATCCTTTGCTTTCATGGCTGCAAGAATTTTTGCCGGGGTGGCAGGCAACTCGTAAACGCGCACACCCACCGCGTTGTTAACAGCGTTGATGACGGCCATGTGTCCGCAGCTCTGAAAATTCTCTGAGCAACCGACTGAGCCGTGCGGTCCGTCAGGCCGCGGCGTGATATGATAATCAAACTCCAGCTCATCCGGTATATCATTACAGGTGGGAGTGCCGCAGCCCGCCATAGATTTATATCTGTTGTCATAAGTAGAATAATCCTCAGTCAGCGCAAAGCCGACGCAGTGCTGGAATCCGCCGTACGCCTGTCCCTCAACCGCGAGATAGTTACCAACCACGCCGATGTTTGCCACGCCTTTCGCGGCGACACATTTGGCCTTCCCGGTTTTAACGTTTACTTCTACCTCAGCCACCATGACAATATAATTAAACTCCGGCACATTTCTCCCTACACCTAAAAGTTCATCCACAAAATGCGTCTTCTCTTTGGCGACGGTATGCTTACCTAAAAACTTCGTAGGAATGCTTTCATCAATCATTTCTTGGTATGTACGGTATGTACCGTCAGCCTTTCGCATGGCGTCCATCATCTGATTGGCGGCGTTGATGGTCGCAAGGCCGGCCATGTAGTGAGAACGGCTGCCAGCAGCGGGCCCTGTGTTTGGGCAATAGGCGCTGTCGTTCAGGTCAAGTCTTATCTGTTCCGGACGGATACCCAAGGGGCGAAGCGCCTCATGCGTGTGGACAAGCGTTCCGATATCCGCGCCCTGTCCAACCTGCTCCCATGTGTTGTAGCACGTGATGGTTCCATCCGGATTAAGCTCAAGAGCAACCTCGGCCGTATCGTTTGGGCCGGCGGCTGAGTAGCCACCGCACGCTACGCCCACGCCGCGTTTTATCGTATCATTACTTAATGTTTTCGCGCGGTGCTTTGCTTCTTCATAGTACGGGCGGATCATATCCATCATTTCCTGTATAGGATACTCATCAAGGCAGACATTCGTGGCGATGGTGTCACCAGGCTTTATGGCATTCTTATAGCGAAATTCAAAGGGATCAATACCAATTTTCTCGGCCATCATATCAACAATGGCCTCGCCCGCGGTAAACACCTGCGGCATACCAAAGCCCCGGTATGTAATGGCATTAGCATTGTTGGAAAACCCGGACCGGGACAGGCCGTGTATACTCGGGATACTGTAGGGATACCCGTAGAAGTGGCACGCTTTGTACACAAGCTTTGTTGCCTTCTCGTTGTATGCGCCCACATCGAACATTGCGTCAAACTCATATGAGAGCAGTTTTCCCTCATCGTCGCAGGCCATGCGGCCATTGGTGTAGCAAGCGCCGCGTTTTCCGCTGAGCAGCTGATGCTCCTCATAGTTGAGGGTCATTGTGACAGGAACCCGAAGCTTAAGTGCGCAAAGTCCGATGATACACAGCGGGGTTGGAGACATCGCATATCCAAACGAGCCGCCTGTCGGGTTTTCGATAATACGAACCTTTTCATTGGGCAGCTCCAAGCCTTTAGCGACAAGCGCTCTCATCACATAGACCGCCTGGGCCTTACAGTGAATCGTCAGCCGGTCTTCCTCGTCAATATACGCTTGTAAAACATCCGGCTCAATGACAAGATGAGGCTGCCTTGAAGAATAGAAGCTCCCCTCCACAACATGCGGAGCATTTTCGATGATATCACGCGCATCTGGACCTTTTGAAATGCGTTGTCCATCATACAAATTGTCGGGACCGTTTTCGTGAATTTTCAGCGCGCCCGGTTGTAGGGATTGCAAAACAGAGTCATACGCGGGAAGCTCCTCAAGCTCTACCTCGACAAGCTTAGCGGCTGCGCGCGCTATGGAAGCGTTAACAGCTGCCACTACCGCGACTACGTCACCGCGGCGATAAATTTTGTCTCCATTGATGATCGGTCGGGTAAATCCGGAAAACGGCGTGCTGAAATGTCCGGCGGCCGGCGCCCCCGCATCGCATTTATTCGCCCCATCAACATCTTTCGCGGTGAATACGCGAATTACGCCTGGATAACGCTCCGCCTTTTCTGTGTTGACGTTCAGAATCCTTGCGTGATGAGCGTTAGGCTGAACAATGGCCAGATGCAGCGTGCCTTCCGGCATTTTTAAGGCCAAGTCGTCGCCAAAATCACACAGGCCGACAACCTTTTCCAGCGCCGTGGGTTTGGGGTATCGCGTATTATAGATGCTGTCACCCTCCATTTTGAAGGTGATATCCTCTATTGTCTTTTCGCCCCGCATCACAGCGGCAGCAGCCATAACGGCATCTACCAAGGGCTTGTAGCCTGTGCAGCGGCAGATGTTGCGGTTTTTCGTAAACCAGTCGCGCACTTCGGCTCTCGTTGGGGAGGGATTCTTTTGCAGCAGTACATAAGAGGATACTATGAAACCAGGCGAGCAAAAGCCGCACTGTACGCCGCCATAAGTAATCCACGCTTGTTGTATGGGATGAAGATTGTTCGGGGTACCAATTCCCTCAATTGTAATAATTTCAGCATGCTCCGGGATCTTTTCAGCTTTTTTCACACAGCCGCGCACAAGCTCTCCGTCTATGACCATTGAGCAAGCGCCACATTGCCCGGTACCACAGCCGATTTTTGTACCTGTAAGCCCTAGCCGTCGGACGACATCTGCAATAGTCGCGGTCTCAGGATCATATACCACCATCCTATTTACTCCGTTTATGCGAAACCACTTTTTCTTCAGTTGCACAAATCGCACTCTCCTTTTAGCTATTTTTTGCTTGTGCAAAACATCTAAATTTACATTGCATCATCTCTGCACTTTTAGATATTTTTCACTTCGGTATTTATTGTTAGCATATTTTAGCACAATGGTTTGGATAGTAGAATCGTGATTTTCTTATGAGGGTCATTAGAAATTCGATGAAATATTGTATGTAAATGAATATAAACCTCCCGAATATTTGTACCTCCTTGCCATCAATATTGGGATTTTTGATGAAACACATCAAAAAAGTCCGCTTCGCATGAAAAAAACACTGTGTTATAGTGAAATCATCCTAAAGGCAAGGAAATTTATTGAAGGAAATTGATTAAATGATTGAAGAAGTAGCGACAAATATTTACCGCATAGGGGTGCCTCTTCCTAATAACCCACTGAAAGAGACTAACAGCTATTTTATTCGCGGCAGCGGTACAGATCTATTAATAGATACAGGCTTTCGGCGGTCTGAATGCCGCGACGCGCTCAGAACCGGTCTTTTGGAGCTTGGAGCCGATACGGAGCGTTTAGATGTAGCTGTCACACATGTGCATGCCGATCATTCTGGTTTGGCCCCCGAATTCGTTGGCACAAATCGAAAAATCTATCTAAGTAAGCCGGACATAATGTATTTGGATGCTATATTTAGCGGCCATCATATTCAAATGCTGCATTCGCGCTATCTGTCTGAAGGGTTCCCGGAAAACTTAGTCAAGCGCATAGAGAAAACCCTTCCATCAAATATTTATTCGATTGAATTCAAGGATCAGCGCATCACCAGCCTGGATAACGGAGAACGCATTAGTGTTGGTTCATATGTACTACAGACAGTGCTTGTTCCGGGGCATACCCCAGGAAATACGATGTTCTGGCTGGAGAAGCAAGGAATTATGTTTACAGGGGATCATGTTCTATTTGATATCACTCCAAATATCCCTGTGTATGCCGATGTGGATGATTCATTGGGGAATTATCTTGACAGCCTGCGGAATGTTATGAATTTTCCTGCAGCGTTGGCGCTTCCAGGGCACCGAAAGCCAGGCAGCTATAAAGAGCGCGTCGCTGAGCTTCTTGGGCACCACCAACGCAGGATTGCGGAGGTGAAGGATATCATTTGCTCTAATCCGGGTTTGTGCGCCTATGAAATAACGCCGCTCATGAGTTGGAACATTCACGCCAAGGATTGGGAAAGCTTCCCGAATCGTCAAAAATGGTTTGCGGTGGGAGAATGTCTTTCGCACTTAGACTACTTACGAAAAAACGGACTTATAACACGCAAAAAGCAAAACGATGTTTGGAAGTACAACTATATATAATTGAAGGGAGAAACAAAATGGTCAGATATCTAATGGCAACAAACGAGCAGCGCGAGTTGGTTGAGCGCGCGCACGAGATCTGCGAAAAAGAGATGTCGTTTGAGAAGGTAAAGGAG
>Ga0153947_1001049_pt1 | contig 13229 bp, 6 predicted proteins | sample TSNJ031MetaG_FD_104697 | JGI IMG/M metagenome (GOLD analysis project Ga0153947, IMG submission 104697) | Attine ant fungus gardens microbial communities from New Jersey, USA - TSNJ031 MetaG | ecosystem: Host-associated > Fungi > Mycelium > Unclassified | place: USA: New Jersey, Wharton State...
CAGTGTTAGTAAAAAAGAGGAGGAACGAGGAGGAGCCAGATGAAACTTGATTTCAAGTGGTTTCTGGTGCCGGCAATGGTAGTTGCCATATCCCATCAGGGATATGGTGGCTTCCCGGCCGCCGCCGAGGAACAGCTTATGCATATCGAAGAAAAAACGGTTGAAAGCACAGACCCATCCATAGAGGTGAACTTTGATCAAACCTACAATGACGGAACAAATCAATATCAGCTTTCCAAAGTGGAAACGCAGGTTATTGATTCATGGCCAGCAGCGGAAGCGGCTAAAAAAGAACAGAGTCTTGAACCGTTTTTTGATGCGGATTTAGCTTTAGCGAAAGAGCATTTGCCGGCCCGAGAAATCGAAGAGGATGGAATTACTTATTATTTAGCAAGCAGTGAAATAGTTAGCGAAGTGGTAGAGGCACGAACCGAATATGGAAAAGCAGAGATTCGGTATGATGGCTTGGAGTACACTGATGAACTTCCTGAAAGTGAGCAAGTGACAGTTAGCGATTCTCTTACTGGGAAGGAATACTCAAAAGAGTTACCCCGGAGCAGATATCAAGTTGTGGATGAACGCTGGACAGCTGGATTTTCTTTTGACGTGAAAATTTACAATTATGATGCCGACTCTTACCTGTTAGGAACGTTGGAAATCCCTAAGGGCAGTGATTTAACTCAGTACGGGCAGACGTTTTTATCACATTTGGGTCTTGATCCGAATTATTACCGGATCGATAATATCGTTTTGTCGGGTGAGCCATATGAAGTAGATGGTGAGTTGATACAAAATGCAATTGCTTCTGGAACCAAAAGAACGGTTGATGTGATTGCTGTATACGAAGGAGCTATAAATTTACCATCGGCAGAAAGATATTATTACAAATGCACCTATAGCAGCATTCCGGCCGGCGAAGAAATTGCAACGATTTATAAAATAAAAGCAACGGCCAGTTATGAGCAGGTTATTGAGGCCGCTCACGAAGTAAAACCCATGTCGTTATGGGATCAACTTATTAGGTTTATCACTACTCCTGTTACCCTTGCAGTTTTACTCGTTTTGCTGTTCTTCATAGTATTTTTAATGTTAATCAAGCGGAAAAAGAAAAAAGAAGAATCTTCAATGACTTATATAAAGTCTGATAAAAAAACAGAATAGCGGAGAGGAGAATGGGCTTCACATGCCGAAAACAATTACAATAGCACTCTGTGGCTCACAACCAAGGATAGGAACGACAACTCAAGCTTTTCAAATTCTCCAGTATCTTCAAATGAGAGGGTATGAGGTGGCTTACATTGATTTATCCGGAAAGGACTATATTGACCAGCTTTGTAGGCTATATGGAGGTGTTGAAAAGACTGGAAGCTGCGTTATACATGAAAATATCCATATGTACCATTCTGCTTTAGACCTGGGAGCGGATTATCAATATGTTGTAAAGGACTATGGCTCTGTGAAAGATGATAGTTTTAACGCAACCTCTTATCTGGAACAAGATGTACATATTGTGTGTTCTGGTGTGAAGCCTAATGAAATTTTTGAAGTTACATATGTATTAAAAAAACCGGAGTTTAACCACGCAAAGTTTATTTTTTCCTTTGTGCCGCCCGATCATAGAAGCGGAATCTTAAAACAGATGACTAATCGAGCGACAAATACCTTTTTTGTAGGATATAATCCGGATCCGTTTTCTTATGATGCAACCAATAATAAAGCATTCCGGCAAATCCTTGGAACATTTTTATCGGAAGAGATGGTTTCCTCACAAAAAAAGGTGAATTTATTTTTGAAAGTTTGTAGAACAGCAAAAGGTTTTCTTTCCATCCTGAAAAACCGGTTGATAACACCTGGAGGTATTGCAGCTGTGATATGCAGCTATACGGTATTGCTACTTATCATATTGTTTAGACTTGGCTTTTTGAATATTTGATGAGAAAGGGGAGCGGATTATGACTCATAAATACAATTCTGTTTTACAGCAGCAAGCAGATGAAGAAAACGATTATCAAAAAAAACAGGACAAGCTGAAGGAAAAATTTGGTATCGAGGGACAAGATGTAGTCGTTGTTGAGAGAACCAATACGTTTAAGTTTACCATGAATATGTTGATTTCCGTTCTGTGTCTGGTAGCCAAGTTGGCAATTTGTACCTTGGCTTTCATTGGCGCATTAGCGTTATGTTATCCGGAGCCACGTGCAGAAGTTTTCATTATTTTAGAACAGGCATTAGTGGAAATTTCAAATTATATACCAATTGGTGAGTTAATTCATTGAATTGAAAGGAAGTGGATGATATGGCAAAAGATTTATATAATTTTGAGGCTAAAAGTTGTGTTTTGGACAAGATAGCAGAGCATTATGTAAGTACAGGTTTATATGAAGTAGAAGTGATTTATTTTAATAAGTCTCCAGAGGAAAAGAGAACATATAGAGGAAAGGCTGTTAATGTTTCGAAGTGGGTTAGAGGAGAGCTTTTGGGGCGGTTTGATATATGCAATTATGAATATATTTGTGATACAGAAAAAGAACGAAGGGATGCAAAGTATTGGTTTTTTGTTATGTCTTGTATTGGAACGGGGACAGGAGACGAAGTTGTTCCAGAGAGAATGATGCAGAATGGACATGGCAATTTAGTTGATAGAAAAGGGTTAAATACTTTCGAAGAGTTAATTGCAGAGTGTAATGATTTTTTCGAAAAACTCGGCGAGGATAAATGTATTGAGACATTACATGTTTCAGTAGAACATCCTGTATCAAATAAAGTAGAGTTTAGAAATAAAATCATCAATGCCTTTAAACAGTCAGGTGTTAGTGATATTGAGATTTTACAAGTAACCTTTTTTGATTCATCCAAAACAAAAGAGGGAGAGCGCCCTTATAAATGTGTTTATGATGCGAATAAGACACATGCAGAAGCGCTTTCTAGCAATAATGGAGTAATTTCAAAAGCGGATACATTTGAAAAAGGAAAAATATGCGAGGCTATAGTAACACTTTCTTATACTGTTTATAAGAGACAATATTTTGAGAATATTGAAAGCAATCTTTTGAATAATGGCATAGGATTGCAAGGGTATATTAAAACAACTCCATCTAATGATAAGTATGAGGTCCTAAAACTATGGCATATAGCGTCTCTTAGGAATGACAACTTGTTGGCAGGAAAAGGCTTGGGATATGAATAAACTTACAACAATAAAAAAGAAGGATATGAACGAATGAAAAGAGAAAAGAGAAGGGTATTTGTGGATATGGATGGAACCCTCGCAGTATTTACGCCCGTTAATACATTGGAAACTCTCTATGAGAAAGAATATTTTCTGAATTTGGAACCAATCCCCAATATGGTAAAAGCAATTCGTCTGTTGCAAGCTCAGGTACCGGAGGTTGAAGTATTTATCTTAACATCGTACTTGTCTGATAGTAGATATGCAATGCAGGAGAAAAATGCCTGGCTTGATAAGCATCTTCCGAAACTGGATTATGAACATCGGGTTTTCTGCCCGTGTGGAACAGATAAAAAAGAGGTGGTACCGGAAGGTATTAAACCTACAGATTATTTGCTGGATGACTATACTGCCAATTTGACCACTTGGGAGCCGCCAGCAATTGGTGTAAAACTATTGAATGGTATCAATCATAGTAAGGGTACCTGGAAGGGAAGCCGGATCAGTGCGGAGAATTCGCCATATCTTATTGTTAGAAAAATTATGGATGTAGTTGAAGGGAATGCGGTCTTTGATGCTAAGCCCAAGGCCTGGAGCCAGAATCAAGAAAATAGAGTTCCAGCCTATGAACCGATGGATTAGAGTGTGCATGAGGAGAAAACATATAAATGAGAGAAAAAAGCGGGTTAGGAAGCCAGATTACAGAGTGGTTTCGTCAAAGACTTGATAGAACTCCCCAAGAGCCTATTTCAGTGGAAATAGAAGAAGATTTTAAAGCGGGTCTTCTTGATCCGGCAGAAGATGAGTATTTTTATCCAGATAATTTTATATCAGAGAATAATTATATTTATCAAGATCAAAAAATACCGGAAGTTTTTGATAATGTTGTAGTCGATTTGGCTAAAGATATTGAGGATTATTTAAATACATATGCGTCACTGCCGTTATTGCCATTTGGGGCGGTAGAAGAAAATCGTGAAGAATGGGTACAGGCATTTAGTAAGGATTTACTTGCTAATCATGGTGAATGGTGCAGAAAAGAAATATATGAGGCTATGACACCTTTAAAAAATATGGAATCGCCGGAAATTAAAGAGATTGCTCAAAAACTCTTAGTTCGCATAGAGCAATTAGAGTTGAATTCGAGAGAAAACAAGGATATGGTTGCTGATTCACAACAATGGGGTATGCAAAACAGCGAAACTGAAAATGAAGCAAACAGCCTTAAAAATGAGATGGAAGTGCAACCAGGAATGACCTTGAATGAAAAAAGATTGTCTGATGCTTTTGTTGGTACCAATGATTCCAATATGGTAATAGAGGAGCGAGAGTATGATTATCCGGAGAATTTTGTATCAGACTCTTCTCCTGGTGTTGAAGAGATATCTCATATTGATAATAGCAATATTATTGCTGGTCAGCGGAATAGTGAAGAGTGCTTAGCAAATAAGCTTCTGAAACAGCTGGATAAATATCAGGATAATCTTATGATCGCCACTTATCTTGCAGAGTATCTGCAAGATGATAATGAGAAAATGGTAGAAATAAATCCGAGAATCTTATCATACCCGTTTTCAAGTCTGGGCGGTGAGGGGTGTTCCTATGCAAAGGCCGCGATGGATGTGCGGCAATTTCAGTCTGTATTTGGGGCAGTAAATATGAAATATTATGATACCCATGATGTTTTTATACAAAATCAGAACGGAGAATTATCCGGATTTTTGATGGATAAAGAGTCCAAGGATATTGTTTGTGAATCCTCTCTGGATAATGTATCGCAAGAGTCCCTGGCCGCTTGTGCACATGCAATAAAATTTATGAACATTTATGCCAATTGGGATATGACTTCAGTTGTTTCTGTGGGGAAGCCAATAGATTCCGCCAACGTAGAATATTCATTGAAAGAAGGAATGAGTGACTATTTTACAAAACCAAATCAAAATTTGATTATGAGTGTGAGTCAAGGGCCTTTATGTGACAAGGAATATTTCCGGATTCTGGATGAAGATAAACGGATGGATATTCCTTCTATTCAAAAGACTGTTTTGAATCTTTATGAGGAACATGATGTCAGAGGAGTTCTGGCCGGAATCGCAGGTTTGTCGGGAGTTAAGGTCAATGACCCCTATAATATTTTGGGAAGGGATATATATATGTCACAGGATGAGATACGCAATCAGATTATAAGTAAAGCATGTATTTCTTTTCCTTCAGATAGAATGATAAACAGCATGGACTCATTAAATCGTGCAGTAGGATTTAACTGTAGTATGGAAGATGTTAAGAAATTAGCCAAGGGAGAGGCTCCGGAGGGGAGTAGTCTGAAAAATGTACCGCATGAGACCAAGGGGCTGGCTACTGGTATTGAAAACGATTTGAATACAACAGAGAAAACTATGGAATCAAATATACCAAGTGATTGGATAAATGAGGATTATGTTTCCATAGGATGTGGATGGGAGTGATAGTTGCATATGAGTGGAGAGAGTCGAATTTCAAAACTGATTGATATGAGAAAGCATTATGACGATGCATTAGCTCAAATCCGAGGTTCAGAAGATGCTTGGAAAGCTTTTTTAACATGCGAGGGTAGGTTCATACATTACCCATTTGATATACAATTAATGATTCATTCACAGCGCCCAGAAGCTATAGCGTGTGCGACTTATTCGCAGTGGAGCGCAATTAATTGCGTTCCACGTAGGGGAAGTAAAGGTATTCCATATATAGATTATTCTAGAGGGAAGGCACAGCTGCAATATTTATTTGATATTGCAGACATTGTATCAAGGAATCAAAGTCCCTTACCCAAGTTATGGAAATTCCACAAAGAAAAAAGTTATGTTTCTGCATTGACAGAAGATTACACAGAAAATTCTATAGAAGTAAAGATGTGGAATTATATCAAAGATTTTATTGACTGGGAAGAGACGGAAGAATTGCTGAGAGAACTTAATAATGATGATTCTGAGATGTTGTCCAGGGAGATAGACGAACTTCAAGATTTTTTCCATGCATCAGTTGCATATGCTGTATTTTCGAGATGCGAACTGGATTTAGGCACCTGTGATGAACTGAACGAACCATTGTTAAGAAATAATAGCTATTCCATTCAAAACTTGGATCGTAATGGGCTATATGTAATAAATGATGGCATCATTAGATTTTCAAAACCAATTTATCAGGAGATAAGGAAACAGATTAAGCTGCGTGAAAATACGCAGACAAATTTACAATTAGAATCAGTACCTGCTCCTGTGGACGAGAAAGTAGAAGAAATAGTTTATTCTACAAATGCGATGCCTTATGGTCAACTTAAATTACCTGTTTTTGAAAGTATAGACACCAATAGCCAGGAAATCATGGTAGAAGAAGAACAGGGGTTGAAAGTTACCGAAGATTACCCATTAGGTAATTGGACAAATCCAATTCAAGAAGAACAAATACCAGAAGCATTATTTCAAGCAGTTCTAAAAAATGAAGGGGTTGCTAAACATTCTAAATTTCGGATAGAAGGGTTTTATTCTGGTTCTTCCGCATTGGAAAAAGCTCCAGATAGAGCTAAGGCTATCAAAATGGAATATGGCCAATCAGGAAGATCATTCAAACCAGATGAAGATTATGAGGGAGTATATAGTTATGACACAATAACCAGCAAAATGAAACTGGAATGGCAGATACAGGGAAAGTGTTATCAAACACAGGTAAGCTGGAATGAAGTTGAAAAAAATATCCGTTCGATGATTCAGGCAGGTGACTATATCACTCAGGAAGAGCGGCTGAAATACAACAAGGAAACTGCATTCCAAGCAGCGATGAGTACATCAACCGGCTTTATTGAAGTAGGGGGAAGTGGTTATTTTATTGAGTTTGAGCGGAAAGGTGCTGTTTGGACAAATCCTTCTGCAGAAATTGTTTTGCCGGAATCTATGGAAGAATTGTCAGAGGATAAACTTGAGCAGATTTCGGAAATTACGTATACAGTAGATTCCTCTGATGGTCCCAGATTGTATGTGGATGAAACAAAATTGCGTAAGATGCAGGAAGGCTTGATTATCTTTTTGCCAAATGGAGCTGGCGTTTTGGAGCAGGCGTATTCAGCAGATGAATTTAACCCAGAGCTTGATTTGGGTGGAGAAGTGCAATCGGATATCTTGTCAGACTTTACTGCTCAACAGGACAATACACTCGAAGATAAACAAGAGATAGATGGAGATGAAATAGATATAGATATTTCCCCACCGGATAATTATAGAATTAAAGATTTACATTTGAATGATGATGGTGGGCCTAAAGCCAAATTTAAACAAAATATAGAAGCAATTAAAGTTTTAAAAACAATAGAGGCCGATCAAAGATATGCCACACATGAGGAACAGACACTTTTGGCCGGCTTTGTAGGATGGGGTGGGCTTGCAGATGCATTTGATGAATCTAAAAATGCTTGGGCGAGCGAATATCAGGACTTACGTGAATTATTAACAAAGAGTGAGTATTTAGCTGCCAGAGCATCAACATTGAATGCCCATTATACATCTCCTGCAATTATCCAAAATATATATCTGGCTCTTGAAAATATGGGGGTAGAACAGGGAAATGTTTTGGAGCCGGCCTGTGGTTCTGGTAACTTTTTTGGTATGATTCCTGTTTCAATGTCGGATTGTCAATTATATGGCGTAGAGCTTGATGATTTGACTGGTAGAATCGCAAAGCAGCTTTATCCTGATGTAAGTATTAGCATCACGGGGTATGAAAAAACTAAATATCCAAATAACTTTTTTGATGTAATTATTGGGAATGTACCTTTTGGTGACTATAAAGTGTCGGATCATTCCTATGATAAATATAATTTTTCTATTCACGATTATTTTATTGCCAAAGGTTTAGATCAGTTACGGCCTGGTGGAGTTATGGCCGTAATAACATCCAGCTGGACTATGGATAAGAAAAATTCATCAGCCCGGAAGTATTTTGCGGAGAGAGCTAATTTAATAGGGGCGATTAGACTACCTGATAATGCATTTAAAGCAAATGCTGGCACTGAAGCGGTGACAGACATTCTATTTTTCCAAAAGTTAGAACAGGTGCCCGATCCTAACCCCATATGGCTTTATGTAGAGAAAAATATTACGGATAAGGATCCTGTAAGAGTTGGGGATATTGTAAAAACGAGTAGGTATGACTATGCCACATATAGGCAAAAAGAATTTGACGCAAAAGTCATTTCAGTTCGGCAAGTGGACCAAGAGGTGATTTATGACTTACAGATGTTGGAGGGTGTCCAGACAGAGATTAGCCAAAATGCCAGGTATGTAACATTAAAAGAACGTGGAGAAATGGTCTACAGTTGTAATCGCTATTTTATTGAAAATCCACATATGGTATTGGGTACATTCCAATTCGTATCCGGCCCATTTGGAGACCGATTGACATGTAGGGCAACCGATTCTGATATGAATGAAAAGCTGAGGATAGTGGTTGATAACTATATTCACGGCGGATTTTCTAATACCTATGCAAAAATCGGTGCAGAATCTGAAAATAAAAACATTATTTCGGCAGACCCGCAAGTTAAAAATTACACCTATGCTTTGGTGAATGATGATATTTACTATCGCATTGATTCGGTAATGACTTTAGAACAATTAAGTTCCAAGGATTTGCCACGGATGAAAGCAATGATAGAATTGCGTGATATGGGGTATGAATTGTTGGACGCAGAATTAAATAATGATTCTGATTATAGCATAAGAGCGAAGATGTCGAAGCTGAATGAGTCATACGATACGTTTGTTGGGCAGTTCGGTATCATACATTCTAAAGAAAATAAAAAGTTGTTTTCCAAAGATGTTACATACAGCTTTCTTTGCAGTTTTGAGGTATTGGATGATAACAATAATGTTACTGCTAAGGCAGCTTTATTTTCAAAGAGGGTTATTAATCCCAAAGTAGAAGTAACACATGTAAATACTGCAAATGAAGCCTTAATGATGTCGCTGTCAGAAAAAGGACGTATTGTTCTGGACTACATGGCTGGACTTGTGGGCAAAGACAAAGGCGAGGTGGTTTCAGACCTGCGAGGAGTGATTTTTAAAGATCCAAACAAAGCTGGTGAGGATGAGTATTCCGGTTATGTTACTGCCGATGAGTATCTGTCTGGAAACGTAAAGCTTAAACTGGAGAAGGCAATCCAATTTGCGGAACAAGATTCTATGTATGATGTAAACATAGAATATCTACAAAAAGTACAGCCGGAACCCCTGGAAGCATCTGAAATAGATGTACGTTTGGGTGCTGTTTGGATTGAACCGGAATACATTGAACAGTTTATAAAGGAAACATTCCAGCTGCCAAATTGGAGATTTACAGATACTGCAAATAAAAGTGAGCGACTAACCGTATCGTTTGAAAAGCTTAATGGGGAATGGAATATCAGTAATAAAGTAACTGGTGATTCGGTACTTCTTGCTACCACTAAATATGGTACGTCAAGGAAAAATGCGTTTCATATTCTTGAAAATTGCTTGAATTTGAGAGATTCGAAGGTCTACGACCAAAAATGGAACTCCGAAAAACAGCGATATGATTCCGTATTAAACAAAGAGGAAACCGCAACATGTAATCAGAAAGCCGAAACAATAAAAACAGAGTTTGAAAACTGGATATTTGCAGAACCAGACAGGAGAAATTATTTAGTAAAAAAATATAATGAACTTTATAACAATGTTCGGCCACGACAATATGATGGTTCCCATCTTACCTTTCCGGGCATGAATCCGGAAATCAAGCTGATGCTCCATCAAAAAAATGCGGTAGCACGGACACTATATGGTGGAAATGCTCTTCTTGCCCATGTAGTCGGAGCGGGAAAAACATATGAAATAACAGCTTCAATCATGGAACAGAAGCGAATTGGATTATGCAATAAAGCTCTAATCGTAGTGCCAAATCACCTGACTGAACAGTGGGGGCGTGAGTTTACAGATTTATATCCATCAGCAAATATTCTGGTAGCTAAAAAGGACGATTTTATACCAGCAAGAAGGAGGGGATTTTGTTCCAAGATTGCAACCGGGGAATATGATGCTGTGATAATTGGTCATACACAGTTTGAAAAGATTCCTTTATCAGCTGAGCGACAGCAATATTACATTGATCGTCAAATAACTGATATTAAGAGAGCCATCGAGGAACAAAAGGTAGATTCAGGACAGTCATTTACTGTTAAGCAATTAGAAAAAACAGAAAAGAGATTAGTGGCCAAGCTTGAAAAATTAAATAATGAGGGGAAAAGGGATAACGTAATTACGTTCGAACAGTTGGGGATTGACAGGCTATATGTGGATGAAAGTCATAGTTATAAGAACTTATATCTCTATACCAAGATGTCAAATGTCGCAGGGATACAACATACTGAAGCTCAAAAATCAACAGATATGTATATGAAATGCCAGTACATGGATGAGATAACACAGGGGAAATGCGGTATTGTTTTCGCATCAGGAACACCAATTAGTAACTCGATGACAGAATTGTATACTAACATGCGGTATCTCCAAGCTGATTTGCTTAAGAGTTATGGATTAGAAAATTTTGATGCATGGGCTTCCACCTTTGGAAATATTCAAACTGCCATAGAATTGTCTCCGGAAGGAACTAATTACCGGGCTAAAAAAAGGTTCAGCAGCTTTTTTAATATTCCGGAACTTATGAATTTTTGGAAAGAAGCAGCGGATGTTCAGACTGCGGATATGCTTAATTTGGATGTACCATCAGCTACTTATGTGAATGTTAAATTGAAGCCAACTAAGCTGCAAGAGAAGATGGTTGAATGTTTAGCTGAACGAGCTGATGAGGTACGGAATGGCAATATTGATCCAAGCATAGATAATATGCTAAAAATAACCAATGATGGTCGCAAGCTGGCCCTGGACCAGAGATTGATTAACCCCAATATGCCGGATGTACCTGTTTCCAAGGCGAATATTTGTGCAGAAAAAGCATTTGAGATTTGGGAGCAGACGAAGGTACAAAAGTCTGCACAAATAATATTCTGTGATTTATCAACGCCGAAGTCAGACAGCAGCTTCAGTGTGTATGATGCAATTAAAAAGAAATTGATTGAATTGGGAGTGCCAGCGGAAGAAATTGCATATATTCATGATGCAAAAACAGATATTCAAAAAGATAAGTTATTTAAACAGGTCAGAAGTGGAGAGAAGCGATTCCTGCTCGGTTCAACTTTTATGATGGGAGCCGGGACCAATGTGCAGCGAAACCTGATTGCCGAACATCATTTGGATGTTCCGTGGCGGCCATCTGATATAGAACAGAGGGAAGGACGTATCATTCGCCAAGGTAATTTGAATAGTCATGTTTGGATTTACAGGTACATAACAAGCGGTACGTTCGATGCATATTCCTGGCAGGTGATTGAAAACAAGCAAAAGTTTATCAGCCAGATAATGACAAGCAAGAGTCCTATTCGTAGTTGTTCGGATCTGGATGAACAGTCTCTGTCCTATGCAGAAGTAAAAGCTCTTGCAACTGGTAATCCCTACATAAAAGAAAAAATGGAATTGGATATTTCGGTATCACAGTTAAATCGGGAACTTGCCAATCATAAGAGTAATATTTATCAGTATCAGGATGATTATACAATTAAGTACCCGAAAGAAATTAGCCGGCTGAATAATCTGATTTCAGGAATCATGAAGGATATTTCGCTTTATAAGAACAATGCACCAGCCAGTGATAAATTCATTATGGAAATAGGGGAGAAAACCTTCATTGATCGAACAGAAGCAGGAGAAGCTTTAATAACAGCAGCAAATGAAGCCTGTGTTTTGCGAAATACGGAACATCAGCTGGGGACCTATCTGGGATTCAAAATAAGGGCAAAAAAAGGTGATTTTGCTATAGTTCCTCAGATGATTATTGGTGGGGAGATCAACTATACATTTGATTTAAGCATGAATGCAGTTAGTAATATTTCATCAATTACAAGAATCTTTCATTCTCTTGAAGATAGAGTCAAATCGTATGAAGAAAAATTATCTGCTGCTCAGAGTCAGCTTGAAATTGCAAAAACAGAATCAGAGAAACCTTTTCCGAAAGAAGAAATCTATCAGAGTCAGGTGGAGCGCTTGAGTGAATTGAATGCTTTACTGGGGATTTCTGAGAAAGAACAAAACGAAATGGGTGTTATTGATGATCCCATGGCTATACAAGTTGGAGAAGTTAAAAATCAATCTTCCTGGGAGGTGTTTGCAGATTATGATCCAGATAATCATCCGGAGGAATATGATTTAGTACCAGGGTTGGAGACAGTTGAATATTTAGTTATAGGAGGAGAAGTAGTGAATGAAGATAAAATGATTTCAAAGAATTCCAATGATATTTTAGAAAATAATTTGTCCGCACCAGTGGATCTGGCTGCATTGGCTCATCAAATTGAAGATTTCATAGAAGAGTATGATCCATACAATTACAGCGATGTTTTCGGGATATTATCGGAAGAAAGAGGTGAAAATATTTCGGACGTGGAACGGGATCTCTTAAACGGAAATGTGCAGGATCATATTGATGCAATTGGAGAAATCTATGAGGCAATGGATCATGAGGAGCCGTTAAGAACAACGGCTCAGGCGATTTTGGAAAAATTGAATGTAGTGAAAGCAGCTATTATAAATAATGGTGAGAATCTACAGGATATAATTTCAGCTGATATTAACGAGATGAAGGGCACCTATCAATACATGGTTAACGAACATTTGTTGACACAGTATGGAGCCAGAGCTTCGTTAGAGTTTGTAGATGGTGTAATAGCTCAATACCAAGGGGAAACCGCAATTTCCGAGTTTGGTACCTGGTTAAAGAATTCTGATCTGGGAGGAGCTGCTATTCGGCAACAATATGATTTAGAAGCCAAAGCGAATAATTTGGAATTAGGAAGAACAGGCAATGTAAAACCGGCCCCCAGTGCCCTTGCCGAAAAGATTGAAACATTTATAGCGGAGAATGACCCTGGATTCTTAAGTGTTACTGGCTGGCAGGATCA
>Ga0153947_1001050_pt1 | contig 13229 bp, 16 predicted proteins | sample TSNJ031MetaG_FD_104697 | JGI IMG/M metagenome (GOLD analysis project Ga0153947, IMG submission 104697) | Attine ant fungus gardens microbial communities from New Jersey, USA - TSNJ031 MetaG | ecosystem: Host-associated > Fungi > Mycelium > Unclassified | place: USA: New Jersey, Wharton State...
AAGTCTCCTGTGTCTGATTTCTCAGTATTGTATTTACCGCCTAACAGTGAACGACACCTCATTGTCCCATGCTGGAGCCTCTGGACTCGCTTTACCCAATGATAGCGATCAGGATTGCCAGCCCTCCAAATAATAGATCTACTTCCAGCGGCTTCGACATTAGTAATCCACCCGTCATCGGATCGCAGCCCTTTGGCCAGTCATTTGGTCAAACGTCCCAGAGAGCGGAAGGCTTTCACCCATCCATGTCGGGTCCTTTGGGACAGCATTCTGATGGGCTTGCATCTAGCAACTCTTTCACAGCACCAGGCTTCTTTGCCTCAGGTTCAAGTTCGAACCAACCACTCCTATTCCCCCTCCTGTTTTTGCCAGTCCCAGCTCGGGGGTAATCAGTTCAATCCTAATCAATTCAATCCCAATCAGTTTAACCAGTTCAATCCCAATCAGTCCAATCAGTCCAACCCTACTTCGTTCAATCAGTCCAATCCCAATCAACCCAATCCCAATCAATTCGATCAGTCGACTCCTAATCGATTCAACCAGTCCATACCCACGCAGTTCAACCAGTCGACACTCAATCAGTTCAACCCATCGGCACTCAGTTTACCTTTCAGCTTTCCTGTTCCAAACACATCTTCTGCGTCTCTTGCAATTTTACTTGAAAAAAAGCACTCCTTAGATTTCAAAGAAATTTTGGCCAGGAAACCACTCAATGCTCAACATGGGTATCACTGCATATTGCAGTTGGTGAAAAACAAAAGTAAGCCAGCTTTGAAATAAAGATAAATAACAGAAAAGAAGCTCATAAAAAATAACCAAACAGCAAGCCCCCGGCGAGACTCGAACTCGCAACCTCCAGATTAGAAGTCTGACGTCATAGCCATTAGACAACGAGGGCCTCAAGTTCCATTTTTCCCAGGAATTTTATGACCCTTTTTCCCTTTCTTTGAAGACACCCACCTCTCAAATTCAAATGATTGGATCAAATTGCAGGTGCAAATAAGTCGGTGGGGGGATGCAACCTTGTTCAGCACTCAACCATGCTTGTTTATCTTGCTATCGCTCTGACAGTTCAATTTATACGAGCTGATCAGCAACAAACACCATCACCATGTACTTTTTCGTGCCCTACTACTAATACCCATGACCAACCCCTCGTGAAACATGATTTTGCAATCCCTTATGATTCGAGCTTTTATTCCATCTTTGAATGCGTGTACGCTGTCATTTCGTATTGAGTGTAACCTCTAATTTCAATCAGCTATGGTGAAATAAACACAAATCCAAGAACCCAAAGTTGTTTCTACAACAAAGTAAGTCTGGGGGATGTCCGTGTGCTCAGTATATGTTCATAGGTTTTCACAAGGTGGATGGAAAACAAGCATTAACTTTCAAGACCAGTGATTGCCATTCAGAAGCAATATCATGTCTCAATAACCCAGATAACCATTTTTCGTCTTCAGGAGATCATAGAGTCCCAGCCTGGGTCGAGAATGGGAGATACTTGTTGTACCTGAAAGAGAATCATGCATAAACTTCTATTACTTTGACTTGCTTCATCTTCTTACTCTGCTCGAAAAGTGACATGTAATAAACCAAACCGTGTTTCTACTCCATTCACACTCAAAAAAAAAGTCTACATGTAACGTACTTTCAAAAGGTAAGTATGACAAGTCAACGGAAACAACGAAATATATGAGTAAAGTATATAACGTACAGACAGCACAACATGCGGATTCAATTGGGTTTAGCATGCAAAACCCGATTATGAGCACCAGAAGCAGGAGCAGGAGAGAGTAATGGGGGCGCTTGCGGATGACACTGAGGCTGATTGAACTGGTCATCACCCTCGCCCTCGTCGTCATCGTCATCACCATCATTGAGAGCTTCAACAGGTTTCATGGCATCGGCTTCACTCTGCGAGAATTCGTTCTCGAGAGTATGAGCGGGTGGCTTGGAATTGAGATCACTACGGGTGCCGTTGGGAGCAGTATTTCTGTCCTTCTCCTCCCTTTCAATCCTCTCGGCTCTCCTTACAACATCAATCTCGCCCTGCACAACAATGCCTTCAAGCCAAACATGATGGACCAAATCGGAAGCTTTGGCCCTTCTATCTGGGTGCAACCTGAGCATAGGGTTGAGGAAGGAGGCTATAGCGTCAGATTCAGAGCGTGGAAAGAGGTATTTGTCGCGCAAGACAGCATCGAGTGGCCAGAATCGGAGTTTATTAATGTTTCTGAGTTCACCTAGGAGGGTGGGTCAGAGTGAAGGAAAGGACAAGACGGAGAAGAACAAACCTTTGCGGTTGAGGAATTCACGAGAGTATTTTCCAGAACAAACGAGGCTGTGGGGGAGTTCACCCATGAGTTCCATGATTTGGGCAATGTGATCGTCGTCTTTGCTGTAGCGTTGGCCTGATGCAGGGTCGAAGAGGTAATCGCCGCCTGTGAGCAGCTCAAAGATCTACAGGAGAGATGAAGGATGTGACATGGAGAGAGGGAGGGGAGACATACAATGCAGGCGACACTCCAGATATCGGCAGTAGAGCCCCATTTTGCACCGAGGATGACTTCGGGACAACGATACTGCCTGGTTTGAATGTCGTCAGTAAAATGGTGATCTACCCAGGTGGCATTGCCGAGATCAGCAATCTTGACGGTGATCCTTTCGGGAGAGTCGTCATTACTGTCGCTCGAGTCCTGATCAGAGTGGCGATCTACGTTGGAGATGGACTCTGAGCGGCCCTCATGGGGGATGAGAAGGCCATTGGAGTCTGGGACGGAGGCGGGACGGTCTATCTTGCTCATGCTAAAAGCCCACTTGTCGAGGGCGGGGCTGGAGGAGGGAGAGGGGAGGGGCTGTGAGCCGGTGATGAATACGGACTCTGAGCGAGGGGTTTGGTTTCCGCCGCGACCCTTGGAGGGGGGAACGCCGATGAGCTTTGCATTGTGGTCGTGATCTGTGGCAGCTATGGTGGACTCGACGTCGTCGATGACGATGAGGATATTCTCTGGTTTGAGGTCAGTGTGGATGACGCCACAGCAGCGATGCATGTAATCGAGGCCGAGGAGAACCTGCTTAGCAATCTGGCGGACAAGGGGCATCGGGACGCCTTTGTTCTGATGTCGCCGGATCAGCGCCAATAGATTTTCGCCGAGCACCTCAAAAACCATGCAGACATGCACTCCGTTCGGTCCCCGATGCCGGAAGTGGTCCAGAAACGATATCACGTGCGACCGCCCCCCGTGCGCCCCCGACACCGCCGAACCCGACATGATCAGCCGTTGCAGGAGCTTGATTTCATCCAGCGCAGTCTCCGTGTAGCGCGGCGCAGACTTGACGACCTTGAGTGCAACATGACGGTCCATTCTGGAGGCGTTGAGCACCGGGAAAAAAAGCAGGTAAGGGGGTGGGCAATACACACTCAGTGTCTCGTGCAAGCCATACCGTGGAGAAATGGCCCCAGCCTAGTTTCCGCACAACGACATACCGGCCGTCGGAAAAGTGGTCCCCGATCTGCACGGGGTGGTATCCGCCCTTGACATACTCCTGCCAGTCCTCCTCGTCCTCGGTCATCATGGAGGGAGAGTAAGCCATGGTCACGGTCACTCGCGTGATGATGATCACATTAATAATAATAGTAATGATAATAATAATGATAATGATAATGATGATAACGATAATGCGGGTCAACGGCACCGCCACGCCCCGAAAGGATGGGATTGAAACTCCGCTTTGTTCCTGGGAAGTTTAGATTCAAGCGGAGAATAAGGCACCTTTGTTTCCTTCCACCCTCCCTCATGGACCTATCTCCTCCTGAAAATCCTGAAAAAAATCCTGTTCCTGTTGCGACAGACCCCCAGCAGCAGCAACAGCAGCAGCAGACACAGGAGGAGCAGCAGCAGCCCCAGTCTGGCTTGAGGCGCTCCCGGCCTGCTCCTGCAAAAACTTTCCAGTGCAGGGGCTATGGTGAGTGTCGCATGGTATTTTCCAGGAGCGAACATCTTGCGCGTCACATCAGGTACGCTCTGCCTTCTACTTTCTATTGTTTTCTTCCTCAGCTCTTTTCACCACAGAAAACACACTGGCGAGCGCCCCTTTACTTGCCACTGCACCAAGCAGTTTTCGCGCCTTGACAACCTCCGTCAGCATGCACAGACTGTTCATGCCGACAAACAGGATCAGAATGAACGCATGATGCGCGATCTTGCTACTCTTCATGCCTCTATGACTGCTGCCAATAAAATTTCTTCAATTCGTGCCCCTCGTCGTAACCCTGTCCTCAATTCCATAGCCTTGGCTACTGGTTCCGACTTGATCAAGGAGGAGGATGTCCCCGTCGCTCTTAACCATCGCCCCGGAACCGCTACCGGTTACGAGGGTCGTCACGATAACTTTCCATATCATTGGCATCCCTCTCAGTCTAAACAAAACACCAGTCATTCCTTTCGTGCCTCAAACCAGTCCTTTCTTGCCCTCTCACCCCCTTCAGCTGCCGACGCAGCCCCCGGCCAGTCCTTTCTCTCCTTCCCCTCCTCCTCTCTCAACTTCGGTTTCTCCGACGCAGTCAGGGACAGTCGCCCACGAACAAACTCCAGTCGCCCACCCACTGCAGGCCCCATTGCCGAATCAACCAATCTCTCGCTCCCTCCTCTCTCTCAAGTCGTCTCCGCGTCCCTCTCCTCTACCCCACACCAGTCAATCCCCGCCCCACCAGGCTCCTCACACGGACAACTCGGAGGCAGTGGCCTACTTTTACCAAACTCATTTGCCCATCGAAGATCATTCCGTCCAGGAACAGCTCCCGCATCCGCAACTTTCTCACCAAAACCTCTTTACACAGGAATGGGCATCTCTCGGCCAGACTTATCATTACGCTCCTCCAGCTCCTTCCTGGGACCTCCAGCCCCAACCTCCTACGATCTCGAACCACCCTCTCCAGGAAACGATAACTCGCCATTTTTCTTCTCCCCACCAGGTCTCGAACCACAACCCACCTCACCGGCCTCAGTCAACTCTCGCAGACGACCTCTCCCAGGATCAGATGCTTCATACGATGATCCAACGCGTGACTTCGCCCACGACTACGATGGTGGCTCACAATCACGACCTCACTCTCGGCGACTCTCTGTCATGGAACTCTGCAATGACTCCAATGACCATGGCGGATCCTCTACATTTCCACCATCCAGAATCGAGTCGCGTCCAACAACCACTTCTGGACTTATCTTTTCCGCGTCAGCGCTTGCACTTGCCGATCGTCCCTCCCCAACCCTCCCCAGCCCCTCAGTACAATCACGATCATCTCCACCATTCGCAACAACTGCAACCCCTTCACGTGGGAATGGTGACGGCAGTCAGGCGGGATTCGAATCCCGAGGCAGAGTATCTTCAACATTACGGCGCAATGTACCATCACCCTCGTCAATATTACCTCTCCGATCAGGAGCAGGAACAGGAAACAGCGGTCCCACTTTCCTCCATTCACCCACCATTTCCACCGCATCAGCAGCTTCCTGTAGCCCACGGTCTTCAGGGTCAGCCACTCCTTTCTCCCCACGATCCCCGATATCTGGAACAGATCTATCAGGCTCGATTCCTCGTCGAGACGAACAACACGAACAACAATTTCGATTTTCCGGTGCATCACACACCTCCCCTCCTCTTGGATTAAGGGTGTAGCGCTCTTCCATACTATACAGGTTAAATTGCTCGATATTCCCCATGGACCTATGACTAGCTGATATCTTTCACTGACATACCATACTTAATTTACCTCTCGTAAACGTTCGTTCTGGTATACCTCAATTTATATTCTATCGCTCTGGACTGGGTAAGAAAGGTTGATCCGAACCAAACTCGGGAAACGGTCTGCGAAATCCCTTTTTGGGCGTTCTTCATTAAAATGATGGCAGGCACAGTCGACCTTTTCGGCCGAACGTTCTGATTGTTCCCTGATTGTTCTTGGTTTCCACGAAAGGATGTGAGTTCCTCGTTTATCGTTTAGTTGGTATAGCCACCCCCTTTTTCTCAACATCAGAACATTCCATACGTGTCAGCATCAATAACGTTGGTCAATAATAGGCAGGTCCCTGCACATGGTGTGACACAATGAATGTTTGTATCGTGATTCGAGATCGAAAACGTTCCCAAGGCGGAGGAGATGCAAGCTAGGAAGTTTTCAAGTCTAGCATCATCATCTATGTTCACTACTATTGGCGTATGCTTAACATCTCACTTGAGCACATTCAATCAAAGTGAATAACACCCGACGCCTAATAGTAAAACCATCACATAACAAACCGAAGTCTAAATGCTGAGCATGGAACCATCAAATGTAAAGTTCGAGCCCAACACCTGTAAATAGCATCCGTAATACGGAACTGTATCCTCTCAAAAAACTGAGAGAAATAACTTTGTGCCACAATTTTTGGTAGAGCCCAATTAAGTTAATCTCATTAGGATACATCTACTTTAAGTAATGTGTTGTGTTTTTCCATATACAGATAAATTGTCTTATGCAGACATGCCGGAATTACCATACTTAGTTAGTTTATTGCATAGGTACCAGTGTTGTTGCGGCCTAGTAACAGACCGCTCAATAATCATGTTCCGGTTACCGTGGGAACAAAGCATCGATGACGCTTCAAACCTTTCTCAAGGGTCAGTAATATTAAAAACAATTCAATTAGGCTTTAATACCAGTGACATAGAAAGACCGTTGCCATCCTTCAATGAAATGTCTCGTAACTTATAGGTTGACTCTGGGTACTCTCAGGTGATGGAATAATCAGGGAAAACCATTCAAAACTTTCTTTGAGGTACTATCTTTGATCTTCCCCAAAAGCATGGTCTCCGGAGCAAACGAACAGATGCGACCATTGATTACTGTGATATCAATATTGTCATTGCTTCCAGCTGAGCATTTAACAGTTAACATTGTCATCTTGCTATCGATGGTTTATCACATGCCCCATCCTTAACCGCAATTCCTTCGTCTCGTAATACTGCTGGCTGACACAGTTTCAGGTTTTTTACATGTCGTATATTACCCAAGATGTACAATATTAGAGACCATATGACCACGGTACGTCAGAGTTCAGGCTGAGTAGGACGCAGATATACCAAGCACCTTTCAATGATTCATATGATGCCGCTCCAGTCGGGCTTCGATGCTGCCTCTGTAAATGTATCCTCCAGGAAAAAAGAATCTCGATGCTTTAATTGGGGATGACTCGGCGCGTACTAAAAATCAGGAGCATATTTATGTTGATTGTGCAATATCCAAAGAACTTGCTCAAGCAACTGCTGAGGAGTATAAACGTCTGAACATCACGTGTAAACTCCAGTCCGTTTGCACTCCCTCCTTGACAATACACCTTCTGTTGATACACCCCTGACACTGTGCCTCGAAAAACTACGCGTTGTTTGTTTGTTTGTTTATTGCGGAGAAAATACTAGATCAAAAAAATGGATGTTGCCTCATGGATATCGAGACAAATGTGTCAGAAAAGCCGCATTGGATTGCATATATATTCCACCTCCAGCAGCAATCAAAGTGTCCCTGCAGGCTTGAGAATATGCTTGAACTATATACACATTTCTCACACATTTATCCCGGTTGCTTTCTTGACAATCAGCTTCGGCTGTGGTGTCTATATGTGGGAAGGAAACCCGGCTGCAGTATCTCCGATCAAGCACCATACCAAGCATTCATTATTACCAATTATACACCTCATGTCCTCAAAATTACTAGAGTGTTTAGAATAGACGAGGACTCAACAACTTGTATTTTGTTCCTTGGAATGACGGCAATGAGCCGGGGGAAGGACGCGGCAAGTTTTCGAGAGCGTATCCGTTCCCGCAAGCAGTCTGAACCGAGATGCGGAGCATGAATTTTAGGGTGTCACTTTCTCAGATGTCTCCCAGACTTCCCTTTTTCAGTTAGATCAATGGGAGTGCTATTTATATGTGGTATGTCCTTTCCATTACAGATCAAGGTCGCACATTACATACAGATGTTGTCTCCGATTTAGAATAAAGATTTCCTCAGACTAGAATTTTACACATGCACTACATCCTCAGAATTTCCTAGGGGAAGTCATTGATTCAAGTTTCTATAGGTCTAAGCCAACAAGAGGGGTAAATTTTCACCCATAGCGCATACCATCCTGAGAACACGGCCCGCTGTCAAACCTGAGAAAATATTTACCCTCGAGGGTCAGTAAAACATCTTGCACTTCAGCTGCTACTTGCGTGTCTCCGGAAAGGCTAGATGGAAGATCCAATGTTGAGTGTGCCTTCAAATATCAAACTGAGAAAAGGTGGCGCGACAGGCAAACATAATTACATCCCATTTCTGGTACGAGTCTAGCTCAGACATTTTCAAAATAATATTTTCGCGCAGAAATCCCCATCACAAAATACCCATTTATAAATACAAGTATTATTAGAGAGCCGCAGCCGCAGCAGCGCCCACAAGACCAATGGCGACACCCCAGATGTTGGCAACAGTAGAAGATGCCGCGCCCGTGCTTGTGCTAGCAGGTGAAGCGCTAGTACTGACTGCAGTAGTGGAACGTGTAACAGGTGAACTGAGGGTGTTCAAGACGCTGGTTCCGGAAGCAGAAGTTGAAGAAACAGAGACTGGGCGAGAGGAGGAGAGCGACACGGAGGGCGACAGGGAAGAGGAGGGCAAGGCTGATGTAGAAGCCAAGCTAGAGACAGCTCCACCTGTTAATAACTTAGTTTAAGAACTCAAGTAGCTCAAAAGAAAAAGGGTCATACCGCTAGCACACTCGGCTGCCTGAAGGCCAAGAGCAGAAGTTACCTCAGAGCTTGTACAATTGGCCTGGAGACAGGTTGTAGCTGCCTGTTGGAATTGGGTAGAGTTGCAGATACAAGCGAGATCAGTACTGCATGAAGAGTATTAGTAAATTAGGTGACTGGAATTGGAGAAAAGGCCTACATGGAAGTGCAACCAGCAGCAGTAGCAGCAGGTTCAGTGCAATTGAGGATACAGGTACTGATAGAGGGCAGAGGACCGCTCGCGGAATTAGTCCCAGAAACACTGAAAGAGACAGAGCTCTGAGCAGCAGCAATGGCGGCAAGAGAGATTACCACGAAGTAGTTGTTGAAGATCATCTGAAGATGGAGGTAGAGGGGGGAACCAGGTTGAACCTGTCTTTATTTTTCTTTGGCATCATTGCCACGGTCATGCTCTTTCCTTTCTCGGCAACCCGTGGACTGTCCTCGGCTGAGATTGACTTCGCGTAAGCAATCTAAGAAAATCTGAAGTCACGAGATGCCGAGCATTTCAGGGCGTCCCATGTGATCTGAGAAAAACGCCAGACCCTCTCCTAGACTTCCCTAGTTAGTTAGAGATATCAGAGTGCTATACCATATCCTCTCCATTACAGATCAAGGTCACATACCATATTACATATGTTGTCTCCAATATAGAATGAAGTTGAATTAATCGTTTTTCTTACATGAGCTGCCGAAGGTTGTATGACAAAATCAGAGGGAGGCTTCAAAAAAAAATCTACCACAAAGAACTGTTGCACAACATGTAAGCAGTGACCTGTCTTCAAGACATGATATTATTGTGTTGCATTCAACACGGCGTGACATCACACCTAGAAACTCGTTACAGGAATCAAATTCATCCCAGACTGGAGTTTCACACGTGCACTACATCCTCAGAATTTTCCAGATCCTTACGGGAAGTCACCCAATTGCAACGTCCAGCGAAGCCATCCCAGACTTGACTTTCGCCATCTGCACAGATATCCACAACGACGTCATCTTCTAACTCAAGTTACCAGGTGATTACGGAAAAAACTCGGATGATTCTCACACGCTTAATCCTCGGGAGATCTCCTCAACCTACTCTACCATTATAAAAATGCGGAAGTCGTATTTCAGTTTCAATATTCCACTCTATCTTGGAAGAATACTGTGTCATGCCTCTTTCTGATTTTGCGAATGCCGATATCGACAAGGTCGTTGATGCACTAACCACCGACGAAGCTATTCTTCTGACTGCTGGTGTCGGATTCTGGCACACACATCCCGTCGAACGATTGGGTGTCCCTGCTATAAAGGTTATAATCTCATTCTTCTCTCCAACTTCAGAGATCAATACGATCTAGGTTAGCGATGGTCCAAATGGTATCCGAGGAAACCATTTCTTTATGGGAACACCAGCCAAATGTTTGCCGGTTCGTGCACACATCTACAACGACATTTAGTCCCTGAAACGTCAGTGGTCTTAATTAACAGTCTTCTACGGCCATGGGTGCGACCTTCGATCGCGAATTGATGGAGCAAGTCGGCCTTAAGCTTCTCGCACGCGAAGCCAAGTTACGAGCAGCTTCGGTTGTTCTTGCCCCTACTTGTAATATTCAACGCGTGAGTTTTTCTTTTGAGACCTGTGAGCTAGAAATATTTCCTCAAAGCAATAACCATAGAATCCGCTCGGCGGAAGGGTGAGCACTTTGAATCGTACCGATTACAAATGGTCCTAACTTCTCAAAGAGTTTTGAAAGTTTTTCAGAAGATCCTTACTTGTCTGGCATTCTCTCTGGCGCTTACATCGACGGTGTTCAAAAAGGGGGTATTGGAGCAACTATCAAACACTTCGTGTACGGTTTATGTCTCTATAAATTACTTCATCTCTGACGCTGCCAATACAGTGGTAACGACAAAGAAAATGACAGGCTTGGATACAACAGTATCATCGATGAAAGGTCTTTGAGGGAGATTTATCTGCTTCCTTTCATGCTCGCCCAAAAGCTGTCTTCACCTTGGTCCGTGATGACATGGTATGTGAACATCAAATTTGAACTAGTATATACTAAAATAGTTCATACATGTAAGCTACAATCGTGTCAATGGCATCCATGTTGCGGAAAACCCTGAGATAATTCAGAAAATCCTCCGTGAAGAGTGGAAGTCCGACGCAATGGTATGCTCCGGATACGTCCACTTGATCTTCAACTAAAAAGTCTTTTCTGACATTTTTAGGTGATGAGTGACTGGTAAATAGCTTCACTCAGCCGTCACCCACATGACCAATCAGTAGTATCAGGTTTGGAACCTACAGTGTCGATGTTGGCCTGAACGCCGGTGTAGATCTTGAGATGCCCGGTCTCAACAAGTGGCGCACCCTCGAGCTTGTCAATCGATCTATCCAAGCCCGAAAAGTAACTACGAAGACCATTAAACAACGTGCTCGCAAAGTCTTAGAATTTGTCCAGAAATGTGCCAAGAATGCACCTGAGGTAGGTTGACTTCGGATGAAAGGATTGATGTAACTCATGATATAATTACTTCAATAGATTATCGATGGGGATGGTGTCGAAAGAACTGATGACTCCGATGAAGATAAATCTCTCATGCGCAAGTTCGCAGCAGAGACCATTGTTCTTCTCAAGAATGAAAAACAGGTTCTTCCACTTAACCCCAAGAATTTAAACAAGATTGCGATCGTCGGTGGTAACGCAAAGGCAGTTGTCTTGTCTGGTGGAGGATCAGCTGCATTAAAACCTTCCTATTTCGTTACCCCCTACGATGGACTCGTCAGAGCGTTGAAGGAAATTAATCCCGAAATTGATATCACTTACAGTGAGGGCGCCAGAGGTCAATCTCAGTAATTCATGTTATTTGCGGTCGCGTTCACTCAAATGATACTTCTAGCATTCAAGACGACGCCCACCCTCGACTATGACATATTCACTGAGTCTGGCGAACGTGGTTGGATGGGAACATGGCATGCCCATGAAAGTGACGATAGTCTCGTCCCTATTGAAGCGCCAGTCAAGACTCAATATATTGACGAGACCCAAATGTTCATCAGCGCTTCCTATCCTGAAGGAATCACCAAGAAGTGGAGTCTTCGTTTGAATGGTTATCTAAAACCGCGTGAATATGACTGCAAGTTCGAATTTGGATTGATCGCTGCGGGCAGAGCAAAGGTACGACCGTTGACACCGTGACAGCAAACAAAATAAATTGAGCCACATCCTTACCAGTTGCATGTTGACGGCGAGCTCGTGATTGATAATTGGACGCGCCAAAGTCGTGGTGAAGCCTTCTTTGGTAATGGAAGCAAAGAAGAAAAAGGTATCGTTCAGCTGAAGGCCGGCATCAAGCATCGTGTCTATGTTGAGTACTGCAATATTCGTGGACCTGCTGATGGTGATGAAAACGAAGCCGTCATGGACAGGTAATTGATATACACGAAACTCTTTCAGCAGCTCAATGGTTTCTTGGCTAGCAACCCTGGTATTCGCCTCGGTGGTGCTGAAGTTCGAGATCCGGATGAGCTCATGAACTCTGCTGTCTCACTTGCCAAGGATGCCGATGCGGTCATCGCTGTAGTTGGTCTCAGTGCCGACTTTGAATCCGAAGGCTATGACCGTACCACCCTTGCGCTCCCTGGTCGCACTGATGAGCTTATCTCCAAGGTTTCTGCTGTAAACCCTCGTACGGTCGTTGTTACTCAATCCGTAAGTTTTTCTACCATTGAATCCTGATCTTTTCAACGACAAATTATACAGGGTTCATCCATCACTCTTCCTTGGGCAGACGAAGTATCTACCTTAGTTCATGCATGGTATCTCGGAAATGCCACTGGAGATGCTATTGCCGACGTTGTAATTGGCAAACATAACCCCTCCGGCAAGCTTTCCTTAACTTTGCCCAAGAGACTAGAGGACGTTCCTGCACATGGGTATTTCCACTCAGAGAACGGAAGGGTCCATTACTCCGAGGGTATCTTCGTGGTACGTACAGACAGATTCTGGGTTGTTCTTGCCTTTCTCAATTTGAGTACAGGGCTACAAACACTACCACCACCGTAACATCAAGCCCTCATTCCCCTTCGGGTATGCTCCCCATGATTTGAATATATACATTTTTTGCTGAACATTGTCCATTAGCCATGGCCTATCTTATACTTCTTTCATGCTTTCTAACCTGAAAATCCCCGAGCCTACTGTTTCTGGTGACCAATTTAACGCGACGGTCATTGTCACCCTCACGAACACTGGCTCCATTGCCGGCTCCCAAGTTATCCAGCTATATATTGGCCTTCCCGATATCTCTGAGTTCACTCATCCACGTTGGCAACTCCGTGCCTTTGAGAAAGTTAGAGACATGCGACCTGGCGAAAGCCGTTATATCACACTGGTCTTGGACAGATTGAGTGTCTCGTATTGGGAAAA
>Ga0153947_1001052_pt1 | contig 13213 bp, 10 predicted proteins | sample TSNJ031MetaG_FD_104697 | JGI IMG/M metagenome (GOLD analysis project Ga0153947, IMG submission 104697) | Attine ant fungus gardens microbial communities from New Jersey, USA - TSNJ031 MetaG | ecosystem: Host-associated > Fungi > Mycelium > Unclassified | place: USA: New Jersey, Wharton State...
AACAGAGGAAATACGCGCCGCTGTTCTTGCGGGCTTGCGAATACTGATTGCAACTGTAAATGCGGTGAAAACCGCCGCTAATATGAAAATCAACGGGTTTACGGATATATGAACGGTTATATTTCTATATTCCGCTTCCATAAAACTAAGCACAGTTGGCAAAGAGAAGTTACCAATTAAGAAACCTAAAATTAGGCCAATGGGGATGCCTGTAATGGAGAGCCAAACCGCTTGCAGCCTTACTATCCGTTTAATTTGTCTGTCGGACGTTCCAATCGTCCGCAGAAGCCCATAATGCCGAATGTCCTGTGTAACAGATATATCAAAAATATTGTATATCAATAAATACCCGGCGAAAACAAAAAGCACCACAAAAATCGCCATCGCCGCCAACAATGTGTAGTCGGTATTTGGGTTAGTTACCTGATTTACCACCGCCGCAACGTAATTATCGGCGGTATAGTCATTCGGTTCGCCGCCGACAGACAAAACAAATGCGTCCAATTGTTCATCAATATGGCTGGTATTCCGCATTACAACATCGGAGAAATATGTTCCTGCCAGTTCTCTATCCTCGTGATAGGTATGAGGAAATATTTCAGCGTTTTCCTCTATGAACGCTTCCGATACAAGCATAATGCTATATTGTGGATTTTGCGCTTCCCACCAACCGGAAAGCACCATATCAAAGTGATAGTCCTGTCCTCTCAAACGAAACGTGACAGGTACGATTGCCCCGATTTCAGGTTCAATGCCGAGGTCTGATAACGCCAAATCGGTAGTAGCAATTTCATTGGCCGCTTTAGGCGCGGTTCCGTGTTCAGGGGTGGAAAACATTAAATCCTGCTCTATCGCGTCCATGTAATTCAGTTCTATGTTATGACTTGCGGTATTGCTTAAAAAACCTATCGGCATACGCAGCCCCGCCGCCTGTACCATATCGCTTGATTTTAGAGCCTCAAACTGTTCCCGCGTCATATAACGTAAATCAGCGTCCGCTTTCGTGCCTTTTTGTATTTGCATGGTTAAGGTGATGGACTCCATAGCTCCAAGACCAATGGTAGCTATGGAGGTAAACAAAGTAGCGGTCAGTATAATGGCGGCTATCGTTATGAGATTTCTTAATTTATTTTTCTTGAAGCTGCGGCCTGCTAACTTTTTAGCTATCGCCCTATTATTGTTACCAAATAAAATATCGCTCATAGTGATTGACCTCCTGCAATCCTGCCGTCCTCAATGCGGACAATGCGGTCGGCAAGTTGGGCTATCTCGGTATTGTGGGTAATCATTACAAGCGTTTGACTGAACTCTTTGCTTGTGCGATTGAGAAGCCCTAAAACGTCCGCGCTCGTTTTGCTGTCGAGGTTGCCCGTTGGCTCATCGGCCAACACAATAGCCGGTTTGCTAATCAAGGCGCGGGCAATGGCGATGCGCTGTTGTTGACCGCCGGAAAGATGATTCGGCATATTGTTCAGCTTATCTTCCAACGCCAGCATACGCACAATCTCATTCATATATTTTTTGTCCACCGTTTCACCGTCAAGCTCCACGGGCAGGACGATGTTTTCATAGACATTCAAAATAGGTACAAGGTTGTAATTTTGAAACACAAAGCCGATATTACGGCGGCGAAAGATAGTAAGCTGTTCATCGCCCATTTTGGAAAGCTCCTTATCCCGCACCTTAACGCTGCCGGATGTGGGGATGTCAAGCCCGCCTATCATATTAAGCAGGGTAGTCTTGCCACTGCCGGACGTACCTACAATGGCGACAAACTCCCCCTTTTCAATGGAAAGCGTCACGCCATCCAATGCCTTTGTCTTGTTTGGCTCCATACCGTAGTGTTTTTTCAAGTCTGTTGTTTGCAAAATGCTCATGGGTAAATACCATCCTTTCAGTAATGATGGCTTTATTGTAAAGGGCAAATCTCGCAGAAATGTCACAACAGACAAAAAAATTCACCCTAAATCAACATCAAATCTCACAATCCTGTGACATTTCAAAATAGACGTTATCTGTTTGGAAGAAAAATAGAAAAGGTCGAGCCTTTTCCCGCTTCCGAAGCCACTTTAATATAGCCGCCCTGCATGGTGATAATTTCACGGGCAAGATACAAGCCTATGCCAATACCCTCTATGCTATGCACTTCTACCTCCCGGTAAAAGCGTTTGAAGATTGACCCTTGACGGCTTTCTGAAATGCCCTTGCCTGTATCCGCTATATCAATTTTCGTATGCATTTCCCAACGGGCGGCGGTTACATGGATTGTGCCGCCGCTTGCCGTATATTTCACAGCGTTGTCAAGGACGTTAAATAATGCTTCTGTTGTCCATTTGTGGTCATGGGATACGGTCAAATCCTCCGGGCAATCCACGCTTACATGAATATGCTTGTTTTCGGCGGAAAGCAAGATACCGCCCAAAGCCGCCGCAAGCGTTTCATAGACGGAATAATTCTTTTTTTCCAATGTGATAACACCCGCTTCAAGCCGTGACATTTTAATCATGGCTTGCATGAGAAAATCCAGTTTGTCAAGCTGTCCGTCCATTGCCCGCAAAAATTCTCGCTGTTTATCCTCCGGCACATTCTGTTCCAAAAGCGTAGCGTTTACCATCTTCAAGTTTGCAATCGGCATTTTTACCTGATGTGATGTATCGGAAATAAACTCCTGCAAGTCTGCTTTTTCTTCCGCTACACGGCGATTGTGTTCCTGCATCGTTTCATATAACCGTATCAGTCGGTAGTTGATTTTAGTAAATAAGGTTTCTTCCTCGTTGTTTTGACGTAATTCTATTTTGCCGTTCATCATATTGTCCAAAGTGCGGCATATCTCAGACGAAAAGACGGTCAGCTTTTTCCGTACAAGATAAATAAAAACCGCAACCCAAGCGGTTATTACGACTGTGAAAAGCAACCCACACAAAACAGCATTAACGCTATCGGTCAGCAGATACAAAGCGGCAAGCATAGCGGCGGCGGTCATGGCAAGTCCTATGACTGTCGCAATGTATATCTTTTTTATGGTTATTTTTTCAGCAGTCATTTTTTACACCGCCAATCCACATATAACCCATGCCGTAAACGGTCTTGATATATTGAAAGCCGTTGGTTTCTATTTTATTGCGAATACGGCTGATGTTGGAAGTCAGGGCGTGTTCATCCACAAAGTTCTCGTCAATGTCCCATAGCTTTTCCAATAAAACCTGTCTTGTTAAAACGATCTGTGGGCTCTTAGCAAACACTTTTAGAGTGCGGTATTCCGCTCCTGTAAACACAATGGGATTGCCCGCAAGCGTTGCGGTCATTGCGGAGAAATCAATAAACAAGTTACCATCATCGTAGCAATCACCGCCAGTCTGTTTTGTTATCCGATTGAAGATAGCGGCTATCTTTCTTTGAAACACACTGATAGGAAAAGGCTTTGTTACATAATCGTCCGCGCCAAGCTCAAAGCCTTTTATCATATCGCTTTCCATATCGTTTGCCGTTAGAAATATGATTGCCGTATTCTCGCTTCGTTCTTTAATATTACGGCATAAATCAGAACCATTGCCGTCCGGCAGATTGATGTCGAGAACAGCTAAATCATATTCCTGCTTTTCAAACAGCCTTTTTGCCGATACAGCAGATATTGCAGCGTCAACAGTATAACCGGCAAGGGTCAGATTATAGCAAAGCGTTTTATTGAGTAGCGTATCATCCTCAACCACTAATATTTTTTTCACGCAATCACTTCCTTTGCTTTATAGTAACGCTCAAATGTCGCAGAAATCTCACAGACGCTTATCTTTTTTGTTTTCTTTATAACGTCCATCTTTAGGCTTCTCCGCGTCAGCCGGGATAAGTCATAGGTCACCCTTTTTCACAACCCCCGGTATGTGCCCGGAAGTACAATGATAATTTACCATGCGCGGGGTAATGCCCCATTTTTCCCCGGCCTCTTTTGCCGTTAAATATTCCATGTAATCACCGCCATCTTTCAATATGCTCCCATTATACTTCCTTGTAAGGAAGTATGTAAGGCGCATATATGAATATGAGCTATTGGGAGATGAGTCACGGAACAAGCATACGCAGTACCTGCTTCACGTTCCACTTTCGATCTGTTTGCAGATCTCTATTTTGTATGCAGGATCATATGCTTGTGCCATTCTGAACATCTCCTCCTCTTCCTATTTTACTTGATGTTCCGTTTGCCTGGAAATCCGATGCCAGGTCAGTAATGTGGGGTGCGGGATCCGTTCAAATCACAAAACACCCTCAACCGTCATGGCTGAGGGTGTTTTTCTGTTTGCTTACTTTTTCAGCAGATCAGCCAGATTTTTTAGGAAAGTAACCATCTGCTCTCTGGTGCAGAAAGCCTTGTACTGTTTCTTGCCGCTGCCGTCACCGGCAATAAGACTGTTTTCCTCAGCCCAAGCACGAGCCTCAGCACTCCACTCGGACGGCTCTTTCGCCGCAAGCTGAGTAAGGTAGACATTCATCATCGAATTGAATTGATCCTGTGTCACGATTTCTTCTCCTTCCATTTTAGCCGCAACATCGGCTCTGAATTTGTCCATACTGTAGTCCATACCAAGCTGCCGCCAGAGGTGGTCAGGGTCGCCGTGGTTACTGGCAATACCTCTCTTGTATCCTTCTGCATGACTGATGATTACACCGTCAGCAAGAGGGTCGAGGTCGTGGTATAAGCAGAGCATAGCGAACAGCGCTACAGCGTTTCGGGTGGTCTTTTCCATAAAGGCGATTGCCTTAGCCTGATCGGAACAGGTGAAAGTAGCACCGCCGACATAGGTGATGCAGGACGGCTCACACATTTCCACGCCGATATGCGTATTGTTTGAGTCCCCGCCGCCGTGCCAGCCACGGTGAGCTTTGCCCTTATCACTGGTCGGCGTAACTTTCAGACAGGGCAGGGTGATGTAAACATCCTCCTCACCGATGAATCCATGAACACAGGCGTTGGATTGGCTGCTTTTATTCCAGTTGTCCACAAACACCAACGGGTTAGGCTGAGGGCAACCGACACTGTGAAGCATAAGACCGTTGACTGTGATGGAGCGTCCTGCCGTGTAGCAGGGGTTGTTGGTCAGATACTTCTTAATCAGGTTCATTTTCCACCTCTGACTCTTCTCCGCCCGAGATAATATCCTTTGCGTCTTGAATTACTTCAATGGTAACCTTGACTCTCTCAGCGTCAATCGTGCCCTCGGTCACGATGTAGGCAACAACGCTCACCAGCGTGGTCACAGCCCCGGCGATGGTGGCAATCTCCGAAGAGCTTGCCCCTAGAGCCATTGCGATGCCGGTAGCGACCCCGGCGAGTGCCAGCCACAGCTTACGGCTGGTCAGTTTTGTGATGATGTTTCCCATAATTTAAACCCCCTTAATTTAGTCGCAGTCCACGTTGGGTGTTACCCACGCCCCTGTGAGGGACACAGACAACCACGGAAGGCTACCGGTATACTCATTCGCTTTTCCGCTCTTTATTCCCCGGTTTGAACTGCATTTCTTACACTTCGATGACATCCCCTTTTTATGATAGCACTATCATTATATTCCATTACGATTGTTATGGACCGCGATGGCCCTTTCGTTGGAACAAACCTGAGTTGTATTCCCGGCAGAGTCCTCACGGCTGGTTCAGAAGATGGATCTGCATGATATCGCTCCTTCAAAAAATCACCAGGTGGGCCAACTGTGAATATACTGGATTGTCACAGTAATTCAGCTCCAATTGTAAGCTGGACAGGAGGGACTACCGTATGGGCAAGGGAAATTTAATTGTACAGGCCCGTACAGCCGATGATGCGTTGCCATTATACGGTGTACGGGTGAAGATCACAGACCACAATGGTACAGTGCTGTATAATCTGATTACAGATGAAAGTGGCGAAACGGTACAGATATCATTGGAAGCTGTAGACGGGAGTTTATCGTTCGATCCAAATTATACCGGAACACCATACACCTCATATGGCCTGGTGGCCGAAAAAGAGGGGTTTAACAGTTTACATATCAATGATGTACAAATTTTTGACGGTGAAACCGCGATTCAGCCTCTTGCATTGATTCCGATGCTGGAGAGTCAGCAGGTCCCGTCTATACAGGAACTCCACTTTGGCAGACACGCTGTTCAAATGGCGGAACCCCGTAATCAGGCGGGACCGCTGGCCACGCCGTTTGTCCTGCGCCATGTCATCATTCCCAATCCAATCACAGTACACCTTGGCACGCCCACATCCAATGCGGCAAATGTGCAGGTGCCTTTTCCTGATTACGTCAAAAACGTTGCCAGCAGCGAAATCTACCCCACCTGGCCGCAGGCATCGTTGGAAGCCAATATATATGCTATCATCACATTTGCTTTAAACAGGGTATTTACGGAGTGGTATCGGAACCGAAATTATAATTTCGATATCACAAACAGTACCGCCTACGATCAGTATTTTGTTTATGGAAGGACCATTTATGAGTCCATCAGTCTGATTGTAGACAAAATTTTCAATCAATACGTACGCAGGGAGAGACAAATCGCGCCCTTCTTTACATCATTCTGCAACGGAACTACCGCGGTCTGCTCTGGCCTGTCCCAATGGGGGACGGTATCATTGGCCAATCAGGGCAGGTCGGCGCTGCAGATATTGCGTTATTACTATCCCAGTGATATTGAAATTTCACAAACAAATATTATTACCGGCATCCTTGCATCGTACCCTGGCACACCGCTTCACCTGGGCAGTACGGGGCGGGATGTACAGACCATACAGACTTATTTGAACAGGATCAGGCAAAACTATCCCGCGATTCCAATCATCGGGGATGAGCCCGGCGTATTTGGCAGCACGACCCAGGCCGCGGTTGTGAAATTCCAAAGCATATTCAACTTAACTGCCGATGGTGTTGTTGGAAGAGCAACGTGGAATAAAATCTCTTATGTCTATGTTTCCGTGACAAGGCTGGCGGAATTGGGCAGCGAGGGCACGAACCTGGGAATTGGAACAATTCCGCCCAATCATATTCTTAGGGCGGGCTCAAGTGGAATTGATGTAATCACACTGCAGTACATTTTGAGCGTGATCAGTGAATTTTACGCTATCATTCCCAGTGTGACGCAGAATAGTTTTTTTGGGAGTCAGACCACCCAGGCGGTGATCGCATTTCAGCAGATGATGGGGATCACTGCGGACGGTGTTGTAGGGCCGACCACCTGGAGCGCGCTTTACGATACTTACTGGGGAATCAGAGATCACGCGATCCCCGGAACGGGAGTAACCGAATATGTGGTACAGATGGGCGACACGCTTTGGTTGATTGCGCAGAGGTTTGGTACCACCGTTGAGGCAATCAAGGCGCTGAACAATCTGGAAAGCGACATGATTATGATCGGACAGGTGCTCTGGGTTCCCCATTCGGGAACCCCAACACCAGGCTTTCTGTATACCGTGCGGTCAGGAGATACGCTGTGGCTGATCGCGCAGAGATTTGGCGTTACAGTTGACGCGATCCGGACTCTGAACAGACTTACAAGCGATGTGCTTATGATAGGACAGATACTTCAAATTCCTCGCGCGGATACAGCTCACACCGTTCAGGCGGGGGATACGCCGTGTCTGCTCCACAGAGGTGTGGCGCCACCGCGGATGAGATACATGCTTTGAAGGATCTGACCGGCGATGCCCTTGGGCGTGATTATGTTACATGGATCATGCCAACGATATGAAAAATCAAGCAAATCGGTTTTCCCCCTGGCAAGCCAGGTCAAATTGATCTGCATCACGCGCATAGAACGTGCTGTGGGTGGCGGTATAAAGAAGATTTTTCACTGAAACAGCAGGGATATCAATCAAACATGATGAAATTGCAAAAAGACGGTGCAGCAAAATGCGGGTAGCCACAAGGACAAATTGTGAGCCCACCCCCGCAAGGCGAACTGAATACGGATAGAGCGAGCGAAGTGCAGTCAAAATTGCACTTCGCTTTCTATATATCCCCATATTGAGGTAGTCGGTTCGATTCCAAGCGTTTCCACCATGAAAACCCGCACAAACACTATATTTGTGCGGGTTTTGCTTTTGCATGGCAATCAATAGGGTCAGGTTCGACCTTAATTACTAATGGCGGTTGAAACCGATTAATTAATTTAGTGTAACAAAATTCATACACCATTTTGCTCAAGCAGTATTTCAAGAGCACATCTATACTTTTCCTGTGACTCCAAAACAGTTCCATCTTTCAAATGGCTAAAAAATGTTTGATATCCACCCGGACTCAGAAAGTGAAAGAGATATCTTTCGTTAACACCTTGGCCTTCCAAACGATTATTTAATTGTTTAAAATGCTCTACTCCATATTTGTACTTTGCTCTGTTCTCTATACTATCAGCATCATCATCTTTTACTTCTATAACAAGAACATATTTGACACTTTCTTTATTTATAATTATAAAAAAATCTGGATTAAAATTTGCATGAGAATGCTTTCGGGTTTTTGATTCGGCAGACCCTAACTTGAAACTATATTGAATTTCATAAAAATTACGGTCACGAGATTTCACCCAAGCAGTAATGTTTTTTGCGTTTTCAGGTTTGCATAAAAGTTCTATGAATTTGCGTTCGGGTTCAAAATTAGTTATTACCAACGAAACCGGAGTTTTTAAATAAAATGGGCTGAGTTTCATTATCGCGGCTCTCGGAAGCGTAAGATCGGCGATGACCTCATTCATAATCATAACTTGTTCAGCATCGATTATTTCGTTTTCCCATTCATCGCTGTAAAAAACAGTGGCCCCTCTGCGTAGGCTACCTATTCCAACCGATTGTCGTTCTAATTTTTTCGTTGAGATTATTTCGGTTTCCCCATACTGAGAACGAGTTATCAAGGATTTATTTTTCTTTCTGAGCATGGTAGCAAAAGCAGACAGAATTTTATGAACATTCCTTTCAACTATTAACTCACCTTTATTACCGCGCTTTTCCATGGAAAGCTCAATAATTTTTCGTATGACATCCCTTGGAGGGAGATTGTTTTGTGTATATTCATCCTCTCCAAGTTTTAATGCTTTACCCTCCCATTCGCGATCCTCAAACTCACCGTAAAGTTTGTCAAGCACTTCATCTATCGTGCTCGTAGGGTTTTCAATACTATAGTTTCTATTTCGATATTGACCGCCCAATACCGATTCGTATTCGGTTTCTTTTGTAACAATAATTTCTTGGGATTCCAATACTATTCCTTCGCTTAATAGACGAGAAAAATCCATTGTTTTGCTTTCTGATTCGTATGTGACTTCAACAGGGTCATTTACACTTCCAATGTTAAATATGTTAAAGTGATAAGATGCTCTGTCACCATCTGTTAATACGGTGCTATATATCCTTTTTTCAATCTCAAGCACTTCGTCAATGAGTTTTTTGATTTTACTGCTCCATGACTTATGATTAAATACCACTACCTTCGGCTGTGGCAATTTATATTCAGAGGGAACCCTTAAGCCTCGCCCCAAAACTTGCGCAACAAGTAATTTTGAATTAAATGCTTTTTCCTCCATCGGGACAATTTGAAAAACATTCTTTACATCCCATCCCTCAGTGAGCATGGAAACGGAAACAATCCATTCAATAGGATCATTTTTATCATCAACATATTTCAATTTTGGAATATTGCCACGATGCTCCTTGTGTGATGTGACAATAATGACTTTCTTTTCAATCTCGGGTTTTGCTTTATGTTCTTGGGCCATCAGAAATTCTACAACATCTTCATAGAGTGCTTTAGCGCGAGCGATATCTCTTGTAACCATTATTGTTATAGGTTTAATTAACGAGTATTTTTCTGCATTTTTGAGATGATTTTGATATATTTTTTGGAATTTTTCAAAATCACCTTGACTATCATCTTCTTTCACATAATCAACATTTTTGACAATATGGCTTTCAATTGCATTGCGAATAGAATAACGAAATATAACATCGGTAAAATAATCGTCATCAATATAAGCCGTACCTGTAAGACCTACAATATAATGAAATCCATATTCAGGATTCATCAAGAATTCTTTCCATTTTTTGATGCTTTTTTCCTCTGCAGTATTGCCTGATGTTTTGTTGAAGATATGGTGTGCTTCATCGTTCAGAACAAGAACATGCTCACCGATTCCTCTCAGGCTGTCGCCAATAGATGAGCCAGTATTTTCATAAACGGCATGTATGTTTTCAACACAGACATCGCCTTTTCTGATTGTCTGATTGGCATCAATAATCCTCGGATTTTTTATTGCTGCGCTTTCAGGAATAAGTTTTTTTAACGCCGCATCGCCACTTAAAAAGTCGAATTTTTCTTTTAATCCCGATTCAATCGTCAGAGAAGGACAGAGCACCAAGACGCGATCAACGAGACCAATCCCCAGCATTATCTGTGCGATACCATATATCACATATGACTTTCCTGTACCGGTAGCCAAATCAATTGTAGCATATAATTTATTCTGCAATTGAAGAGTCCTGTGCAAAGCATCTAAACTTGAATACTTCTCCTGAAGCTTGAAATTGCTGTTATAATTCTCCGTAGCAAGATCTTTCAACGAATTATACCTGCCACCTGCCAGATAGGTGATTACAGAATTGATGGCATCCATTTGGAAAGGACGATCAGTACATAGCTTATTAATAAAAGGTTGCCAAGCTGACAAATCCAATTTTTCAGGATTATAGACCGGACTTACTTTAAGAACCAAATCCTTTTGTTCAAATATTTTCACCTCGTTCATGCTTGCCCCTCCACTAAATCAAAGCATTCTGTGAAATCATTTCCAAAGATATCGGTATAAACGACCATTACTTTATTTCCGGATGTCGCCAAATCTAACTCGATTTTTAAACTCTTATCCTCGACCTTTATATCTTCAAGGAAGAAGTATTCGGTCATTTCAAAGTCTTTCCCATTATAATTATTGTCGATAAATATAGCCGACAATAATTCAAACCCTGCAAGTTGTTTTTCCTCCGCCACCTTGCTTGAAGCCAGCTCGTTCGATGAAAAATCCATTATTGTGAGCGTCATTTTTTGTTCGGATATTTCTATTTTTGAAGTAACGGATGGGTTTCTTATAAAAGAAAATCCTTTTGCCTCATCTAATGCATTCACATTATTTTTAGATTGCGGCTGCCTGAATTTTTGGAAAGGATTTTGATGAAGTTCTTTTATTATTTGATATGGAATTTTTAGAAAATAATAGCGCACACCATTAATCAATTCATAATCTGTTAAAAAATCCACTCTTGTAGAGGGCGATACTATGTAAACCCTTCCTCCACTCATTCTTTTTGAGACATGAGCACCGATATCTTGGATAAAGATATTATCTACATTAGAGTCTTTAAATTGGACATAATTAAAAATTTTCACAGGAAAATCATCTTTTGTTCCGTCAAACTGATAACCTCCAATTTTGTGAGATTTCAGATCAATATCAAAAAGCCCTGCAACGAATATCTTATATTTATCCCATTCAAGCTCCAAAGCTGTTTTAAGGTCGTAGCTACCGAGAGTACAAGTAATAAAGCTTTTGGCTGGTTTCAAATACTTTTTCTTGGAATTTTTCAAAGAATTGGAGGTTTGGATTTGTAATAATCGCTTTTGGGTTGTGAAATATGATAATTTTCCGATATCGCATGTAATCCACTTTCGATTAAGGCGTTCTGCAACTGAGGCAACTAATCCAGAACCACCAAAAAAATCCATTACAATGTCTTTTTCATTTGAGCACGCTTTTATTATTCTTTCAATTAACTTGTATGGTTTTTCAGTCGGGTATCCAGTTCGATTCACACCATCTACCTTAATTCTTGATGCAACTGCAATTTCCCACCAATCTTCAGGAATTTTTCCCTTAGCATTCAGGTCATATTCTTCACTAATAAAACCAGAACCATCTAACCCTTTTTTAAAATTACCTACAGTTTTATCGTTATGAGCAACTCTAATGTCCTGATCATTAAAAATCCAACTTGCTGATTTTGAAAACCAAAGTATAGTATCATGCTTTCTGTTAAACTGTTTCATTCCAGGTGAACCGGGGCCATTATATGCCCAAATAATTTCATTGCGAAAGTTATTCTTTCCGAAGATCTCATCTAAAACAAGTTTGATATAATGTACCATTTTCCAATCCAAATGAACAAATATACTTCCATCATCTGCGAGTACTTCTCTTGCTAAAATTAATCGTTTTCTTAAATATTCAACAAATTCGGCACCTTTTTTCTTATCATTGTATGCTTTTGCGCCATTTTTATTTTGAAACTCATCAGTAGTTGCAAAAGGCGGATCAATGTAAATCAGTTTTACTTTACCCTTAACCCTGCCGGAAATAACAGGGTCTTTGTCTTCGTAAATCGTTTTCAAAAACTGCAGATTGTCGCCAAACACAATCATATTTCGCCAACCATCATCATACAATGGATGCTCGTTTCCGTTGAACACTTTTTTAATTTGCAAAGGAACAGGGAAAGAACCATCCTCGTTTGCGATAATATCCTCTTTTCTCATCTTTCCTGCATATGCCAATTCATATTCTTTGTGCTCCGTAGGGAAAAGTTTATATTTGAAATCATCAGGAAGTGATTCGCCTTTTTCAAGAAGTCTAATTAAAAAATCCCGCTCTGATTTTGTAAGCATATTCATATCCCCCAAATTAATAAGCTAATTATTACTCCTCTATTAAATCCATAACGTCTCCAAAATTCACATTCAGCACAGTGCAAATCTTAACCAGTGCATCCATACTGACATATTCATCCTTACCGAGTTTGGCGAGAGTGGTTGTGCTTATACCTGCAAGAGTTTTCAAATCTATTCTCTTTAAATCCTTATCGATCAATAGCTTCCACAGTTTTTTATAGCTTACCTTCACTTTTTTTCACCTCGGGAATTTACGGTTTTTAAAATTGTATCACAATTTGTCGACAAAGACAATTCTAAATCATATAAACAAAAAAATAAATCATATTATCAGCATTTATGGTATAGCTTTCACCCGTCTCTTGTGGTATCGTGTGTTGCAAAAGGAGGTGGACACAATGCCACAAATCACAGAGCAGCTATACTGCGGCTTTTACAAGCGACCTGACACCATAGAGGAAAAACAGCGGCTACAGTCCAACATCAGCCTGCTTAAGCGAAATTTCTCCAAATGGCAGAAAAAGATACTGCT
>Ga0153947_1001054_pt1 | contig 13185 bp, 11 predicted proteins | sample TSNJ031MetaG_FD_104697 | JGI IMG/M metagenome (GOLD analysis project Ga0153947, IMG submission 104697) | Attine ant fungus gardens microbial communities from New Jersey, USA - TSNJ031 MetaG | ecosystem: Host-associated > Fungi > Mycelium > Unclassified | place: USA: New Jersey, Wharton State...
CTGATGTATTATCTCGATGATTCCGGCGAAGACGGCGGGTATTACGAGAGCGAGACCTTCACAATGACCGGCGATTCCGCTTTTCATGAACTTGAACTGCCGGACGGTATCTATTCCTTCCTGTATGTCATGACGGATTACAGAAACAACGTCTATATGTCTGAACTCGTAGGTGTCAGTATAGAGGACGGGTTCCCTGTCATGATCAGCCTCGATTAGCGTTATGGCCGTCAACATGAACGGGGTGTCCGCCGCACTTGCCATATCCCTCGCCCTGACGCTCGCGCTGGAAACAGCTTTTTTCCTGCTTACCGGCAAACGCAATAAAAAAGACCTTTTGCTAACCATTCTGGTCAATACGCTTACAAATCCCGTCGTGGTACTAACCTATTGGCTGTCGGTTTTTTATATGGGCTGGAGCCGTGTGATTGTCAAAGGCGTTCTCGAGCTGTGGGCGGTATTGACCGAGGCACGTTACTACAAAAAGTACGGACAGGAATTTCGCCGCCCGTTCTTTTTCTCTATCACGGCGAATGCGTTTTCCTTTGGAACGGGCGCGTTCCTTCAAAAACTGATTTAGGAGGCGCTGTCATGAAAAAATATTTTTGGGTTTTATTGCCGGTATTCTTATTGTTGATGCCAACGATGATCGCGCATGCTGATGTAATTATAGAGCCAACGGACGAATTTTATTTATTCAACGCAGGCGAGTGTGAATACCTGGGCAAAAGTTTTTATGCTGACGGAGGGGCTTCTGTGAAAAAGGAGCCGGGCTCGGATGACGAGGTGGCCGTTGTTGAAAGCAATGCGGAGGTATATGTCTACTGTACATACGGCTATGAAGGGGAAACTTGGGGCCTTATGGTGGAAAAGGAAGATGTATTACAGTCTTACGGCTGGGTTCTCATGGACGAGCTCCTGCCTGTCACGATCGCGAATCCGTCGACGGGAGAACCGCATATCGCGCCCTTGCCAGTGATCCTTCTGGTAACGTTCCTGGCTTTGGGCACCGTCATATTGATCCGCCTGTTCTGGAAACCTAAAAAAAGCGGGACATAATCATTAAAAGCATAAAAAGATGAGTTCCATTTCAGGCGGCATTCGTTTTGTGCTTTGAGTGCGGGAAGTGAGGTTGTAATGAAAGAACGGGATATGAAAATTGAAGAGTATTTTTGTTCAGGTTACACTGGAGGCGACCCAAAACAGAAAGTCCTGTGGGCGCAAATCGGTAATCAGCTTGTACGGGGCGGTATCCTTACCATGTGCCAACTTTGCGAGGCGTCGGTGAAACAAATCAGGGAAGTGAGAAATATTGGGGAAAAGTCACTTGCCATTATACTTGAGGAGCGTGAAAAATATATAAAGGAATCCAGGTGAAAATGATTACCTTATGCGGCCGGCAGTAAATATTGGGTATACCTGTACGCCTATTATGCGGATGAGAGAATGATTATGAGTGAAGAGGAGTTTTGATCCAAGCTTGTAAAAAATATTAAGGAGGGGATTGCGATTACTGACACAACAAATAATTCTGAAAAGCCAATTGTCCATGTTGATACAGAAACATTCGTGTGTCAAAACTGCGGCGGCATTATGCAGTTTTCCATCAGCAAACAAAAATTTGTATGCAGTTCATGTAATACTATGGGAGACATGGCAACCTTAACGGCTTCAATAAAGGAGTATGATTTCGACAAGTATTTGGAACGGGAAAAGGAATCAGTAGCCTTCGAAGGCATGGCTGTTGTTTCCTGCCACAATTGCGGCTTTGAGATATCTTTTGACGAACACCAGGTGGCGACTACATGCCCCATGTGTTCTTCCACCCAGATTGCCGCCACTAAGCAAAAGGGAGGCATTCCCCCGGAAGGCATTATCCCTTTCAAAATCGACAAAAAAGACGCTCAACAAAAATTCAAGCAATGGGTAAAAAGCAGATGGTTCGCTCCAAATGATTTTAAGAGTAAATTTGGGGAGGGTCTGCTTACAGGACTCTATTTGCCGTTTTGGACCTATGACGCCGCCGCCTTTTCAACCTTCAAGGGGGAGGGCGGCAACAACAGGACTGTCAAGGATAAAGACGGCAAGGAGAAAACCGTGACAGATTGGTTCCCTGTTTCCGGTGTGGTGAACGCAGAATTTGACGATGTGCAAGTCTGCGCTTCGGAAAAGGAAAAAAATATCGAAGGCATTTTGCCATATGACACGATACATAACGCCAAGCCCTACGCTGCCGAGTATTTGTCCGGATATTACGCGGAAATTTATAAGATTAAAGCGGATCAGGGCTTTGATACGGCAAAAACTATTATGGAAAAAGAAATGCAAAATCTGGCCAGGGATAACATTTTACAACAGTATGATGAGGCGCAGGTGCATGATGTGCAGACTAAGTACACCAATGTGACCTATAAGCACGTTTTGCTGCCGCTATGGAGTTCGGCGTTCGGGTATAAGGGCGAAACTTATAACTATATCGTAAACGGGGAGACTGGAAAAGTCAGCGGCAACAGGCCTTACAGCATGGCAAAAATAGCCGCGGCGGTGATTGCGGTCATTATCGCGGTAATCATTGCGTTCAGCCTCTTTTCCGGCAATGACGATGCGTACACGTATGCTGAGCTTTCCTATTCGGTTCAGGAAACAGCGGCAGATCATGCATACTGCCTGGAGCAAACTTCAGTGATTCAAAATTATGAGATTGGAGTGATGTAACGATGGCATGGTTTGGACAGGGCAAGGATACCATTGAGTGGGAAGAATTTAGGGATGATGTTTTATTTTACAAATGGCCGGCCAAAGAAATCAAGAAGGGTGCGCGGCTGATCATCAGACCGGGACAGAATGCCATTTTCTTTGCCGACGGACGCATAGAGGGTGTATTCAAGGATACGGGGAACTTTGATATCGTCACGCAGATCACGCCTTTTCTCTCCACGCTCAAGGGTGTATTCACCTTGCGGGGAGATACCGGTATGCGGGCCGAGGTCTATTTTGTTAACGCAAAAGAACTTCTGTTACCCTGGGGAACCCGCCAGCGCATTATGATGCCGTCGCCGGACGTGCCTTCCGGCATTCCAATTGGCTGCAACGGTAATTTAATTATTGAGTTTCGGGATTACTTAACATTTATTACCAAGATCGCTGGCGTAAAAGATACCTTTTCCCTGGAAGATATTTCGGAGCGTATTATGGGTGAATTGAACCCTATCATTTCCGAGTGTATGCTTGACGGGCAGCAGGCTATGGGGGTGAACGCGCTCATCGCGCTGCAAGGAAACAGTCGCAAGCTAGGAAAAAGAATTGCCGAAGAATTGGATAAAGAATTGATGAGCATGGGGCTTGGAGTAGCCAACCTAAACATTTTAGCGCTGAATTATCCAAAAGAGTTGCAGGCGATGGCTGAAAAAGTCGCAGGGCAATCCTTCGTAGGCGATGTGAACAAATATGCCGCCATTTCCATGGCAGACAGCTTTGGCAAAGAAGGCGGTGCGAGTGTGGCGGGCTTGGGTATGCAAATGGCTATGGGGGCACAAATGGCACAGCAAATGATGCCAAACACAGACAATGCCCAGCCTGCGGCGACGGAGCCTGCTTCAGATGCAAGATTTTGTCCAACGTGCCGTAAAATGGTGCCGACTAAGTTTTGCCCGGATTGTGGTGCTCAAACTGTTTAAGGCGTGGAAGTAAATATGGATTTTATGAGGTCGGGGTGATATCCTTCACTCCGCTACTCATCACGCGAAACCTCTTGTGATCTTGGAAACCCCGCCTCTCTGAATGGACTAACCAATAATTCCTTAAGAATTAAGGGATTATTGGTTAGTCCTATTATTATACATTCCTACTAACAGCGCTTAAGGGCGCATATGTGATCAAGCACTTGCGATGGGATGGTTACTTGCTACCCGTAAACGGGTCCATATACTCCTTGATTTATTGATCAGCTAATTCTACTGCAACTGCGATGTATATAATTTGTAATATGCGCCTTGCTTGGCAATCAAATCATCGTGACTGCCCTGTTCCACAATACTTTTGCCGTCAATATACATGATCCGGTCGCAGCTCTTGATAGTGGACAGCCTGTGGGCAATGATAAAGGAGGTTCTATTCTCCAGCAGCCGTTGTAAGCCTTCCTGAAGGAGTTTTTCCGTCTTAGTGTCAATGGAGGATGTGGCCTCATCCAGTATCAATATTTTAGGATCGGCCAACAAGGTCCTGGCAAAGGAGATCAGCTGCCTCTGGCCCCCGGAAAGGTTGCTGCCGCCCTCCTTGATCTCGGTGTCAAAGCCTTTGGGCATGGATTTGATAAACTCGTCGGCACACACCGTCTCACAGGCCTTTTGGATGGCGCCCATATCCGCATCCAGCTTACCGTAGCGGATGTTATCAGCGATGGTCCCGGAAAAAATAAAGCTGTCTTGCAGCATAATACCCATCTGAGACCGGAGGGATTGCAGGGTAACCTTAGAGACATCGTACCCGTCCACCAATACCTGTCCAGACCGCAGGTCATAGAAACGGCTGATTAAATTGACTATGGTGGTCTTACCCGCTCCGGTAGGGCCCACCAGGGCGATCCGCTCTCCCGGCTTCACCCGGAAGCTGACACCGTCCAAGATAGGCCGGTCCTGGTCATACTCAAACACCACATTATCAAAGACCACCTCGCCCCGGATTTGGGGTAACAGGGACGCATTGGGAGCATCTTCAATCTCCACCGGCTCATCCATCAGCTCAAAGATACGTTCCAGGTAGGAGATGGTATTGATCAATTCGTTGTACAGCCTTGACAGGTTAATAATAGGCTGCCAAAAACGGAACCCATAACTGGTCATGGCGCTGATCGTGCCGAAGGTTAACGGCGGCGTGGAGCCCAGGATGGCCATGCCATAGATACACGCATTGATGATACAGGAGAGCACCTCCGCCGAACACCAGGATGCGTTGGAGGAATATTGGGCCACCATCCAGGTATCCCGGCTGTCCTTGCACAGCTTGGCAAAGATACCGTTATTGACAGATTCCCGGCTAAAAATTTGGGTCACCTTAACCCCATTGATATTCTCCTGAACATAGGCGTTGAGATTAGAGTTTTTGTTGGCGTTTTTTTGCCAGGCTCTCCGCTGAATGGGCGAGATAATTCCCATCACCACAAGAAATACCGGCAGCCCGGCCAGCACAATCAGCGTCAGCCTCATGTCTGTGAAAAACATAAAAACGGCAATCAGTATAATATTGAGCAGCTCTAAAATAAAATCGATCAGTCCGTTGGACAGCATATTGGACACGTTGTTCACATACTGAACGATGCGGACCAATATCTTTCCGTGAGGCCTGGAATCGTAGTAGTTAAAGGACAGCCTCTGCATATGTTCAAACAAATCATTGCGGATATCCGCAACGATATTCTGGCCCACCCTGGCCATAATCCTGTAACGGAAGGTGCTGAAGCTTATGACAATAACCACGGCAATCAGCATGAAAACCGCCGACCGGACCACATACCCAATATCCTGTTGGGGAATGGCCACATCAATAATACCCTTGAGCAGCTGGGGAATGGTCAGCGACGCCACCGTGGCGATTAAGCTGAGCACAACCGCGGCAATCATGGATTTCAGATACCGCTTAATGTATTTACCGCACCGCTTTAAGTGCTCTAGATTAAACGGGCTGTCGAGTTCCTCATCGATATCGTATCGATTGCGCGCCACGGCCTACACCCCCTCACTCTGCATGGCATAAATTTCACTGTAATAACCGCCCTTTTGCACCAATTCCTCATGAGTACCCATCTCAGCTACGGTGTTGCCGTGAAGAACGACTATCTTATCCGCATCCTTAACCGAGCTGACGCGCTGGGCTACGATCAGCTTGGTACAAATAAAGTCCAAATTTCTAAGCTGTTCCTGGATATACTTCTCCGTCTCCATATCCACAGCGGAGGTGGTATCGTCCAGGATCAGTATGCTGGGCTTAACCGCTAGAGCCCGGGCTAAGGCTATCCTCTGCCGCTGGCCGCCGGAAAGGCCCACTCCCCTTTCACCCACAACGGTGTCATATTGCTCGCTCATCTTTTCGATAAAATTATGGGCGTCAGCCATTTGGGCAAACTGTTTGACTTCCTCAAAGGGAAGCTCCAAATTCCCATAAGCAATGTTGCCTTCAACCGTATCTGAAAAGAGAAAGACATCCTGGGTAGCCATACCAATGACATGGCGCAAATCTGACATACTATAAAAGCGTACATCCACTCCATCAATCAGGATACTGCCTTTTTTCACATCATAAAAACGGGGAATCAAATTGAGCAGTGTGGTTTTGCCTGTGCCGGTAGCCCCCATTACGGCTACCGTCTCCCCTGCCCTGATGTTCAAATTGATGTGCTCCAACGCCGGCTTCCCGTCATAGTCAAAGGAGACGTCCCTAAACTCAATATTCCCTTTGATGGGGGATTCCAGCTGGTAGGCGTCAGGGCGGGTAGCGATGGTGGGCCGTGAATAAAACAACTCTATCACCTTGTTTGATGAGGTGATAAAACGTTCTATATCGTTAAACAGCATGCCCAGCATTCTCATGGGATCGGACAATGCCCAAATGAGCGTAATAAATCCGCCCATCTCACCCACGGTAATATAACCCAAAATGGTAAAAATACCGCCCACCAACCCCACGGTAATATTGAGGGACTGGGATACCACCTCCAGTAAGGGCCAGCATTTCAGCCAGGCAAAGGAGGCTTTCAGGTTAATATCCTTAAATTCGTTATTCTTTTCCTCAAACTTTTGGATCTCGTGCTCCTCTCTGGCAAAGGCCTTGACCACTCTGTTACCCTCTATATTCTCCTGGGCTGTGGTGTTGAGGTCCGACAGCTTTTCCCGCAGTTGGGTGTACAGGGGGCGCACCTTTTTGGAAAAGATGCTCCGGATCACTAGGATCAGCGGCATCAACGCCACCGCAACCAAAGTCAGCTGCCAACTGATGGTCATCAAATAAATAAAGGCGGCCAAAAAAACCAGAATATTATTGAGCAAATTCCGAAATATGTAAGACACCGCATGCCGGCACATATCCAGGTCCCCTGTAAAGCGGGTCATTAAGTCACCAGTGCGGTAGCGCTGAAAAAAGCGCATCTCTTCCCCCAATATATTCTCAAACAGCCTTTTGCGAATAGTGACAACCATTTTTTGCGAGGAGTGTTCGGTGAGGATGATGGAAAAATAGTACAATAACATGCGCACAATATGTACCAACACCATTGCGATCAACACCGGGATCAGACTAGCAAGAGGTTGCAACACCTGTCCCGCTTCACTTCCTGAAATAAAATTGTCCACAATATAGCTGACAAAACCGGAGTTGGCTATGGCCGTGACAGAAGCTGTGACCGTAAAGATCATAGACCATATATACTGGCCCTTGACCCCATCCATATTCTTCCATATCCAACGAATTTGGAACATACCTTCACCTCCACTTAATTATGCAAAAAAATGATCGACTCATAAATTAAACATGATATCTTTCATCAAACTAAGAGAACGTACATACTAATGCAGTTTTGAAAAGAAAGGGAATAACGCTCCGGCGGTGCGCCATCTAGAGGACTTCCTTCTCTATATTCATCTCTTCCTGATCATTTAAAAACTGCATCCCTGAATCCAATTTATGTTTCGATTGGTATAGTATAGCAGTTATGCTTCTTCTGTCAATACTATTGGAATAATATAAATAAAACCGGTGTTTATTATAATTTTTTAAATTTAAAAACCATTTTCTTTATCATTTCATATACTAATTTGTGAGGGGGGGAATTTATTTTGGCACATACTGAGCACAAAGAAGAACGCCGTTCCGACCCCAATATTGATCCGCTTTTTAAAATCAATGGTGAGCAATTTGTCCTCCTGGCCGTCACCATAGCCATCTCCCTTGCAAGGGGCCGAACTGCCGCAGAGATCAGATTTCTGTCCAATCTGTTTTACCAAGTCAGTACATCTTTGGGCGCCATCTCCACCCAAAAGAAATTTGTTGGAGAAGAATTAATCATATAAAAAGCTGCTGTTGTGTTTCTTAACAGCAGCTTTTGCATTACCGGTTTCTCCAAACCGATGGGGACATCAGTACAATCATTGGAAAGATTTCCAGACGCCCAATAAGCATATTGAGGGACAGAATTAGTTTACAGAACGCCGGTACGTCGGCGTAGTTGCCCATAGGTCCAATACTCCCCAGGCCAGGGCCGATATTGTTCAGGCTGGATATACTGGCTGTAACAGTCTCTTCAAAGCTCATGCCCCCAGCGGAAAGAAGCAGGAAGGAGATCAAAAGCACCAGAAAATAGGCGATTATATAAGCGCTGATACCGCCAAGGGTCTCCTCCTCCACCGTCTGGCCGTTCATTTTTACCACAGTGACGGCCCTGGAATTGAGGAATTTTTTGATTTGCTTCTTGCAGATCTTAACCATAATAATAATCCGGGAGATTTTTATGCCGCCGCTGGTTGACCCGGCACAACCGCCTAAAAACATCAGCACAATTAAAATACCTCTGCTAAATTGGGGCCACAGAGTAAAATCAGCGGAGCTAAATCCGCTGGTAGTCAATATTGATGCGGCCTCAAAGCTGGCTATCCGCACTGTTTCGCCTACAGAAGTGTACTGACTATAAATATTACAGCCAATTAAGATAGAGGATACGGCAAAGATGCCCAAATACCACAGCACTTCCTCATTTCTAAGTGCAGCCTTCCACTTGCGCCGGAACAAAAGGAAAAGCACGTGAAAATTGGTGCCAAATAGAATCATAAAAACAGTGATTACCCACTGTGCGTACACATTGCCATAACTGGCAATGGAGGGGTAAGAAACTCCAAATCCCCCTGTACTCGCCGTGGAGAGCGAGATTAAAACACTGTCAAACACCGGCATGCCGCCCACAATCAAAAGGATCATCTGCGCCAAGGTCATTCCCGCGTAGATAAAATACAGAATGGATGCGGTGTCCTTCATCCGGGGGACCAGTTTTCCCGGCGCCGGGCCAGGGCTCTCCGCCCGCATCAGGTGGTGCATTCTGCCGCCGGTCATGGGCAAAACCGCAACAATAAAAACCAACACACCCATACCCCCCAACCATTGGGTAAAGGAGCGCCAAAGCAAAATGCTTTTGGGCATGGCTGTCAAATCCCGTATCACTGAGGACCCAGTGGTGGTAAATCCGGCAACCGATTCAAAAAGGGCGTCCACAAAGGAACCATAGTGACCGGTAAAGAATAGGGCCACGGCGCTGAAGAAAGAAATCATCATCCAAGTCAAGGCCACTACAATGAACCCCTCACGGGCATAGATGCTCTTCTTTTTTGTTTTAACAATCCCCAATAGGAGCGAAAGCCCTACCAGCACCACAATCATTGCTGCAAAGCTGAAGAACACTTCAACTTCTCCCAAAATAGCCGATGAGACAAATGGAATTAACATACACAGCGCCAATAGCCTCATCACCTGCCGCAGTATGTATATCAACAAACGGTAATTCATTATTCGCTCTCACTTATCAATCAAAAATATCGTTTATATCCTGTAGCCCTTTATTTGCGGTGACCACAATGATGCTATCACCTTTGTGAATGCTGTCCCGGCCACCGGGAATAATGATCCGTCCGCCCCGTACAATGGTAGCAATCAGCAGGTTCTTCTGGATGGGCACTTCCATCAGTGTTCTCCCCAGAAACTTGGTATTGGCATCGGCCTTAAACTCCAGAGCTTCGGCTTTATCATTAACAATGCGGTAAAGGGTTTGTACGGCGCTGCCCATGGTATTTTGCATAGCCCGCACGTAACGGACAATCTGGTTGGCGGTGATCACTTTGGGGCTGACAACGCTGTCGATCCCCATCTTGTGGAGAATTCCCATATAATTCATCCGGTTGATTTTGGTGATGACCTTCTGCACATTTTCATCCACAGCGTACATTGAGGTCACCATATTTTCCTCATCAATGTCTGTCAAGGCTACAAAAGCCCCCATATTGGAGAGGCCCGCCGATTCTAAAACCTCCTGATCGGTCCCGTCGCCATGTATAATGGTAACATTAGGCAGAAGCTCGCAGAGCCGCCTGCATTTTTCCTCATTGATCTCAATTACTGTAACCTGTATATTCATCTGCTCCAGCATTTTTGCCAGATAGATGGAGATTTTGCCTCCCCCCAGCAGCATTACCGATTTAATCTTCTGCTCTATCTTGCCAATAGAGCGCAGGAATTTTTGTATTTCCTTAATATCCCCGGTGATATGAATTTTATCCCCCAGCTCCAATCGAAAATCACCGTTGGGGATGGTGACCTCATCCTGCCGGTCCACCGCGCAGATCAAAACCTTGGCATCGGATATCTTCGGCATATCCTTGAGGCACCTTCCAATAATAGGGCTGCCTTCACGGATTTTAAACTCTATCAACTCCACCCGGCCTCTGACAAAGGTATCCATCCGCAGCGCGGCAGGAAACCGGATCAAACGGGATATCTCAGCCGCCGTCGCCAATTCAGGATTGATGGACAAGCTCAAGTTCAATTCATTTTCCAGCATCCGCATCTGGTCTTGGTATTCCGGATTCCGGATACGGGCAATGGTGTGATCGGCGCCCAGCTTCTTCGCCACCATGCAGCATACCATGTTCATCTCGTCGCTGGAGGTAGCGGCAATCAACAAATCTGACGAAGGCACACCAGCCTGCTTCTGCACCTCCATACTGGCGCCATTGCCACTGACGACATTGACATCCAACACATCCGCCGTAACAGTGAGAATTCGGGGGTTGCTGTCGATAATCGTGACCTCATGCTCCTCGCTGCAAAGCTGCTCAGAGAGCGAGTGCCCCACCTTGCCGTCCCCGACAATAACAATATTCATATACAAAGCTCCTTCAACAGCTCAAACTATCAAAACTCATTATATCACATCGTCTTTTGTATTCAAGGGAAAGCAATCAAAATTATTACCCAAAGCCATTTTTCTAAAACTGCGCTACTATCTTCTAAGCAGACTGGTTACGCCATATGATAGCAATAATATATAAACATACTCTATTAAATTATCCCAAAAAAAGACCCTTACCGTAAAAGAATAAGGGTTTCACATTATAACCTTACTGAATCTCCGCGCCGTTGACGCATCTATTACCGCTGTCGGAATCCGGCATAATTTTCACATAAAAGGTACGGCTTCTAGGGCCGTCGAATTCACAAAAATAGATGGCCTGCCATTGCCCCAAAAGCAGCCTTCCCTCATGGACCATGAGTTGAGTGCTTGTGTGGAACATACTGGATTTGATGTGGGCTGCGGAATTTCCCTCGAAGTGACGGTACCCATCCCGCCATGGTACTATTTTGTCCAACTCAATCAATATATCCGCAGTCACATCGGGGTCGGAGGACTCATTGACAGTGATAGCGGCAGTTGTATGGGGGTTGTACACCATACACATTCCCTCCTCCACCCCGCTGTTGTCCACGCATTTTTGAACAAAACGCGTAATGTTCACCATCTCATCCCGCTTACTGGTGGATAATGTAATTTTTTCCAGCATCTAAATCACCCATATCATGTTTTTATCTATTCCCCGTTGCCGCGAATAACGTGAATCCGTTCCTCCCGGGGAGTGACATAAAGCGTCTTATAGTGGTCATAGATCACCATCCCCGGCTTGGCGCCCTGAGGCTTCTTTACATGCCGGATGAGGGCATAGTCCACCGGTACATTGGCCGAATCCCTGGCCTTGGAATGATAGGCTGCCAGCAAGGCCGCCTCCTCCAACGTAGAGTCGGGCACCTGAGCGCCCTGGGTAACAACCACCGTATGAGAACCGGGAATTTTCTGGACGTGAAGCCACAAGTCACTCTTTGCCGAAGCCTTTAATGTCAAGGCATCGTTGGAATAGTTGTTGCGCCCCACCAATATGGTGAAGCCATCGCTGGAACGGTAACGGAGAGGGGGAAGCTTCTTTGCGTTTCCTTTTTTCTTATTGCTGTGACGCAAATAGCGTTGCTCATACAGCTCCTGGCGAATCTCACCAAGCTCGGTTTCCCCCGAGGTTCGCATCAGAGCATCCAGAACAGACTCCAGATATTCATATTCCCGCACACCTTCCTGAATCAACTCCTTTAGCTTTTTCTCGGCCGTGTCCGCCTTGCGGTATTCGCCATAATACTTTTGAGCGTTTTGAGGCGGCGTCAGCATAGGATCCAGAGCGATTTCAATGGTAGCCATGTCTTCGTCGTAGAAGTTTTCTAGATGAACCACAGTCTGTCCTTTTTGTATATTGTATAAATTCGCGCTTATTAAATCCCCTTGAATTTTCAACAGTTCGCGGTTTTTGCTCTCGGCTAACTCCTGCCTCTGTACAGCCAGCCTGCGCTCGGTTCTTTCAAGGGTATTCACCAGCAGCTTGATCAAGTCGGAGGACCGGGCTTTTACCCGTTCTACCCTGTCCCGCTCACTGTAGAAATAGTCCAACATCTCATCCAGTGTGGGGAAAGAGCGAGTCGCGTACTCCACAGGATATTGATGGATTTCCACAAAGGAAAAATCCATCGGCTTCCCGTCGGGCTGTATCACCGCCGTGGGCCTGGCTAGGGCAGTGGTCAACTCCTGTTTAAGCCTGCCCAAATAAAACTCCAGTCTCTTCCAATGTTCCTCCGACAATTCACTTTGCCGAAGGGAAGCCCCCCTTGTCGCATAGTGAGCCGCCTCCCTAGCCAATATCGGAGAAAAGCCCATCAACGTCCACTGAATTACCTTGGAAAGCTCCCCATCCTTGCCGGACCGCATCCTGTCCACGGCGTCACACAGTTCGGCCTGTACCAGGTTCAGCTTATCTTGGGCCGGGGGCAGTTCATACCGTATCCCCGGCAAAATTTGGCGAACGGAGGAGGTTTCCAACCCCACACGCTTGATGGCATCCACCACCCGCTGCTCCTCATTAAGCAAAACAATATTGCTATGGCGGCCCATGACCTCAATGCAGAGGGTATTCGTCACCACATCCCGCATTTCATTGATACATTCAAAATCTATAAATAAAATCCGGTCCAATTCAAACTGGCGGACATCCACCAAGCGTCCTCCCCCCAAATGCTTCCTCAACAGCATGCAGAACATGGGAGGGGATGAAGGGTTTTCGA
>Ga0153947_1001057_pt1 | contig 13181 bp, 18 predicted proteins | sample TSNJ031MetaG_FD_104697 | JGI IMG/M metagenome (GOLD analysis project Ga0153947, IMG submission 104697) | Attine ant fungus gardens microbial communities from New Jersey, USA - TSNJ031 MetaG | ecosystem: Host-associated > Fungi > Mycelium > Unclassified | place: USA: New Jersey, Wharton State...
CCGGCAAGATCCTGGCACTGCGCAAGGCGGGCTGGGCAGTGAAGGACATAGCGGAGGACATGGGGCTGTCTACCGCGGCAGTGTCAAACGCGATATGGCGGGAAAAGAAGAAAAGTGAAAGCAAGGAGGATAAGCAGAATGAAATTATATGAGCTGACGGAGCATTACGAGGACATTTTAAACATGCTTTATGACGGGGAAACGGATGAGCAGGTGATCCTTGACACGCTTGAATCTATAGAGGGAGAAATAGAGGACAAAGCGGATAATTACGCAAAGATGATTAAGAACATGCTGAGCGATGCGGAAGCTATAAAGCAAGAGGAGGAGCGCCTGTATGGCAGGAGAAAGGCTCTGGAAAACAGAAGCGCATTATTAAAAAGCACACTGCAGAAAAACCTTGAATTCATCGGCAAGACGAAATTCAAGACGGAGCTGTTCAGCTTTAACGTGCAGACAAATGGCGGAAAGCAGCCTTTGACGATTACGGAGAATTTAGATGAAATACCGGGCAAATACTTAATCCCGCTGCCGCCGGTGCCAAACAATGAGGCCATTCGCGAACTGCTTGGAAACAAGGAAGTTGAATGGGCGCATTTAGAACCAAGGGGAAAAAGTCTGCGGATAAGGTAGGTGGAATGCAATGGATGAAAAAAAAGACATTTCACCCTACAGGATGAATCAGATCATGAAGACGGCGGCCGACGTGACAAATACATTGATTAACAGCAGGCACCTGTTTAATCCGACTTACCGGGAATGCGAAATCGTATTGGAATTAGCAGGGAGAGCCATAGAGAGAAGCAAGAATGAATAGGAGGGATTTTGTATGTTTTTAAACAAGACGCAATTTAAGAAATGGATCAAGGAGGCTTATAATCACTCGGGTCTGACAGTCGGAATGGTACATGGCGGCCTGGTACTGCAAGGGCATGCATGGATTGTCTGGATAGATGAAGGACATATACCTAACTGGGTAAAAGCCGCGGTGATGGAGCATACGGGGATATTGCCGGATAGCGGCGACATGTTTCGTGCGGTAAAAGACGAACCGATTCAATATGAAATTACAAAAAACATATTTTTTGATTTGCCGGGGACGTTTATTGACGCAAAGGTTCCGTTCACCGTAACGCCGATCATATATGATGCCGGATGGAATACAAACCGTTTATTTCAAGTGAACGAAACTAAGAGCTTAATCCCGGTCAACGAAGCCTTATATGGAATTATTGATTTCAAAGAACTGGAAGGTGAAAATCCTCCCGTGGGACCGTCAGCATTAACATATGACGGGTCACTGCTTATGTGGAAAAATGAGAATTCGGCATTGGCGATCTGCAAAGCAGCGTCTTTGAGCGATACGGGAAATAAGACGATGGAACTGCTTACGAAAATCAATTATGGGGAGGCGTGACCTATGGGAATACCGGTACTGATTATTGGAAAGTCAGGTGCGGGAAAAAGTGCGAGCCTTAGGACTTGCGTGGGGAAAGACTTCAATCTGGTGCGCGTATTGAAAAAGCCGCTGCCATTTAAAGGGGGAATAAACGGATGGGTGACGGACGATTACGCGACCGTAAAAAAAGCCCTGAAATCCGCTCCTGCGAAATCTGTCGTGATTGACGATGCGGGGTACCTGATCACAAATTATTTTATGAGCAACCACAGTACAAAGGGAGCAGGAAATGCAGTATTTTCTTTGTATAACACTTTGGCGGATAACTTCTGGGAAATGATCCAGTTTACGGTAAACGCATTGCCGGAGGATAAGATCGTTTACATAATCATGCATGAGGATTGTAATGACTTTGGGGATATTAAGCCGAAGACGATCGGCAAGCTGCTGGATGAAAAGATATGCCTCGAAGGGCTGTTCACCATTGTTTTAAGGTGCGTCAGCAATTCCACGGATCATAAATTCATCACGCAGTCAGACGGCGGCGCGGTAAGCAAGTCCCCGATCGGAATGTTCGAGGACCTGGAGATTGAGAATGACCTTCTTTATGTCGACCGGAAAATCCGTGAATATTATGAAATCGCAAACCCAAAAAATGAAGAAAGGCAAGGGGTATAAAAATGATAAGCAAACCACAGGGATATGACGAGTCACAGGCGTTCACGGGGGATTCCATGCAACTGCAACCGGGGTGTTATGTGTGCGTAATCAAGCAGATCTCCATGACCCAGACACAATCAGGGCGGCAGCAGGTGGCAGTCCTGTTTGATATAGCGGAAGGCGAAAACAAAGAGTTTTATAAAAAGCAATATGAGATAAGCAGGCAACAGGATGCTCAGGCGAAATGGAAAGGCGTGCATTAGCAGATCATTGACGGGACCAGCCTTCCATTGTACAAAGGCCTTATCACGGCGATAGAGAAATCAAATAACTTTCAATTCCCATGGGGTACTGAGAACAATGAGAAGACCATGGTCGGTAAAAAATTTGGCGCCGTCATGGGAAGGGAAGAATTTTTAACGCGGGACGGACAAAGAAAATTTGCCACAAAAATATTCCAGATCAGAAGCCTGGACGGTCTTAAGGACGCCAAAGTCCCGGAAGACAGGTTACTGCCACAAACCCCTGGTCCGGCAAATGCCGGCATGCCGCAGTTTGGGCCTCCGGATGAGAATGGATTCATGAGCGTTCCGGATGGTATCACAGATGAAGAACTTCCATTTATGTAAAGAGGATTATCAGGAGGTTAAGACAAGCTTAAGCATGAGGCAGGTGGCCGAGCTATATGGATTCCATGTAAATGAAAGGGGCAAATGCCTCTGTCCCTTTCATAACGATGCGCATCCGAGCATGAAAATCTATGCGAATGACAAAGGATATTATTGTTTTTCATGTGGTTCCGGCGGGGATGCAATCAAGTTTGTAGCAGAGCTCTATAGCTTGAGGAATGAAGAGGCATGTTTAAAACTCATAGAAGACTTTTCGCTCCCAATACAGACGGAAGCCCTGTCATACAGGGAAAAGCGGGAACGTGAAAAAAGGATAGGGCAAAGAAAAGAGCTGGACTACTTTGTAAAATGCGCATATGTCACATTGGCGGCTTACAGGCAGCTCCTGTGTGAGGCAGCCAGGAATCCGGAAGATGAGCATTTCATTGAAGCCTTGCAGGAATTATCAATTGTTGATTACAGGCTGGAATGCTTAAAAAAATGCCCGGAAAGATATTATGCGGACAAGAAGGCGGTGAGGCGGATTGGAGCAATCAGGAAACGAGTTATTGGCTGGCATGGATGCAATGGAACCGGGGCAGCCATTTCCCGATGAGGTATTCTACAACATTTTTGAGATAGAGGACATCGTGGAGAGGACACAATATATAGAGGCGCTAAAAGCGAAAGCAAGGATGCTGAAACGTGCAAGGGAGTTCGACAACATATATAAGGCATTTATCATGGATTATGTACAAAAGATGAAGCAGACCGGTAATGAGACCCAATTCACGGAACAGCCGCTCAAGCTCGTTTGCGGGGAATGGAACGCAAGGGATACCGGAGTGACTAAGCAAAAATGGGATCAAAGAGGAATACCCACGAGAGTAATTGCCAGCCCCCATCCAATCATACCGATAGAAATACTAAAGAATGTTGATACGAATGAGGAACGAATAACGCTTGCTTTCTTTAAATGCGGCTGTTGGCAGAAAATTACGGTGGATCGTTGTATTTGCGCTAATTCAAGTAAGATAGTGGATGTTTTAAGCCAGCAGGGAATTGAAGTGACGACAGAAAATGCAAAGTATCTTGTTCGGTTTATCAGCGATTGCGTCGGAATGAATCCGGTACAGCTCGCCCCAAAGAAATCCATCAACAGGCTCGGCTGGGTTGGAACGGAATTTACGCCATATGCAAGCGATATCCGATATGAGGGCGATCCGGATTACGAGGTTATATTTAAAAACATTAAAACGGCAGGCAGTTTTGATACATGGAAGGAGCTATGCGGTAAATGGAGGAAAAACATACCTCTCCGCATGATGATGGCGGCCAGTCTTGCAAGCGCACTGTTAGAGCCTCTTGGGGTGCTGCCCTTTGTGCTGCACGTATGGGGCGCAACCGGAACCTGTAAAACAGTGGCGCTCATGGTGGCTATGTCCGTCTGGGGAAATCCCAGGTTGGGAGGCCTGGTTAAGACCATGAACATGACCAAAAACGCAATTATGAGAAATGCGGCTTTCTTATGCTCCATTCCATTCGCCGGGGATGAATTGCAGACCATAAAGGATAAGTGGAATGGGAATTTCGATCAGTTAATCTATCAGATCACGGAAGGCGTGGATCGCGGACGTGCAAAAGCTTATGGTGGAGTGGAAGAAACCAGGACATGGAAAAACAGTTTCCTGCTTACGGGAGAGGAGCCGATCACCAAGTCGAATTCAGGAGGCGGATCCAAGAACCGGGTAATTGAAATCGCCATAGATGACAAGCTGGTGGATGATGGTCATTACGTAAGCACCATGATGGCTGAAAATTTTGGATTTGCCGGCAAAGAGTTCGTTAAATATATACAGAATACGGAAACAAAAAAGATTGTAGAACGGTATAAAACTTATTTTGATGAAATCTGCAAGTTGGATACTACAGACAAACAAGCCATGGCCATGAGCTGCGTATTACTGGCGGACGACATCGCCACGGAACTTTTCTTTCCGGAAGATGATCTTTTAAAGATTGCCGATATCGAAAGATATCTGCAGGGTTCCAAGGAAATAGACGTAGCGGAAAGGGCTTATACGGGCATTATTAATTGGATTGCAAAGAACCAAGTACGGTTCGAGGATCCCAAGGAGGATAATTCCATTAATAAGGGGGAAGTCTGGGGAAAGGTGGAAAGTGGGATCGCCATAATCAACAAGGACGTGCTGGTTGATTTCTTAAATAAAAATGGATTTGATTATACCGCCGTAAGTAAAAAATGGGCAGAGCGCGAGCAGATAAAGCGTAATTCCCAAGGAAAATATATCCACAGTACAAAGGTTTTTGGGATCAAGGCAAGCTACATAAAAATAACTTTGGAAACTGATGTGGACAATGACGGATTTATGCCGATTGAGGATGAGCAGATGGAACTGCCATTTAACTAAAGTCTAACCTGAAAGCATTAAGGTTAGACCATGGTTAGACCCTTGAAACCGCATGGATAGGGGCTTTATATATAGAGTCTAACCTGTCTAACCAGTCTAACCTGTTTATACACTACGTATAGGAGCTTAAATTTGGGCATGTGCGAAATTTGCAATATAAATATATAGATATGCAAGCGGTTTTTCGGTTAGACGGTTAGACCATCAGTAAAATAGCGGCTTTGAGTATGTTTTTTTGTTAATTTTTGAGTTAGACGGGAACTTAAAAAGGTTAGACTTTCGGATTAGGAGGTAGCGATGAGTAATAAAAGCAATGGAACAGCATTTGAAAAAGAGTTTGCGCAGCAGCTCTACGAACATGGCTTCTGGGCACACTTAATGCAGGATAACCAGAACGGTCAGCCATTTGACGTGATAGCGGCAAGGAACGGGCATACATATGTATTCGATTGCAAGGATTGCCGGGATGGGGTATTTAAACTAAGCCGGATAGAGGAAAATCAGCACAACGCAATGAAGCTGTGGGCTGAGACGGGGAATAAGCCGGGACTGTTTGCAATCAGGATGAATAATGCCATATACCTGACGCCCCACAGGATGCTTGAAATTATGCATGAAAACGGTGCAAGGCAGGTGAAGGAGGAAGAATTAATGAAATATTCAAGGCGAATGGAATGGTTGACTGCCAGGGACCGGCTGGATAAAAGGGTGATATGATGAAAATCAAAATCAGTAACGAGATTTCAATCCAGAATCCGACGCCGGAAGTAGTGCACTGGGTGAGAGGGAATTTAAACATTCCGAATCCGGAGTATTTAAAAAAAGTACGCATGGGATTATGGACGGGCAATACGCCGGCGCAGCTTAGCCTTTACCATGTGGACGGAGAAACAATCGTAGTGCCTACCGGTACGGGAAAGCAGTTAAGGCAGTTTTTAAAGAAGGACACGCTGATAGAGCAGGACCTGGCCGATAACGGTCTTAAAGAATACAAAGGCAGGCTTCCCCTGTACGATTATCAGGAAGCTGCCGTGGAGGCGTTGAAAAAGGCAGGGGCGGGCATACTGCAAAGCCCATGCGGTTCCGGCAAAACGCAGATGGGGATCGCCCTGGCGGCAGAACTCTCAAGGAAGGCTTTATGGGTGACGCATACGCAGGATCTGCTTAATCAGTCGTATGAGAGGGCGGCACTGTACTTCCCTGAAAAAACACTTGGCAGGATTACGGCAGGAAAAGTACACATTGGCAGTCACATAACATTCGCAACGGTGCAGACGTTGTCAAAGACGGATCTGGACAAGTTTAAATACGCATGGGACGTGATCATCGTGGATGAGTGCCACAGGGTGTCAGGAACCCCGACAAGCTTAAAGATGTTCTACAGAGTAATGAGCAGCCTTGCGGCAAAGCATAAATATGGCCTGTCCGCTACCGTGCACAGAGCAGACGGATTGATAAAATGTACATTTGCCATATTGGGGGAAATCGTTCATCAAGTGCCGGATACGGTGGTTGCATCAAGAACGATGCAGGTAAAAGTTTTAAGGAGAGAGACCGGCATAAAGATAAACCGTGCCTGTCAGGACACCGATGGGACACTGGTCTACAATAAGCTGATCCCGTACCTGACGGGAAACAAGGAGCGAAACCAGAGCATAGCAAATGATTTGATAAATAATAAAGACTGTTTCAACCTCATCTTATCTGACCGGTTGGAACACCTTGAAACATTGAGGAATCTTCTGCCGGAGGGGCTACGTTGTACCAGTTCCATGATTGACGGGAAAATGACATCGAAGAGAGCCAGGGCGGAGCGTATCAAGGCAATTGAAGACATGCGTTCCGGAAGGAAACACTTCCTTTTCGCTTCATACAATCTGGCAAAGGAAGGTCTGGACATACCGCGTCTTGACCGGCTGTACCTGACGACGCCCAAAAAAGATTACGCAGTGGTGACGCAAAGCATCGGCAGGGTGGCGAGGGTATTTGAGGGAAAGCAGGCAGCAGTCTGTTACGACTATGTGGACAACATACAGTTCTGTGAAAATCAATTCAGGAGAAGAAAAACAAGTTATAAGAAAGCGGGGTGCATACTGGATGGATAGCTATGGGCTGCTTCTGGAAGTGAGGCGGCTGAAAGCCTTGAAGCAGAAAAACGAAGAGTCAGTACCCATGGATGAGCTGCAGACAAGATATAAAAAATCATATGACAAGCTTTGTGAGAATCTAAAAGAAAAGCAGTGCCAGCTGAGAGCATCCTATATGAGTGCGGTAAACGCACTAGTGGCCGTGATGAGCGAAAGCGTATATATAGAGCCGGAGGCGGAAGACGGATGGCTTTTCGACACGCAGCGGGAATGGTATGAGAAGTCAGGGCGGGATCTCCTTGTGAAGGAATTGTTTAACGCTTTCTGGTATTTTGGGGATCCGCAAGATGAAAATAAAAATTAAGATTCAATCAATATTGTCAGAAAGGAGAACAGATGAGCTTTAATGAGTTATCAACATATCAGTCATTGAAAGAGGGCATAAGAACATCCCTTGAACAGATGTCCAAAGAATTTATTGTGGTTGGGTTTTACTTGAAACGGATCAGGGATGAAGGATTGCATCACCAGGACGGCTATGCAGACATCTGGGAATTTGCACAGGATACATACGGCATAAGCAAGAGTACCTGCAGCCGGTGGATGACAATGAATGACCGTTTCAGCGAAGAGGGAAACAGCCCTTACCTGGCAGATGAATATAGGGATTTCGGGAAGAGCCAGCTGCAGGAGATGTTGTATTTGTCGGATGAGCAGTTGGAGCAGGCGAAGCCGGGAATGGCAGCAAAGGAAATCCGGAAGATCAGGAAGCCTGATCCGGTACGAGTATTCAAGAATTATGAAAAAGAAGTACTGATGCTTCAGGCTTTTACATACGAGTCCATGCAGAAGCTTATAACTCAATTCAACACCAAAATCTATGAACTGCATGAAAATAATTGTAAAGCAGTAATGGATGTTATCTTACCAGCTTTGCCAATAAAAGAGGAAGACCTGGTTGTTGAGAGCACAAGCGGGATCCGGATCTGTATTGGTGACCGGTATGCGCAATGGTCGTATTCCCCGTTCATGCAGATGTACATGTCATCAGGAATTTATAAGCGGCCGGAGTCCGAATGTGATTTTAACGGAATCAAGGAAGAGATTGAACCCGTTGTTGTACAGGAAGAGCATTCTGTATCATGGTTCGTAATGAATTATTGTGAGAACAGTTCTAATTTAACCAGGTTGATACAAACATGTGAGGAAAATGATACAAATGCGGAAAGGGCAAAGGCAGTACAGAAACTTTTGGCTCCTTATGGGTATAGCAACCGTGGAGGCAGTGAATTTGACTATTTGTTTGAAGGATATGATAAAGGAGTTACATTCAAGGCTGCTGGGCAGACGGTACAATTAACTTATATTCAGTTCGTGAAGGAATTTGAGGAATTATATGGTCCTTGGAAGGAAAAAGAATCTGTTGCGCCGGCGCAACAGGAGAAATGCGTTCAGGAAGAGGAAGAATCAGAGCATGTGGCCGAGGCAGAATACCGGGAAGTTGAACCAGAGGAGTATGGTCCGCAATTCTTTCTTGATGAGCAGAAGAAGCAATTGGAAGAAATAATAGCCGTGGGAGGCATGCCAACTAAAATGCTGGCCAGACAGAAAACGATTGTTGCGGCATTGGCAGCCATGGTGAAAGAGTTGGAAAATCAGGAAGAAATTATTACTCCAGGACAGCCGGAACTCCCGATACTAAAAAACAATGATCAGCGCAGGCAGTGGCTGAAAAATTATAAAGGCTGGGGTATCTGGTACAAGGATGAGAATATCGGGGTGACGTACTACAAATACGATTTTGAAGATGGTACCCGGTTGATTACGGAAGAGTATCCGAAACAGGTTAGCGATTATACGACACGTTTTCATCTGGTGGGAGGTCCTAAGGTGCGTCCAAAGAATAGTTATGGGTGTGAAAAATATCCATATCATGAGGTTTATACGAGATATCCGGACAGTGAATCCGAAATGATTGAGTTTTTGAAGCATATACAAAAAGAGGTTCGCCTGGCCGGATAATATTGGGAGGATGGCCAATGAAAGAAGCATGGAGAGACATCCCCGGATATGGTGGGAAGTATCAGGCTGACACCGAAGGGCAGATCAGGAGGGTATACGGATCCGGAAAGACTAGGCTGATGAACCCTTACCACAGGAAGATGCACGGTAGCCAGAGGATGGTCGTAAAGCTCACCCTAGACGGGAAATCCAAGGAAGAGATTGTGATGTCGCTGATCGCGAGGACGTTCCTTGGACCCTGCCCGGAGGGGTGCGTGCCGTACCACAGAAACGGGGTGCAATCGGATAATTACTTGAACAACATCGCCTACATAAAGCGCGCGGAACTCGGTAGGATGACCGGACAACGGAGCAGGCAGCAGGCGGTCGCTAAAATAGACAGCAGCGGCGAGATAGTGGAGGTTTATCGGTCTGCTAGGGAAGCCGGGCGGGAAAATTACTTGAGCTACCAGACGGTCATTGACCGGTGCAACGGAAAAGTAAAAAGCGCCTTTGCCCCGGACGGGTATGCCTATGCCTGGGAGGACAGCACAAAAAGCATGAAAAGTGCAATATGTAAAATAGAGATTGATAATGGGTATATGCCGAAAGCGCGGCAGGAAATGAATTTTGAATGGTGATCAACGGAGACGGAGGAAATAGAATGAAAATCAACTATGGAGAGAATGTGACTCTTGAAGTAAACATATCAGACAAGATGATGGAGGATTATGCAGAGTGCCAAAAAATTGAAGCTTGTGAAGGTTCCGGGAAAGAGTGTGACGACTGTGGCATGAATATAAACATTGAAAATACAGCATTGTGTGAGATGCCGGCTGTAACGGAGGCGTTGGGAAAAAGAGTACTGGATTCAGGCATGGATAAAACAACGACAGAGATGATGGAGCATATTTGTGACAATTTATGCCGGCATCCGGAGAAGGCGACTGATCAGGACGCATTGGAAGACATATGTGCTGAATGCAAGATGGGAAAGTACGTTTGTGACATATTGAATCAGTACAATCAGGCGATACACATCGGCGGAAGCAGGAGAGGGAGCGCTGAGGATGAAGCAAACGGCAGCCAGGGTTAAACAGGTAATAGTGAATGCAATGTTCCAGAACGACATCCGGGATATGGCGAGGTGGCATTTCTTCCGGAAGGCGTGCCAGCATCCGAAGTTTAGCAGGAGACAGGGAGGGGAGAGCGTTGGACAAAGAAAGCTTGAAGGATTACCAGAAGTCAGAGCAGAAAATAAAGAGCCTGGAAAGGCGGATAGAGAATTTAAAGAAGATGGCGGCCAGATATGAATACGGAGCCGTGAAAGGATCTAACCCTGACTTCCCGTATCAACCGATGTCTTTCCACGTATCCGGTTATAACATCCGGGAGGATGAGAAGAAAAGGATCCGGATCAAGAACCTTGAATCCCGGCTGAAGAAACAGAAGGCGGCAGCTGAACAGGAGCGTCTGGAAGTGGAGGAGTTTATAGCAGGAATTGAAGATACTACGACTCAGCTTGTATTTACATACTGTTTTCTGGATGGAATGAATCAGGACGAGGCGGCTAAGAGGTTGCATATGGATAGGACCAGCATATCAAAGAAAATTGATGCGTATTTAAAAGATTCACACAATTCACATTTTTAAGTGATATAATAGGGAGTATGAAAGTACGTCCAAACGGCTTTCGTTCATAAATTCCCCATACATTTTTGAAAGCGTCCTGCATGTGCGGGGCGTTTTTGGTGTTGAAATAATAAATTTCATAAAATCACTTTAAAAGCATAAAAAAATATGTTATAGTTAAATAAATTAATATTAGAGTTTAAAATTATATTCATAGGTGAAAAAAATTATGGGATTTACAAATAAAAAAGTTGACAGAATTAAAAGATACATACTTGAAAATATTCATCATAAAAATAAAAGTATAGCTAGTAAAGTCTCGAAAAATTTTGGAATTTCATTGACAACAGTATATCGATACATAAAGGACTTAGAAAAAGAAGGAATTATTAGCAAAGCCAATGGCATCTATACTTTGAAAGAAACAGCACATTATTTTGAATATAAAGTGAATAAAAAGGAAAGACTAGAAGAAGATGTAATTTATAAAACAGATATTTATCCATTCATAAAAGATTTACCGGCTAATGTGATTAAAATATGGCAATACGCTTTTACCGAGATGATGAATAACGCCATTGACCATTCTGAATCAGATATAATAGCTGGCGTGATAGCAAGAAATTATCTAAATACAAATATTGCTATAATCGACATTGGAATTGGAATATTCGAAAAAATAAGATCATATTATGAATATAATAGTATTGATGATGCAGTATTAGAATTATTTAAAGGTAAATTAACAACGGATTCTGGAAATCATTCGGGAGAAGGTATTTTTTTTACCTCAAGAATGGTTGATATATTTGGGGCAATGTCTGACGGAAAAATATTTACTCATAATAAATATGCGGATTTTTACAACGACATCGAAAGTGTACCGAGTATGAAAAAATACAAAAATTCAAAAGGAACTACTATAGTCATGTTTTTAGCTAATTTTAGCTGCAGACAGACAAAGGAGGTGTTTGATATGTTTTCTGATATAGATGGAGGATTCACTAAAACTCAAATTCCTATTAGTAAAGTCTTTTCAGATGACTATCCAGTTTCTCGTTCCCAAGCTAAAAGGCTGTGTAGTAGATTTGAAGATTTTAGTGAGATTATTTTAGATTTTGAAGGAGTGGGAGATATAGGGCAAGGTTTTGCTCATGAGTTGTTTGTTGTATTTAAGAGGAATCATCCAAGCGTACAGTTTGCCATAATAAATGCTAATGAAGATGTAAGCAAGATGATTAAACATGTTGAAGTTTCGGCTAAAAAAAATATTAATTAAAGCATCCCACGGGGTGCTTTTTTCCTATCCAGGGGAGTTGCAGGAATAAAAAGATTAGGCAGTCCATAGACCACCTAATCCCTACAAAGTTCGTCCAGCGTGACGTCAAGGGCATCCGCCAGTTTAATGGCAGTTTCCACCTTGCACCGATTAAAACGTTCAATATCCTCAATGGTGCGTTGCGGAACCCCTGACAGTTCAGAGAGTGCCCTGATAGATAACCCTTTGCTATTTCTTGTTTGTTTTAGTTTCATGCAAATACCTCCATATTTTTGGCAGCACATCTGCAAGCAATATCACGGATGAGCATATAACGAATATACAACTGGTAACGGACCAATCAGTGATAAAGGCATAAACAATAGCAAAGACAAAAAATAAATCATAAAATTTTATTTTTTTCATTTTAAATTATACACCGATGTGGTAAAATAAAAGAAGAGGTAGGGGAGATTCCTCTCCCCACTTCCTACTTGAGCGCTTTTATCAACTCCGCTGTTGCGGCGATTAAAGCGGTAGTGACGGCTACTGCTTTAAGTATTAAGTTGATAAGGCGCTCTCTGCGTTTTCGCTTCTTCTTTTTCTTTCCCATCGGTTTCCTCCTTTCCTTTAAGATAGTTATATTATACCACGTTACAACGTGTAAGTCAAGAAGAAAATAGAATATTTTTAAATTATTTTAGCGTCCAGTCGGGTGCTTTTATTATGCAGAGAGGAGAAAAGATTATGCGACAGATTATAGTCAATAAATGCTTGGCATGTGGAACATTGGTTGTAACGGATGGGGATGGATGTTCATGCTCATGTGGCGGTGGTCCGTTAGAGCCGCAAGGTGAAGCAGTGCTGAAACTAAGGTCACAAAGCAACACAATCAAGAAAGAAGTTAAAATATTTTATGAGTGTAACAAACTAAATCCAAAGTGTAAACATTGCGGGGAGAGTCCATGCGGACATACATCGGACATAAGATATGCAAAGAACTTCATCTGTGATGAACATAATTATTGCAAAGTGTCACATGCGGTCGGTGATGCAATCATAAAGGCAGAACATGACAGCAATAATGCTTGATGAAAAAACATC
>Ga0153947_1001059_pt1 | contig 13173 bp, 12 predicted proteins | sample TSNJ031MetaG_FD_104697 | JGI IMG/M metagenome (GOLD analysis project Ga0153947, IMG submission 104697) | Attine ant fungus gardens microbial communities from New Jersey, USA - TSNJ031 MetaG | ecosystem: Host-associated > Fungi > Mycelium > Unclassified | place: USA: New Jersey, Wharton State...
ATGTTGTTCAATTTTCAAGGTTCTTTCTGCTCTCCTGCCCTTCGGCTGGTCCCTTCATTATACCTCTTATCAAGGCTTCCTGTCAACCCCGCCTCAAGACAGCTTAGTTATATTATCACACTTTACCCACCATGTCAATACTTTATTATTCATTAGTTTTTAATTATTTTTAAAATGTTTTTCCAGACCATTTTTCTTCGTTATTAATTTGACTTTTGGAGATCATAAAAATAATCCATGAACCTATGTAAAGGAGGATAGTTATGCGCAACCTGCAACGCGGGAAAGGGCATTCGGCCCTAAAGGTGGCGATTTTGCTGCTTCTCAACCTCATCATCATTGCCCTAGTCGCCTACACAGTTCACACTAAGCAATCCACAGGTGTATTATCCAGATTGATCTCCAATGATGGTTATCTATGCTGTCTGCGAGCCTTTTAGAAATTTTTTATGTTTTCGGTTGCACTTTTTTCCTTCATCCATTATAATAGGACAATATCAAACGGCGATGACGGAGACCAAGTAGGCTTTGATCCCTTTTTTAGAGAGCTGCGCAAATGCTGAAAGCGCGGTGATTGGTGATCCTGGCGCGAAGACCTCTCCCAGCCCGGCTTGCAAACCTTCTATAATAATATGTAGAAAGCAGTAGTGAGCCGCGTCCCTCCGCGTTAAGGAGTAAAGCGGCGCGATGGGTGCGCAAAATTGGGTGGTACCGCGGGTGAATGATCTCGTCCCTGTTCCTTAGTAAATGAGGAATAGGGACGTTTTTGCATCCCCGCGTCCAAATATATAAAAGGAGGAAAAAGCCATGGCAAACGCAAATATAAATCAGGCCCCAAAGGGGACTCAGGACATTCTGCCGGAGATCAGCCATAAATGGCAGTATGTGGAACAGATGGCGGCCGAGACCGCTCAAATATTTGGCTATGAAGAGATTCGCGTGCCTACCTTTGAACACACCGCAGTCTTTACCGGCTCTGTGGGCGAAACCACCGACATCGTACAAAAAGAGATGTATACTTTTGAGGACAAGGGCGGCCACTCCCTAACCCTTCGGCCCGAAGCCACCGCCGGTGTGGTACGGAGCGTAATTCAGCACGGCCTGTTAAACAGCGCTTTGCCCCAAAAGGTCTACTATATCACTACCTGCTTCCGCCGGGAACGCCCTCAAGCCGGACGTTACCGCGAATTTAGGCAATTTGGTGTGGAGTCCTTTGGATCAAACGATCCCTCCGCTGACGCCGAAATTATCTGCCTGGCCCAGGATTTGCTGACCACCTTGGGAATTAATGAGGTGGAGCTATTAATCAATTCCATTGGCTGCGCTGAATGCCGGGCTAAGTATTTGGAGGCGCTAAAGGAATATTTCACTCAATATAAAGAACAATTAGATGAGGACAGCCGCAGGCGCCTGGACACCAACCCCATGCGGATTTTGGACAGCAAGATCCCTGAAACCACTCAGCTGGTGAAGGGCGCGCCCCAAACCCTGGACTACCTGTGCAGTGATTGTAAGGAACACTTTGAAGGGGTAAAATCCAGGTTGGATTTGCTGGGGATCAATTATAGAATTACTCCCACGTTGGTGCGGGGGCTGGATTATTACACCAACACCGTCTTTGAATTTGTCTCCTCTAAAATCGGCGCACAGGGCACCGTCTGCGGCGGCGGCCGGTATAACCTTTTGGTGGAGCGCCGCGGCGGAAAGCCCACTCCCGCACTGGGATTTGGCATGGGACTTGACCGGATCTTATTAGTAATGGCGCAGTTGAACTGCGATTTTCCGGACCCCCGTACCTGCGATATATATATTGGCTCTGTGGGGGACCCCGCCGCCAAAAAGGCCTTTTACCTGGCCAGCAAGCTGCGCGGCGAGGGCTTCGCGGCATCCTTTGACCTGATGAGCCGCAGTGTAAAGGCGCAGATGAAGTACGCCAACAAAATCGGCGCCAAATTTTCCATGATCATTGGGGAGGATGAACTGGCCAAGGGCCAGGGGCTGCTGAAAAACATGTCCACTGGGGAGGAAACCCAGATTCCACTGGATGATTCCCTCCAAGAGCACCTCTATAACAGCCAGATTATGGCGGCCATGCAGGAGCTGAGCGATGCTGTGGAGGGCGGCGCCGACCCACTGCCCCCCATCTTCCATGGATAGCGCCATGATGAAGGTGAAGCGGAAGTATCTGGACGGCCGGGGCCATATGGGCAATCGTGAATATGCCGCAGTGGTGTACCCCATGGAGGGCGCGTTTACCTCTGTGGTCGCCGTTACCAGCGATAAAAATCCGCTCGTGGTTGAGTTGGATGGCAAGCCTGTCTGCTTTGCCGATAAGGGGTATCAGTGGGTATCATATATGCCCCTGGAAGAAAACTGGTGCGTCTGGTGCATGTATGACAACCACGGCAAGGTGCTGGAATGGTATTTTGACATCACCAAGGGCAATGGAGTCTTAGAGGGCGAGCCCTGCTACGACGATTTATTTTTGGATGTAGCTCTCTTTCCTGATGGCAAGACCATGGTGCTTGACCGGGATGAATTGGACCAGGCTCTGGCCGAGGGCGCGATTACCCGGGATGAATATGGCTTGACCTTGTCTGTCTGCGACTACATCTTAAATGAGTTGGCAGTCGTACCCAAGATGGAAACCCTATTTGCCGAGTGTGGCGCTGTTAGGAATAGTTACTGAATAAGCTTGAAAAGCGTATTTGCTCAGGAACGGTCATCAAACTGTTTATTAAATCTACAATCTTTACCTAACTTAAGGAGCGAGTGTTTATGTCAGAATCTATGGGAACCCACAAGCGCAGCCTTTATTGCGGTGAACTGAGGCCGGAGCATATCGGCCGGGAAATGGTTCTCTGCGGCTTTGTACAGCGCCAACGGGTATTGAGCAACCTAATCTTTATCGTGCTGCGTGACCGGACCGGCATCAGTCAGTTGGCCTTTGACGACAGGACCCCCAAGCATTTGTTTGAGAAGGCCGGCTCAATCCGGTCGGAATACGTGATCAGCGCAAAAGGCGTGGTCCGCCAGCGGGAATCTGTCAACCCGGATATCCCCACCGGGCAGGTGGAGCTTTATGTGTCGGAGCTGAAAATCCTATCCCAGGCTGAGACCCCTCCCTTTGAGCTGCGGGACGATTTGAATATTAAGGAGGAGCTGCGGCTGAAGCACCGCTATCTGGACCTGCGCCGTCCATCGGTTCAACAGACGCTGGTCACCCGTCACCGGATCGCAAAGACCGCCAGGGATTACTACGACGAAAACGGATTTGTGGAGATTGAAACCCCGTTGCTGATCAAGTCCACCCCGGAGGGAGCGCGGGACTACTTGGTGCCTTCCAGGGTCCATCCGGGGGAATTTTATTCCCTGCCCCAGTCCCCTCAATTGTATAAACAGCTATTGATGGCCTCAGGATTTGACCGCTACCTCCAGATCGCCAAATGCCTGCGCGACGAGGACCTGCGGGCTGACCGCCAGCCGGAATTCACCCAGATCGACACCGAGATGTCCTTTGTGGATGAGGAGGACGTCATGGCTATGGCTGAGGGGTTGATCCAGCGCCTTTATAAGGAAATCCTGGGCCAGGATGTTTCGCTTCCCCTGCGGCGCATCCCCTATGACGAGGCCATGGCCCGGTTTGGATCCGATAAGCCGGATACCCGTTTTGGGCTGGAGCTGACGGACCTGAGCAGCGTGGTGGCAAGAACTGAATTTAAGGTGTTTGCCGGCGCTGTACAAAACGGCGGCAGTGTCCGGGCTATCAACGCCAAGGGTCTTTCAACTGCTCTGACCCGGAAAGAGATTGACAAACTGGTGGACTTTGTGAAGGTGTACGGAGCTAAGGGCTTGGCCTATACCCGGCTGACCGCCGAGGCCGAAAGCTCCAGCTATGAGAAATTCCTGAGCGAGGAGGAAAAGGCCGGTATCCGCCAGGCCGTTGGTGCCGAGGCCGGAGATGTCATTCTTATTGTGGGCGATGGGGATAACGATATTGTCTACGCCGCCCTGGGCGCCCTTCGGTTAGAGATTGCCCGCCGCTGCGGACTGATTGACGAATCCCGCCACGACATCCTCTGGATCACCGACTTCCCTCTCTTCGAGTATGACAGGGACAATGACCGCTTTGTCGCCCGCCACCATCCATTTACCCATCCCAAGGACAGCGACATTGACTTAATGGAATCTGATCCAAGCGCGTGCAAAGCCAAAGCCTACGATATGGTCATCAACGGCTATGAGGCCGGCGGCGGCTCCATTAGGATCAATGATCCCGCGCTCCAGCGGCGCATGTTTAAGGCCATAGGCTTCACCGAGGAGGAGGCGCAGGCACAGTTTGGGTTCCTGTTGGAGGCTTTTCGCTATGGCGTGCCGCCCCATGGCGGCATCGCTTTCGGTCTGGACCGGCTGGTCATGGTCCTCACCGGCACCGACAACATCAAGGATGTTATTGCCTTTCCCAAGCTGCAAAATGCCAGTGACCCCATGAGTGAATGCCCTTCACCGGTGGCCCAGAGGCAGCTGGAGGAATTGCATATTGCCATTGTAACGGATGATTCTTCAAAATAAAGATTGTCAAGTAATAAGACTTCTCAGCTTGAGAAGTCTTATTACTCTCACTAAAGGTTTTTGCCGCAACTGCTACATTGCGATTTTGGGTAAACTGTGATATACTTTGACGAAGCCAAAGCCGTTTTTGAAAAGAGAGGAATATTCCGCTGGCGACGCGCCATCCAGGGCCTTGTTTTACCCATTTTTTCCTGATCATTTCTAAAACTGCCTTTAATGAAAAAATAAGGAGAAAAAGATGAAGAAATTATTAGCCGCCGCGCTGGTCGCGGTTATTATATTGGGAGTCCTGGCGGGTTGTGGACCCGGCGAGTCCACTGTGGATGAGGATTCCGCTATATTGGCCACCTATGAAGATTATGAACTGCCCTTCTCCGTATACCTCCTCTACTACAGGTCCTTCCAGACCGATTTGGAACAGCGGGCCGCAAGCTATGGATACACCTCCACCAACATTGATGAGTTTTGGGATATAGAATTGGATACCGGCCGTACTTATCGGGAGGAGATCGCTTATCAGTCCCTCGATTATGCCAAGAAAAGGGCCGTGCAGCACAAACTGGCATTGGAAAAGGGCCTGGAATTCGACGACACCGACTTGTTGGAAACAATGAATACACTGCTTGAAAATGTGGGCGGTGACGAGAATGCCTTTGCAGAGGCCTATCTGATGACCTGGCATGAAATGCTGGAGGCCTATAGATACATGTCTCTCTGTGACATGTATGTTGATGAGATTCAGCAGGATATGGATTTCTCCTATGAGGAAGTTACGGCCTTTCACGATGAGGATCCCAATAGCTACGATTTAGTCCGGGTGCGGCATGTATTGATCACCTGCGGTGAAACCGCCACCGATGAAGAGCGGGAAACCGCCAAAACCTTGGCTGAAGAAGTTTTGGATATGGTCAATAGCGGTTCCGATATTGGCGAATTGGCTGCGGAATACTCTGAGGACGGCGGTTCGGCCTCCAACAATGGAGAATACACCTTTGGCGCTAATGAGATGGTGAAGCCTTTTGAAGCCTGGGCTTTTGCGGCCGAGGACGGCGACACCGGCCTGGTGGAGTCAGAATTTGGTTTCCATGTGATGCAAAAGTTTGAGCGTTATGGCCTGGAGAACAGCGACGTCTGGGAAACCACTTATTATGCGCTGACGCTGGCTAGGATTGAGGAAATTACCAAGGCCACTGAGCTGGCCTCTCAGGATTGGGAAGTGGATGAAGCGCTGTACAGTACAGTGACCCTATAATAAAAGGATAGGCATAATGAGGCGGGCTCCAAGTGGAGCCCGCCTCATTTGCTTTGGCTGCTTTTGGGCGGTCAGCTTTACTGTGCCTTTTTTATCCGCTTAATATATCTTCTTCTTTCAAACTGTATTCCTCATTGAGCGCAGTTTTTGCAAATAATGGGAATATTGTTATAACCGCTCACTGTTTAGAATTCTACCTCAGCCGCTATAGCTTTCCCACAGCATTACTAAAGCTGCATTAAATATCGCACGTCTTTATTTTACCTGTAAAACTTGACATCACCCTGTCATGTTCCCATAATAAAAGAGATAACATATAAGGGGGAATTATCGGTGCAGATTGCCAGGCTGTTCGAGATGATCTATCTCCTGCTTAACCGCAAAACCATGACCTCCGGAGAGTTAGCGGAGTACTTTGAGGTATCCAGAAGGACCATCTACCGGGACATTGAGGTGTTGACCCAGGCTGGAATCCCTATCTACACCAGCCGGGGCAAAAATGGCGGCATCGGCATTCTGGATACCTTTGTGCTTAACAAGGCCCTGTTGTCCGGTGATGAGCAGAAGGAGCTGCTGGCGGCCCTCCAAAGTCTGGAAGCCGCCGACTACAAAATTGCCCCTATTGCGTCCAAGCTCTCCTCCTTCTTCAATCAGGCCGACAGCAACTGGATTCAAGTGGATTTTTCCGATTGGAGCAATATGGACAACCGCTTCAACATCATCAAGACAGCCATTCTGGAGCGGCGCAGAATCACCTTTGAATATTTCAACCGCAACGGAGGCCACTCCTTCCGGGAAGTGGAACCGTTACAGCTCCGATTTAAGCATAAATCCTGGTATTTGGTGGGGTTTTGCCTGACTCGGGAGGATTACCGCACCTTTAAGATTGCCAGGATGAATCAACCTATCCTCACCGACACCGACGGCCACTTTATCCGGGGCCTCCCCCCTGAGGTTTCAGAGGAGGGCCCGCCCATGGAGATGCCCCCCCTCATCGTCCTAAAGGTGGACTCCTCCCAGGCGTTCCGTATCTTTGACATGTTTGAGCTAAGCTGCGTTCACCAGGAGGAGGACGGCAATTTTACCATTCACGCCGCTTATGAGCAGGATGAAGCGTTATATGGCTATATCCTTTCCATGGGGCACCATGTCCAGGTACTGGCCCCGGATAATCTGAGAGAAGAAATCGCTCTGCGGATAAAAAAAGCATATGAAGCTCATCAAATATGACATCCAGTTGTCACATTAATGGGGTATACTGATAATAAAGATTATGAAAGGATGTTGTAAAAATGATGGACCAAAAATTTTGTCAAAGCTGCGCGATGCCTTTAGAGCCTGCGTCTTACGGAAGTAACGCCGATGGGAGCGCCAACGAGGAGTACTGCAAATATTGCTATGAAAACGGAGCCTTCACCAAGGAAGAGACCATGGAGGAGATGATTGAAGGCTGTGTCCCCTTTACATTGGAGGCGGGCACCTATAAAACGGAGGAAGAGGCCCGGGCCGCCATGATGGAGTACTTCCCTAAATTAAAGCGCTGGGCGAAATAGAAAAGTGAGCCTGTTGTGAAACATCCACAAGCCTTTTGAAAGGCTTGTGGATGTTTTTAATTGGGAAAGGTTCTTCTAGCCGCTTTTCCCTCTCACGAAAACAAAGGGGTGGATAAATAGCGTTCACCGGAATCCGGCAGCAGCACTACGATGGTTTTCTCCGCGCAGTCCGGCGCCTTGGCCAATTGGGTGGCTGCCCAAAGGGCCGCCCCTGAGGAGATGCCGGCCAGCAGGCCCTCCGTCTTGGACAGGATTCTACAGGTCTCAAAGGCATCGTTGCTGGTCACCTGAATGATTTCATCATAGACACCTGTGTTTAATGTGCCGGGGACAAAGCCAGCCCCAATGCCCTGGATCTTATGCGGGCCCGCTTTGCCTTCGGAGAGGACGGGGGAATCTGCCGGCTCCACAGCCACAATTTTTATACTGGGGTTCTGGGATTTCAGATAATCACCCACGCCGCTGATGGTACCGCCGGTACCGACGCCGGCCACAAAGACATCCACCTTGCCGTCGGTGTCCCTCCAGATCTCAGGACCGGTGGCGGTTCTGTGCGCCGCCGGGTTGGCCGGATTATCAAATTGGCCGGGAATAAAGGCATTGGGGACGGTTTGTGCAAGCTCCCGGGCCTTCTCAATGGCGCCCTGCATACCCTTAGCGCCCTCCGTCAGAACCAATTCAGCGCCATACGCCGCCAATAAGCTTCGGCGCTCCACGCTCATAGTCTCAGGCATGGTGAGGATAACGCGGTAGCCTCTGGCCGCCGCCACAGAAGCCAGGCCAATGCCGGTATTGCCGCTGGTGGGCTCAATAATCACAGAATCCCGATTCAACAATCCCTTGGCCTCAGCGTCATCGATCATTGCCTTGGCAATGCGGTCCTTGACACTTCCGGCCGGATTAAAGTATTCCAGCTTTGCCACCACGGCAGCGCCCAGGTTCAGCTGTTTGCCGTAATTACCCAGTTCAAGCAACGGAGTGTTTCCGATCAATTCCGTTATACTTTTTACTATCTTTGCCATCAAGAGCACCTCCAACTTATTGATATATAATACATATTAACCATATATGGAATATATAATTGCCGATAGCCTAAACCCGTTTCTTTCCAGTCAAACCACAGATGTCTGCAAGGTAGGTATCTACATCCCTGCGGAGGAATGACATGCTTTAAAAAACGGCAGCTAGGCTGCCGTTTTTTGCTGTTTCAATTAGAGAATAGCTCCTGGATGGCGGTGGGAGATACGGCTCCACAACCGCTCCAAGGTCAGGTTGGCCACCAACTCCTCCGGAAAGTGGATTTCCTCCAGCATCCCCATGGCTTGGTCAAAATGCCCTATAAAAAAGGAGCTGTGGGCGTCGCTGCTGACCACTATGGAAACCCCCATCTCGGCGCAGCGGATGGCGATATCCCGGCAGATGCTGACAATCGGTTCGCCTGCATCAAAGGAGTGGTCATTGATTTCAATAAATTTGTCCTCCGCCTTCGCCACGGCCAGGACCTCATCCATCTCAAAGGGCAGGCCAGCCCGGCCAATATGCCCAATAATGTCCACCTTGGGGTTTTGCAGGACATTGATGTACATCTGAGTATTTTGGGCCGTTGTCCCCTCCCGGCAGCCCTCAAAGTAGTGAACGCTGGCGACGACGATTTCCCGGCCGTCCAGCATCATGTCGCAGACTGTCCGGCCTGTAGCGGGGCCAAAGGGAAACTCTTTGTCATGGAAGGCCAAATGACCTTCGTGATCCACAATATCGATCTCGGTGCCCGCAAGGATGCGCACACCATGAATTACCTTAGGTAAAGCCTGCATATTTAAGCTGGGGCCAAAGTCGGGCATATTCTTGCTGAACATGGGGCCAAAATGATCGGTCATGCCGATGGCTTCCAGACCCAATTCCGCGGCGTGCAGGGCGTTTTCCTCAATGGTGCTGAAGGCGTGGCCGCTGAACAAGGTGTGGGTATGGGGATCAACTTTAATTTTGAACAAGGGATATGCTCCTCTCCTATGTCTAATATCATTGCATCTATTGCTTAATCATACCATAATCATACAACACTTGAAAACTCCATCTTTTATATAAGAAAATGCCTATCCAACTATGAAATCCTGTCATCTATGTCATACAGTTTCCAGACAATTGCATCCGGCCTTGGATGTTTAAGGCTCTAAAAAGAGAGAAACAAAAAGAGTTAATCGAAATATAAGCATTTCATTAGAAATTAGCATAACTGGCGATTATATTTAAATATTACCTTGAGGTAAATAATGTACGAATATTTTGTTAATTCATTGTGAATATATGGCGAAAATGGCGAAATCCATCTTCTCATCATTCGAGTATTGTACACAATGACGAAGAGGTAGTATAATACAAATAGTTTCTGCCCAATCATCGGCTGTATCTGAGGATATTTAGAGCACTTTTAGAGATCAAAGGGGGGTGGGTGCGGCGAGAGGCTGAAATATCTAAACCGCCGTCAACACATGCTTCCGGGAGGTTTCTAAAGCGGCTTTAATAAAGTAAAAAGGAGAGCGATAAAATGCTGGAGCGTTTATTTCACCTGAAAGAGTACAAAACAAATGTACGGACTGAGGTTATTGCCGGCGTTACCACCTTCTTTACCATGGTGTACATCATCGCCGTCAATCCAAACATTCTGAGCTTGACCGGAATGGACAAGCAGGCTGTCTTTGTGGCTACAATCCTGGCTGCGGTTGTGGGTACCCTTATGATGTCATTGTATGCCAATGTCCCTTATGCCCAGGCGGCTGGAATGGGTTTAAACGCCTTTTTCACCTATACCGTTTGCTTTTCACTGGGCTTTTCTTGGCGGGAAGCATTGGGACTGGTATTTATTTGTGGTATCATCAACATTGTTGTCACTGTGACGCGCATACGTAAATCCTTAATCACTGCTATCCCGGAAACCCTCCAAAAAGCCATCGGCGGAGGTATCGGACTGTTTATCTCCTATATGGGCCTTAAAAGCGCCGGTTTTATTAAATTTACCGCCGATTTAGGCAACTATGTTATCGCTGAGGACAGCGGCACAATGATCGCCAGCGGAGCCATAATTCCCGCAATCGAAAACTTTACCGAGCGCGGCGCTCAATTGGCCCTTATCGGCCTAGTAATCACCATTATTCTCATGGTATTAAAGGTCAAGGGGGCCATTTTTATCGGCATTATTGTCACCACCTTAATTGGATTACCCATGGGCATTACTCAATTGCCTTCCAGTTATGTGGATATGACCTCTGTGGGCAGCTTAAGCCTGACCTTTGGCCAAATATTTACTAAGGAAGGTCTGCCCTCCCTCTTTAGCGGAGGTTTTAGCCGAATCCTCCTGGTTATCCTTACCGCCTTCTCCTTCTCCCTGTCGGATGTGTTTGATACCATCGGTACTTTTGTGGGGACAGGCACTGCCAGCGGGTTATTCAGCAAAAAGGAGTTGGATGAGTTCGCTACCAGCAAAAAAATATCCACGCGTTTGGATAAAGCGCTATTCTCCGATTCGATCGCCACTTCTGTAGGTGCCATTATGGGTACTTCAAACGTCACTACCTACGTAGAAAGCGCTGCCGGCATCGCCGCAGGCGGCCGTACAGGTTTAACCTCCCTGGTTATCTCCGTCTTGTTTTTACTCTGCTTACCCCTTGCCCCGCTGTTTGGTATGGTTCCTTCCCAGGCTACGGCACCAGCGTTGATCATTGTGGGCATCTTAATGATGAGTTCCGTTAAAGATATCCAGTGGGACGATTTGGAAGAGGCGATCCCCGCGTTCTTCACTTTAGTGATGATGCCCTTTGCCTACTCCATTACCCAAGGTGTGGCCTTCGGCTTTATCACCTACTGCCTGATTAAGATCGTCCGGGGAAAGATAAAACAAATCCATCCCATTTTGGGGATTACCACCCTGTTATTTATTATCAATTTCGTTATGATGGGGGTAAAAAATTTATAGCTACATACCGATGCCTTAAAGATATTTGAAAGGAGAGGGCAACTGTGTCCAAGCTGGTACATTTTGAAGTTATTTCTTGGGAGTCCGTGCGAATCATCGGTAAAATGATCAACATCAACATGAAGGACATGGAGTCCGGAAACAACCCCATCCCAGGCTTTTGGGACGCCTGCTTCAGCGACGGCACCTTTGATGTGCTGGAGGGAATGCGGGAGTACCACCACAGCCCGGACTATTTGGATTGGATGGGGGAATGGAACCAGGAATCCGGTGAATTTGTCACCATTGTGGGGATGATCATGAAGCCGGGAGCGCCTGTTCCCGAGGGATATGTCTTCCGCGACCTAGAGGCCACCCATATGGCTGTAGGTTATGTGGAGGGAAAAGAAAACCACGGTGAGGACAGTGTCTACACCGACAGCGAGCGGCTCACCCATGAGGCGGCTGAAGAGGCTGGCTGGAAATACGACATGTCCGCCGGCTACTCCATGGAGATCTATAACGAAGAGAGGTTTGTAAAGCCTCAAACGGAGGGCAAAGAGTTTGTCATACTGGATATAGCAATTCCAGTGGTCAAATAGGTTCAAAATTTCCGCACATGTCTTTACAAACCCGAATATAATATGATATACTGCTTAGAATACAAATCTAAGATCAGGGAGGCTGTTACTAGCTCAGCCGCACCGGGCCTTATTTTGGCAGCAGGTTTAACCTGTGGGACTTTTAATGTTCCACGGGTTTTTTTATTTTTTTAGGAGGTTTGTTATGGACAGGTACAGGGAATTGCAGAAAACGTCATTGATCACAATCGCGGCCAACGTCATCTTGGCTGCATCTAAACTGGTTATTGGACTTTTCAGCCGCAGCACTGCTGTTGTGTCCGATGCGGTTCACACCCTTTCGGATGTGTTCACCACCATTTTAGTCATGGCAGGCTTAAAATTCTCCAATGAAAAGGCGGATGACGGCCACCCCTACGGCCATCAGAGAATCGAATCCGTGATCTCGTTGTTTTTAGCCTTTGCGCTTGCGGCAACAGCTTTATTTTTAGGGTATGAAGGGATCAAGAAAATCCAGTCCGGTGAGGGAACGTCCCCTTCATGGCTGGCTCTGGGGGTAACTGTGCTGTCCGTCGCCGTCAAGGAGTGGATGTTCCAATATACCCGTGCCAAAGCAAAAAGGTTGGGCTCCTCCTCCCTGATGAGCGACGCCTGGCACCACCGCACCGACGCGCTCAGCTCCATCGCCGTCTTAGTGGGCGTTGTGGGCAGCTTTTTCGGCATCCGGTTCCTGGACCCTGCGGCAGCCATCGCGGTCTGTGTCATTATTCTAAAAGCGGTTTACAGCATTGGCCGGGAAGCCATTAATCAACTGATCGACTGCGCCGCGGCGCCGGAGGTGCTGGTACAAATTGAGGCGCTGGCCCTGGGAGTGGAGGGGGTCAAGAGCATTGATCTGCTGCGCACCCGGATCAGCAACAATGTGATCTTTGCTGATTTGGAAATTGAGGTGGATTCCTCCATCACGGTACAGGATGGCCATAAAATTGCCGAGGAGGTTCATGACCTGCTGGAAAGCAGCGGCCTGGCCATTGAACACTGCATGGTTCATGTCAACCCCTGCGTATCCCAGTGAGGCGGTGACGGCGGCAGCTCCCGTACGCGGATCCTTCCATTGATCTACACCCCCTGGGCATCACTTTGGATTCATATTAATGGACTTCGTTTTATCCTCAAGATTGTTATTACATTTGTCCCTCTTAAATTAGTGTAAGCTTTACTGAACAGCGCCGATCCTTTCTGCGTAGGGGCTTGTATTTATCGCTC
>Ga0153947_1001060_pt1 | contig 13171 bp, 9 predicted proteins | sample TSNJ031MetaG_FD_104697 | JGI IMG/M metagenome (GOLD analysis project Ga0153947, IMG submission 104697) | Attine ant fungus gardens microbial communities from New Jersey, USA - TSNJ031 MetaG | ecosystem: Host-associated > Fungi > Mycelium > Unclassified | place: USA: New Jersey, Wharton State...
CTGCTCCTTTTCAACCGTAGGCTTGCCTGGCAAAGTCCAGCGGTTACCCTCGTATTCAGTGGAGATATAGCCGTCATAACCCTTATCATGCAGATATTGCAGAATTTCGCGGGTATTGCAGGAATATTCTTCACCATCTACCATCTCAAATATTTTAAAGTGGAAGTGTTTTATATATTTCCAATATTCATCCATAATAGTCACAGGCTTGTTCTCATAACCGTTGCAGAGCGCTGCAAACATATGGTCTGTGCCGTTCTTGATAAGCGCCTTGAACTCCGGCTTATACTCATGTGTACCCGGCGTGTAGATATTCCAGCCGTCCCATCCCTTATCAAACAGATTTTCCACATATTTAACAAGCTCAAGATTGCCGCCCAGCGCGACGCAGTAATCTCCCATCACCCTCGGCAGCTTGCGGAAAAATATGCCGCAATCCACGACCAGGCCGCAGTATGGGCTGCCTACACGGCGCATTTCCTCAATAAAATCCTGTGTCGCGGGTGTATCAAAGCTCATACCGGCATGTATCTCCAGCGCGATTGCCACGTCATATTGCTCACAGTAGGGTATGAGCGGTTCAATCACAAACCCCGGCACCATCGACACTAGACGTATCAACTTGAACCCCAGTCGGTTCGCTAACTTAATCTCCGCTATTAGCAGTTCCACACACTCACGCTGTGTAAGTCTGCGGTTCTCATAGAGATTTGTGTTGAGAAACACGTCCGCACAGGCTGGCGTAATCCCATATTTTTCTACCAATCTGTCCCACTCTCTCAGCGTCTCCTGTGACGGATGCGGTGTCCTATGCATGGACTGATCCGGCAGAATTTCAATGCCCTGTACGCCGTCGTCTGCTAGAAATCTGAAGATATCCTCCAAGCTCATGCGCTTGTGCATAAACTCATACTGTAAGCTATACAGGCTTACGCAAGTTTTAATCCCCATATCAGTACCCCCTTTTATAGATTGTGCTTTCGGCAGATGGCGAGGGTGAATAAACCCTCGCCTGCCAGTACTGGACATTTTAGAATTCGCAGTCGAATTTTATAAGCTTGCCGCCGATTTCCTGCTCAGGCAGATAGAGTGTCGGGCTCATTTCGGCAATTTCATCGGCTGTGACAGACCGCCCCAGCTCCTCAGAGAGGAAGATGCCGTCTGTGAACAGCAGTTGCTGGAGGGCAATTTCAGGTGTGTTGTAACGCTCACTGTCGCTGAGGATGCCCAGCTTATACGCAAGCCACATAATCTGATTGTCGTTGTAGTAAATCATCTTCGGGTCGCGGCGCTGTTCGGTTATGCCGTTTTCGTCGCAGTTAAGGTCAATGGAGATAAACCTCCCCGCCTTCTCACCGTGGAATTTAAGCTCAGGCTCGCCTCCCCACATACGTCCCATTCCAGCGGGGCGGGCATATTTACCGCCCACGGTGTCCGTATCCAACACCTCAAGGCCACCCTTGGAGCCCAAGATGTATGTCTGGGCGTGATCCTTGTAGTTTATAGCTGTGGCGCAGAGAAAATGGAAGCCGATGCCGTTTTCATATTTCGCAAAGCCATCTGAGATATCCTCAACACCAAAGCCGTCAGGATGGGTGACGAGCTTCGGGTCTATATCCACGCCACGAGTAGAGAAACCGGAGACGCTTTTAAGCTTGGGCATACCCAGAACATACAGAATCTGCCCCACGACATAAATACCCAGGTCAATAGCCGCGGCGTGACCAGCGATACGCTTTGAATAGAAGTCGCTGGTATACTCGGGCAGGTCATAGCCCGGTCTTCTGCGACGTGTGAGCTGCTCAAGATTGACAAAATAGGGGGCGCCAATCTCGCCGGCTGCAATCATGTCACGGGCAACACGGGTCTGCGGTGTCATGAGGGAGCTTATTTGCACATGGAACTTGCGTCCCAGCTTCGCCGCACAATCAGTCATCAGTTTGCCGTCGTGATAGCTAGCGGAAAGGGGCTTCTCGCAGTAGACATCGAAGCCAGCCTTCATGCACTCAATGGCGATAGGGGTGTGGTAGTTGTTGTGGACACAAACATCGATTGTGTCGATGTCGTCACGCTTAAGCATATCGTGATAATCCACATAGAGATCCTTTTCGCCAAGCCCATACCGCTCCCCCCATGCCTTGAGCCTTGCGGGGTCTACCTCGGCTACGGCTACGACCTTAGCTGTAAAACCCAGGATTTTGCCGGTTTCCCGGATGTTATCATAGATGACCATGTGGCGGTGGGAAATCATGCCTCCGCCGATTATCGCTACACGTACTTCTTTCATTGTACCTAACCTCACTTTGCCTTATTGCGTTACTGATCCCGGTCGTTTTTCGCCTTGTTTTCAAAATATCTTAGCATCTTCTGATGTCTTGTAACCTGATCCACAGGATCCATCACAACATCGCAGCCCTGGTCGAAGTAATCCCGCTGGCCCTCGTATTCCGAGGATATATAGCCGTCCCAATTTTGTTCAACCAGAATTCGCATGGCGTTCTCATAGTCGACAGCAGGCTCGATATCCACGCCGTCAACCATCGTCATCTCAAAGAACTTGCCGTGAATATGCTTTGAATATGGTAACACCTCCTTGAGCCATTGTGGGTCATCATAGATGAAGAATTTCGGACGTGATACCAGCCCAATCTCCACCGGGCCTCCGCCCAACTTCTCTACATCTTTAGGTTTGAGAGTGTCCCCCGCGCGCATGGACTCATCGATTTTGTCCAGCACCTCGGGTTTAGCCCCTGTGCGCAACAGCCTCTTCCTTGACGCCATAGATAACCCCGTGGAGAATATTGCGAAATCCGGTACAAATCCAGCCGCCGGTGAACCTGTGCGCAGCACAACCTCCAGCCAGTCCTGCGTCCACCAGGTATGTATGCCCCTGGGTGTATGGATTTCAGTGCCTATCTGGATGCCCAATTCCTCGGCGAGTGGCAGGCAGGCCGTGAAAATATTCACATCCTCCTTGCGGAAAATACCCGTGCGGTAGACCTTAAAGCCCAACTGAGCCGCCATTTTGATGTCGGCCATGGTGATTTTTATGCTCTCTCTGTCGGTCAGATAGCGGTTTGAATACATCGTTGTGAACACATCAGCGCCATAGGATTGTGCCACAAGTCCATTTTCGCTAAGCCAGCCGTTCCACATGACCAAATCTCTGTGTGAGATGACACGGTCGTTTTCCCTCTGGCTGGGCAGCGGCATCTGCTCAAAGAGCACCTCCACGCCGTCGGAGCCTATGCCCTTTTTACCAACAGCTTCGATACACGACTGTAAATCACGTTTGCCAACGTAATAATCCTCCTGAAAGCTGTACAGCGATACGCATGTTTTGATTGCCATAACCTACACCCCCCCTATACTTCAAAATCCAGATATGCTTTTGAGCCGCCTATACCCTTGGGCATGTAAATTACATCCACGCCCACTTCAATCTCCAGCCTGTGCCCACCAACCGGCAATCCATCCTCGCAAAGGACGACTGTGCGGAGCTTCTCGCCGTATTCCCAGTGGTAATCCGCCACCGTGAGAATCTCGGATAGCCTGAACACCTCGCCCGTCTTCATAATCAGCCGGATATCCTCTGAGGGGATATCCTTGCCATCCATACGTACCTTGAATATATTTATCTGGCTTAGCGGTACACCCATATAGTACGGTACACGCAGCCCGAACTCGTATCCTGCCGCATTGCCATCCTTCTCAAAGACACGCACTCCCTCCTCGCCTATAAGGTATCTCTCGTTCATTTCGCTTCTCCTTTCTGTCTTGTATTGGTTGCCGCCCCCACTAGATTCTCATCTATTACGGGCTTGAGAATATTATGTTCGCTCTGTTCATCGCGGAAGCTATATACCGAGGAGGCCAGAGCCTCCTCGGAGTGAAGCAATCTAAATATGGTTACGCATTTGTCCTATAGAGAAGACCTAAGTCAACAACGCCCATGCCACGCAGTTGGAGCCCGTCGATATCGTTGGCTGTGAGGGCAAAACCGGTAGCGGAATAAAGAGCGATGGAAACATAATTTCCCCTGAAATGCTCCTGGAGTTCAGCATACGCCGCCTTGCGCTCAGTGAGGTCGATTGCTGTATAGCAGCGGGCTGCGATAGCGGAGTATTCCTCATTTTTGTAACCACAGCCGCCCATAACATCGGAGAATTTGTAGGTCAGGCCATCGGTACAACGGACAGGCTCGGTGTAATATGCAAACTGCTGGCTGGAGGTGTACATATCGAAATCACCCTCGCCGAGTGCCGCGAAGTGTACCGGGAATTCAGCAATTTCAAGCTCTACAGTGATGCCGCCAAGACGCAGTTGTTCCTGAATCATGGTTATATCAGGCGTGGCACTACTGGTACGCAGTCTCAGTATCAGTCCATCGGCATATCCGGCATCCGCCAGAAGTTGTTTCGCCTTATCGTAGTCAGGGGTGTAGGTTTCGGGGGCGACACCGTCCCACATGGGTCCAAGAGAAGAGATAATCGTATCCTGAATCTCACCGAAGCCGGATGCTGCTACTTGACGCAACGCCTCCTTGTCGATGCACCAGTACACGGCCTCGCGCACACGGACATCCTCCAGAGGGCCGCCTGTGCCGCTGTTAAGGAAGATGGTGCTGGTCTTGTTATCCGGCAGAAGCACAGTGTTAACATTGGCATCCGCTTCATATACAGAGTAATTTGCAAGCGCGGCGTTGAGGGCTACGTCCACATCACCGCTCTGAGCAGCCATACCACGGGCAGTCTGATCGTTAATGAATACGAACCTGATCTCCTTGAAGTAGGGAAGAGCATCCTGATTCCAATAATTGTCGTTGCGGATGACAGATATATGACTGCCCGCCACCCACTCATTAAAGATATACTTGCCGGTTCCCGCGCTCTTGAGGTATTGCTCTGTGGTTCCCGCACCACCTGCCGCTTCGAGTTCATCCTTGTTGATGATAAAGAACTGCTCGAAGGAGAGACGTTCTTGTGCCTGTGCCCAAGGTTGAGTCTGTGCGAAGATGATGTTGTAGTCGTCTTCGATGACGAAATTGGGCACGTCATAGATAACAAACTCGCCCGCCATGCCGCCCTTGACGGCTTCCTCAAAGGTGTAGAGCACGTCCGCCGTGGTTAGTTCCTCACCGTTGTGGAATTTTATGCCTTGCTTGAGGGTGAGGCGGAAATGCGTGTCGTCGATAGTTTCTGTTTTTTCAACGATGGAGCCTTCAGTGGGTTGGAGGGTCAAATAATCGGAGTAGTACAGCGTTTCATACAGAAGGGCTGTAATGGCACTGACATCGTTTGATGTGAAGGCTATATCGGGGATTATGGTGTTGGGCTCTGTGCTCATGGCAACAGTTAGAGTTTCGTCGCTGACACCGACGTCTGAGGGTATTTCGCTTGCAACGCTTTGCGAATCCCCTTGATTGGATGTACCTGCTGAACTGGATGAGGCGTCAGATGCCTCCGATCCGTTGCCAGTGGACGAACAGCCCGCGAAGGCCGAAAGTGCAAGTAAAAGTGTGAGTAACAATGCGATAGATTTTTTCATGTGATTCCTCTCCTTATCAAAATGTTTATGACACGGCCGTACCGTGATATCATGGTTGCTTCAGCTGCTCAGTATAGAAGCACTTGACAAAATGACCTTTTACGGAACTCTCCTTCAGAGACGGTTCATTCTCATGGCACTGTTCCGTCGCATGGGGACAGCGCTTAGCAAATCGGCAGCATTTCTTAGGATTGATAGGACTTGCTATTTCGCCCTGTAGCAGTATCTGCTTGCGGCGGTTGCGCAGGCTGGGAGTAGGTATCGCCGAGAGCAACGCCATGGAGTATGGATGTAAGGTATTGCGGAACAGCTCGCTTACTTTGCAAAACTCCACCACCTGCCCTAAGTACATGACGCAGATTTCATCAGAGATATGCTTGACGACGGACATGTCATGGGTGATGAATATATATGTCAGCCCCTTGTCCTGCTGCAAGTCCATCAGCAAGTTGAGAATCTGCGCCTGAATGGACACATCCAGCGCTGAGACAGGCTCGTCACAGACGATGAACTCAGGGTTGAGTGACAGCGCCCGTGCGATGCCTATCCTCTGCCGACGCCCGCCATCCAACTCATGGGGATACACCCCGGCAAGTCTTCGGGCAAGTCCCACGGTGTCCATCAACTCAAAGACCATGTCGTCGAGCTCCTTCTTGCTTTTGGCTAGTCTGTAGGTTTTTATCGGCTCGGCAATCAGCGCTGAGACGCTCATGCGTGGGTCAAGAGACGAATACGGATCCTGAAAGATCATCTGCATTCTCATTCTTATAGGTTTGTATTCTCTGGCAGTTATGCCGGTAATCTCCTTGCCGTCGAAGAAGACTTCGCCGTCTGTCGCCTCTTCCATACGGATGAGAGTCTTGCCCAAGGTAGACTTTCCACAGCCCGATTCGCCCACCACGCCCAACGTTTTCCCTTTCTCGATGGAGAAGGTGACGTCGTCAACGGCATGAAGCCTACCAGAGGGGGTATCAAAATGTTTTTTCAGGTTCTTTACTTCAAGAAGGGCCATTTTCTACTCCACCCCCATGGCTTTCGCGTGTACGCAGCGCACTAGGTGTCCCGGCTCAACTTCAATAAGCTTGGGGTTTTTCTCCTTACAACGGTCGCAGCGTTCCTCGCAACGGTCATAGAAGCTGCAATAACCGGGCAAATCCATAGGATTCGGCATAAGCCCCAGTATGGGCTTGAGACGATCCGCGTCCTCGTCCAGGTTAGGTAAGGAATTAAACAATCCCTTAGTATATGGGTGCCTGGTGTTCTCGAAAATGTGCTCAAGCGTGCCACTCTCGACAATTTCTCCCGCATAAACAACCATGCATTTCGAACAAATCTCCGCAACGACGCCAAAGTCGTGGGTAATGAACATCATCGCCGTGCCTAAGCTCTCTTGCAATTCCTTCATCATCTTGAGCACCTGGGCTTGGATCGTAACGTCCAGAGCCGTTGTCGGCTCGTCGGCGATAATCAAATCTGGGCGGCAGGCAAGTGCGATAGCGATGACTACACGCTGCTTCATTCCACCGGAAAACTGATGGGGATATTCCTTGAAACGGCTTGCCGAAATACCCACCATCTCCAACATATCGCAAGCCCGTTTGTGGGCTTCCGCCGCCGAGACGTTTTCGTGGATTTTAATGACCTCCACTATTTGGTCGCCCACATACATGACGGGGTTGAGGGCGGTCATCGGATCCTGGAACATCATGGTAATAGTCTTGCCCCGGATGGTGCGGTAGACCTTCTCGATATGCCTGTCTGTTTTCTTGCGCATGCGCTTGGCAGCCAAATTGAAGAAGCTTTTCGGTTCATATCGGGTGTCAATGAACTCCTTGCCGTTTATCCTAATGCTGCCCTGTATCACATGGGAAGGTGGTTTTGGCAGCAGTCCCATAATGGACAGCCCTATGGTCGTTTTCCCCGCGCCTGTCTCGCCCACGATGCCTAGAATCTCCCCGGGCACAACGTCGAAAGATACATTGTTTACCGCTTCAGTAACTGCTTCGTCTGTCTCGTAGTGTACGACTAAATCACGAACCTCTAGTATCTTGTTTCCGCTCATTAATCTGCCCCCTTATTTCAGCCTCGGGTCAAGCGCGTCACGCAACCCGTTGCCGAAAAGATTGAACGCTAAAACCGTGACAGCTATTACCAGTCCCGGAAACAGCACCATATGTGGCGCCGCCGAGATATACGCCTTACCCTCAGAGAGGATTGCGCCCCATTCCGGGGTGGGTGAGACAAGTCCCACACCGATGTAGCTCAGCGACGACACAGTGAGGATGTTTGCGCTCACGGCGTTTGCGGCGTTAATGACGATGATGCCCACAGCGTTTGGCACGAGATGGCGCAGCATTATCATGAGGTTTGATACGCCGATGGATTTGCTCGACTCCACATATTCATTGCTCTTGACCATGAAGATCGCAGCACGGCAAGTCTTTGTCATACCCTGAATCGAGCCCGCCGCAATGGCAATTATCATCTGTATGACGCCGTTTCCCAGTATCGCCACCAACGCAATGCACAGCAATGTGCTTGGTATGGCCTGGATGATATCTATAAATCGCATAATGATGTTATCGGTCTTGCCGCCGAAGTACGCTGCGATTACACCCAAGCCTCCGCCAACCACAAGACCGAGTATGACGCACACGATACCGATTGGCAGGGAGTACCTCGCGCCGTAAACACAGCGGCTGAAAATGTCGCGTCCCAGATTGTCTGTGCCGAAGAGATGCTCCGCGCTGGGAGACTGGAGCATCTTGGTGTAATCCTGTACCTGATAGTCATAGGGTGCGATAAAAGGAGCGAACAGTCCTACCAGCAACAGAAACACCACTATCACAAGACCGGCGATTGCTGTCTTGTTGCGGGCCAGACGCTTCCATGCCTCCCTGCCTGGGGATGATACGCCGGTGACGTTATATCTCTTCTTCTTGTGCAGACGCTCCATTGCCGGAGTCATCATCTTAGCCATTTGCAGCAGCCTCCTCACGCACCGCCTTGGTTTTGCGCTTCTTCGCCGTGACAAACGTTGTCTTCAGGCGGGGATCGACGACGGTGTACAAAATGTCAACCACGATATTGATTATCGTGTACATCAATGCCAAAAATACGATGCCTCCCTGCAGCGCCGGGTAATTGCGCTGCGTGACGGCGTCTGTGACATATTTCCCAATTCCGGGTACGGCGAATACCGTCTCAACAATCAGCGAACCTCCAAGCAGAGCTCCCAATGCGCTTCCGATTCCCGCTACCACCGGGACAAGGGCGTTACGGAAAGCGTGGTTTGTGATAACGATGGATTCCTTCTGCCCCTTCGCGCGCGCCGTTCGGACATAATCCTGACGGATCATCTCCAGCATACTTGTGCGTACGCCCCGTGCCGTTGCCGCGATGGAGCCAAACGCCACGGAGATAATCGGCATTACAAGCCCGCTCAGCGTCCCGTTATACATGGCGGGCAGCCAGCCCAAATCGACGGAGAACCACATAATCATCATCAGCGCCAGCCAGAAGCTTGGTAGTGAGGCTCCCACAATAGTGAAAACCACAATCAGGTTATCCACCCACGAGTATTGCTTCACTGCCGCCAGAATCCCCAAAGGGGTCGCTATTATCTGGCTTATCAGCAAAGCCGATAAGCCGATTGCCGCTGTATGCGGGAATCTTTGCATGAGCTCTGTTGCGATAGGTTGCTTCGTTTTATACGATGTGCCTAGGTCGCCTCTGGAGATAATGCCCCACACATAATCAACAAATTGCTTGGCTATGGGGTCATTGAGTCCCAACTCGTCACGCAGTGCTTCCTTCTGCTCTAGTGAGGCCGAAGCGGGTAATAGTTCCGTCACAGGATCGCCGGGCATAACAATTTTCATCAAAAACACCAGCACCAGAACACCGAACATGACAGGGATTATGTAAAAAACCCGTTTTAAAATATATCTGACCACTTTTCCTCCTCCTTATCCCTCCAGAGCTATCGATATACCTGTCTCAGCTGATTTGACCGCCGCCTCCATAACCGTCAGTACGCGCCGAACCTCGGAAATCTTCACCTTCAGGGGCTCTGTGCCGTTTAAGACACCGCATACATTGCGGTAGAAATCTGTCCAGTCGCTCTCGACTGCGGGCAGAGGCTTGGCTATAATTCCTCCAGGAGGGACGGGAGCAAACTGGCGCGTGGGTCCCGCCACAGTCTCGACGATGTTGGACGGAAGCTTATCAAGGAATTGCCCCGTATGATAGATTTTGCCGTTGCACATAAAATCCTTGATAATGACGGTGCCCTTGTCGCCGCCCACGAGCCAGCGCGGCTGGTAATCAAGGATGTAGGTGGACAGCTCAATCTGCGCGGTTATGCCGTTTGAGAGCTTCATGATGATTTTGAAATAATCATCCACCTCCTCGTGGAGGACATTCTTTATGTCGGCGTAGAGGCTTTTGATTTTTGCCTCGGGCATTATAAAGAGTATTTGATCAATGAGGTGTACGCCCCAGTCATACATCATGCCGCCGCCGTATTTTTTGTAAAGATGCCACTCATGCATATAGCCGTTACCGGAGTGAAGGGTTGACTCAACGGTGAATACATTGCCGATAAGGTTATCCTCCATGCATTTCTTCACTGTAAGCATATCCTTATCCCAGCGGCGGTTTTGATGCGCTGTGAAGAGAACGCCAGCCCTTTTACACGCATCTTCCATACGGTCAAGTTCCGCGACAGATAGAGCGGCAGGCTTCTCAGTGATCACATGCTTGCCAGCTTTCGCCGCGAGTATAGCCATCTCGCAGTGGAGGTGATTTGGGACGGTGAGGATTACCGTATTGACATTCTCGTTGCGCAGTAATTCTTCGGCACTGGCGTATGTAACAAATCCTTTTTCCTTTGCCTCCTCAATGCGTTCGGTATGAATATCGCAGACCGCCGTAACCTCCACGCCCGCTTTCGGAGCGTTTGACGCGTGCCATTTACCCATGCCACCGTAACCAATTATCCCAAGCTTTATCTCCATGACGCACCTTCTCCCTGTGAAAATTTTAGGCATCGCACATCCGATGCATTAATTTTATCTAATCACAACAATAACAGCTACACAGAATATTTGCACAAAACTAGATGGTTTTTGCGCAACTTTACATACAGTAATTCACATATATGGTTTTACATCAAAAAAATGCTATTGAATATTGACTTGACAACACTCCTTCTCTATATGTATATTATTAATATTTCAATCTGTAATATAGGAGTGTATTTGTTATGAATGACCGAAATCGGCCAATCGAGTTGAAATTTGATACCATAAAGGATTCCTCGGCTTTGTTCCACTCCGAAACGGAGCTGGTCTATATAGTGGATGGCACGGTTGAGGTTACTATCAACTCGACATCATTCAGGCTCTCAAAGGACGATATGGTCGTTGTAAACTCCAGTAAGATGCACTCTACAAAACACATCGCGGACGGGCTGATATGCCGGTTTCTGATAAATTGCGATCTGTTCACCGACGGAACGGTAAATCAGCTGCCGGTTTTTTGGTGCAACACACGTCTCCAAAGCAGTGAGTATGACGCGGAACTAAGAACACTTATACACAAGCTGCTGCGCCGCCATCTGGTAGTTGACAGCGACTCGGATTTGCAGAAGATAAGTCTTTATTACCAGCTGGCAGCCTATCTGGCCTCCCATTATCTGGTGAGTGCTGAGAAAATCCGATCCGAGGAATGGTCCGACCAGAACGAGGAGCGCGTCCGCAAGGCGTTGCTGTACATCCACTCAAACTACGCCAGACCCCTTACTCTCAACGAGCTTGCTGACCATCTCCATCTCACCAGTGCCTATCTCTCCCGTTATCTCAAAAAATATCTGGGCACGAATTTCAAAGAGTATACGACCAGAATCCGCCTTAACTACGCCGTAGAGGATTTACTCTATTCCCATAAATCCGTTCTGCGTGTGGCGATTGACAACGGCTTTGCTAATCTTGCCATGTTCAACAAGACTTTCAAGGATGTATACAACGCCACGCCCACCGAGTATAAAAAGCGCATGAAAGACCAGGTGGATACCAAACTGCAGGACCGCACCATGCTGGAAACCAGGATAAAAGAGGATTTAGAACGCACCTTAGGCATGGAATCCAGCACAGATATGGAAAATCAAGCTATAACGGCTACTGAATCCGTCTCGGGCGGTGTGCCTTTTAAGAGGCCGTGGGCCATGCTTATCAACGCCGGAGCGTTGTCCGACATGCTCAATTCCGAGATTCAGAAGCATCTCCTTGTACTGCGGCAATACCTGGACTTCAAATATGTGCGTATGTGGGGTATTTTCCCTGAAACCATCACCGCAGCAGAAAACGGAGAGTTTCATTTCAACTTCTCCCGGCTTGACCATGCCATAAGCTTTCTGGTTCAAAATGGTATGAAACCGTTTTTACAGCTGGGACCGAAAATACGCACCATCATCAGTACTATTGGAACAACTGTATACGTAAACGCCTCCGGAAAGGCCAATCCCAAGGAATACGACGACGAGCGCTGGCAGCAGTATATCGATATGATGATGCGCCATTTCGTCGCGCAATTTGGCACTGCGGAAGTGGAAAGCTGGATATTTGAGATGTGGCATCCCGCCCCGTGGGACAAGCCGTGGGAGAACTGGTACTCCGACGCGAAGTTTGAATGCCTGTACTCCACTGTGAAGCAATACGCTCCCCGGGCGTTGGTAGGCGGCTGTGAATATGAACGACATATTCACGTGTCCGCTCTGCGTAAATCCGTCAGGTATTGGAGGGAACATGGTATCCAGCCGGATTTCCTCTCCTTTCAACTGTTTCCCTATGTAGTGCCGGATGTCAACGACGTGTCATCCCTGAAAACCATTACCGAGGCTGACTTCTTCTACCGCGAGGTGAAGGAAATGCGCCGGGAGATGGATTCTCTCGGCCACGCAGGCACAAAGCTTTTTATTACGTTATGGAATATGACCATATCCAACCGCAATATCCTCAATGACACCTGTTTCAAAGGCGCCTGGATAATGAAGAATATGCTCGACATCGCTGATATCGTGGATATGGCAGGCTATTGGGTCGCCTCCGATGTCTATGGAGAGGCATATGACTCCACCTCCGCCCTCTTCGGCGGCAGCGGATTGATCACAAAGAACGGTATATTCAAGCCGGCGTATCATGTGCTGCGTTTTATGCACAAAGCCCTTGCGACCATGGTTGTAAAGCGGAGTAATTATGTCATAACCAAAGGCGATAGCAGTAATTATACGATACTGTTTCATAACATGAAAACCATTAATATCCAGCCGTTCCTGCGCAGGGAGGAGGGCGTGCGTTTTGAAGATTTAAAGCTACTGTTTGAAGGCGGAGATTCTTTAAAGCTGAAGATTACCCTCACGGATGTAACGCCGGGAAAGTACTATATTCGCACATCCTCTGTAAGCAAGCAGCACGGAAGCGTACTTGATGTGGTTTTGCAATGGAATAATTCCATCGAACCTAAGCACGATGATAACGTCTATCTGCAGAAAATCTGTATCCCCCATGTAGATATCCAGTTCCGGGATGCCGCGGACGGTAGTCTGACGCTGGAACTGGATATA
>Ga0153947_1001066_pt1 | contig 13131 bp, 11 predicted proteins | sample TSNJ031MetaG_FD_104697 | JGI IMG/M metagenome (GOLD analysis project Ga0153947, IMG submission 104697) | Attine ant fungus gardens microbial communities from New Jersey, USA - TSNJ031 MetaG | ecosystem: Host-associated > Fungi > Mycelium > Unclassified | place: USA: New Jersey, Wharton State...
ATTTGCTCTTTCACCAAACCGGCACTATTTAATGCCCGGTCCACCGCCAGATGAATACTCTCCTCCGCTTGACGCCGGTTGACCTGGTGATTGCCGCCTCCGGCTGTTCCCCGGGCCACTTCATGGCCATCCCGGTCGCAAATCACCGCCAACGTTTTTGTGCCTCCGGCATCCATGCCTAAATAGTACATTCCAACACTTCCTTTGCAGGGGATCTTTCAATATTATTCTACCATTGACCAAAGGCCTTGTCTGCCTCAATCCTACGGCAAACCGGCACTATTCTACGGTCCCGCTACGGTATTCCCTGGGTTCCACACGCATTGCCTTTTTGAACTGGCGGTTAAAGTTGGTCAGGGAGCTGAATCCACAGGACAAGGCGATCTCCGCGATCCTCATATCCGTTTCCCTCAAAAGGCGGCACGCCTTTTCTAACCGAACCTGAATCAGATGGTGGGCGGGCGATAATCCCACTGCCTTTTTGAATATTTCACTAAAATATGAGGCGCTGAAATACACGCTTTGGGCCATCTCTTCCACGGTCCAGGGGTGGGCCGGAGAGCGGTCAAGCTCCCCCAGCACATGGCGAATCTTTTCCAGTTGTTCCAGATTGATTGCGGGAGGCCGGGCCTGTCCCCGCTCCAGTTTAAAATGCCGGTTGACCAATATTAAAAACTGGAGAAACCCCGCGAAAATTTCTGTTTTGTAAAAAGGCTCCCGGTACCGGTAGATATGTTCCAACTGGAGCAACCTCTCTCTCAATTGGGCCAAATATGGATTCCGTCGGTCAAGGAGGTTTTCAAAATCCTGGCCAAGCTTCGTGAAGGGGTCCATGAGTCCCGGATCAGTCCGGTATGTCCCCGACAGCCAACCTAAATCAAACTCCATAACAAGCATAACTAACCCGTCCGCCTCATAAGCGCAATGGAGGTCATTTGAGCCTATCAGGAAGATGTCACCCTCTGTAAAATCATAACGGATACCGTTGATGAGGTAATAGCCGCCACCGGATTTGATCAGGTTGACTTCCAGCACATTGTGGTGGTGCAGGGTCTGGTAGGCCGGGTCCACCCCAATGGATTCCCCAATATAGATGGGGAAATCGGGGTCAAGCCGTATGACCTCCTTTGGCGGAATATTGTGCAATATTTTCCGGTCCACCCGCAAACCTCCCAAAGCAGTATTTCTTCGTATACTCATTTGATCCTTGACCGGCAGAAAGTAAAGCAAAAAAATGGAGTTCACTGCCTCTCCTTGTGATTAGAGGGAATATATGCTATCTTAATTTATAAGAATAATGACTTTTACATTTCTGTCAAGGCATAGATAAACGCTTCACTCCGAAAGAATGGTGATTTTTATGGAGAAGATTTTGGATGTAAAGGGCAGGCTTGGTGATGCCCAAATCTTAGATATTTTGTCCCTCTGCCAATACAAACCCACGGTTGAAAAGATGCGGCGGTTAGCCGGTGAATATGGCGGCGACCCCAGCGTTTCAGCCTATGCGCTGTATGACGGCCAAGAACCGGTGGGCGTTATTGTGCTGAGGCGGATTACTTCATGCTCCTGTGAGATTCTGGGGATTGCCACAGCTCCCGGTTACAGAAACAAAGGCGCCGGCCGAAGAATGGTCCGCCACGCCGTGGCACAATCGGGATATGCGGAGCTATTGGCGGAAACGGATGATGACGCTGTAGATTTTTACCGCAAATGTGGCTTTGCTATTACCTCCTTAGGCGAAAAATATCCCGGTATTGTGCGCTATTCCTGTACGCTAAAAGGGGAAGAGGGATAAGGAAAGCGGCAAAGGACGCCTCTGCCGCTTTCTTTTTATATGTTTCGGTTTATAAACGCAATAATTTCTTGCAACAAGGCCTGGCTCCAAAACGAACCCTCATGGGGCGCCCCTTTTATGCGGATCATCTCGGCCTCCGCCCCCGCGTCCAGCAAGCGGCGGAACATAATCTCACTTTGGCTATAGGGAACCAACTCATCGGCGTCCCCGTGGATCAGCAGAAAGGGCGGATACGGTTTGCCGTCCTCCACCAGCCTGAGCGGGCTCATATTATGCAAAATTTCCTTCTGGGTCATGTCCATGTTGTTGGTCAAAGCGCAGAAAATATTTTTAAACTCATCCCCGTCGTCCAATGCCTCCACCGGATTGCCCTGCATCAGCGCCACTACGTCGGTGGGGCCAAAGCAGTCCACAGACAGCTTGACGGCATCGGAATAATCCGCATACTCCTCTGTTTTATAGCGGAGATCATCCCCTGTCAGCGCCACCAACAGGGAGGTGTTGCCGCCGGAGGAGGTCCCCCAGATCCCCACCCGCTCCGGATCGACGCCATACTGGTCCCCGTTGGCCCGCAGAAAACGGATAGCGGTTTTCACATCCTGCAAATAGGCCGGGAAAGGATGCCCCTCCAAAGAATTGCGGTGGGTCAGACTGGCCACCACATAGCCCATCTGCGCAAGCTGAGCCAGTTGTGGTATTTCAAAGTGGGGATCGGGGAAGGTCCAGCCACTGCCCTGGACAAAAACAATCAAGGGATAACGGTTCCCCATGGCGCCGTCGGCCTGAATCCCACTATCCCAGGGAGAGAGTAACTGAAGCTTAAGTTCCACGCCCTGGGCAGTGGAAAATACCACGTCCGGCGTCAACCGCGCTAGGCCAGTAAGCGTTGGATTATTGTCCATAACTTTGATCTCTTTGTATTCCATTTTTGTCCTCCTTTTTCATCATACACGCTTTGTTTTAGTATCATCCTATCATGTCCTTTACGCAAATTCAACCAGAAAGCAATCATCTTTGAACAATCCGCACCGGATGAACCCAATCTGGCTGGCAGTTCATTTCTGTATCACCAAATCTCATACTTTTCCAGCTATATAAAAAGTTTTCATTCGCAAGGTAAGGCCGGGAACCGCCTCAATATTTGTAAAATGCCGGTTTTTTTAAGCCTTCCAAGGCTTTCTTGAATATGCTAAGAAGCCTGCGCGTTTGCGCAGGCTTCTTTTGTCAATAATTTTATCTCAGCAAAGCTTTGCAGGTGCCCACGATGTTCCCGGAGGTGAGGCCGTAGGCCTCAAACAGCTTCGCCGGTTTTCCGGAGCGGCCAAACTTATCCTGAATGCCGATTCGGGCAAAGCCCGCATTGGACTTGCCGGCCATGACCTCAGCCACCGCCGAGCCCAAGCCGCCGATGACGGAATGCTCCTCCACCGTAACCACCGCTTTGCAGGTATTGGCCATCTGAAGGATGCAGTCCTCGTCAATGGGCTTGATGGTGTGCATATTGACCACTGCCGCGCTGACGCCTTCCCGCTCCAAAGCCTCCGCCGCGGTGAGGGCTTCCGGAATCATTAATCCGGTGGCGATGATGGCCACATCATTGCCGGAGCGCATCACATTGGCCTTGCCGGGGATAAAGGGGGTGTCCGCCTGGGTAATATTGTCGCAGACCGGACGGGCGACACGGATAAATACAGGGCCGTCGATCTCCAACGCGGCGGCCACAGCTTTTTTGGTCTCAATGGGATCACAGGGGACAAAGATGGTCATCCCCGGCAACACCCGCATCAGAGCGATGTCCTCGATGGACTGATGGCTGCCGCCATCCTCGCCCACACATAAGCCACTGTGGGACAGGCCGAATTTCACATTGGCCCCCACATAGCTGACGGAGTTGCGGATCATTTCATAGGCCCTGCCGGCTCCAAAGAGAGCAAAGGTACTGACAAAGGGAATCAAGCCGGAATGGGCCATGCCGGCCGCCGCGCAGACCATATTGGCCTCGGCGATGCCGAAGTTAAAAAAGCGGCCGGGGTATGCCTTGGCAAAGGCGTTGGTCATGGTGGCGTTGGATAAATCCGCGTCCAAAACCACTATATTGTTATTTTTGGCGCCCTGCTCCACCAGGGCTTCACCGTATGCCACACGCAGAGAAATTTTATCAGCCATTCACCACTACCCCCAGTTCTTTCAACGCTTCCAGATACTGCTCCTCATTGGGCGCTTTGCCATGCCAGCCGGCCTGGTCGGTCATGAAGGAAACGCCGTTTCCCTTGTGGGTCTTGCAGCAGATAAATTTGGGTTTCCCGCTGACAGGGCGGTTCAGCGCCTCCACAATGGCCTGGGTGTTGTGGCCGTCCTCCACCAGAATGCACTCAAATCCAAAGGCTTTGAATTTCTCAACGGGATCGCCGATACTCATAACCTCGTCATTGGAGCCGTCGATTTGCAGGCCGTTGTTGTCAAGGATCACCGTCAGGTTGTCCAGCTTGTAGTGGGCCGCCGACATAGCCGCCTCCCACACCAGGCCCTCCTGTATCTCTCCGTCGCCCACAATGGCGTAAACCTTGTGGGATTCCTGCTTATATTTGGCGCCCAGCGCCAGCCCCACAGCAATGGAGACGCCCTGGCCCAGGGAACCGCTGTTGACATCTACGCCGGGGGTTTTTTGCATGTCGGGGTGGCCCTGGAGATGGCTGCCAAATTGACGCAGGTTCCACAGGTCCTCCCTGGGGAAATAGCCCTTGTCGGCCAAAACGGCATAAAGGGCCGGACAGGCGTGGCCTTTACTGAGGACAATGCGGTCCCGCTCAGGCCATTTGGGATTTTTGGGGTCCACTTTGGCCACATTGTAGTAGAGGGCCATCAGAATTTCCAGGCAGGATAACGATCCGCCCGGATGGCCGGACTGTGCGTGGTAGAGCATTTTGACAATGTCCGCCCTGAGCGCCTTGGCTTTGTCCTGCTGCTGAGCAATATTCATTCTCTTTCCTCCAATTTACCTAACTTACAGCGCATTTACTTATTGGCGCAAACTTCCTAAAAATGACCTGCCGGATTCCTTCGCTCCTGTAAACGCTCTGAAAGATATCAAATCTATACTTCATATTATAAAAGATATTGCCTGAATTGGCAACTGAAGCACAAAAAGCTTTACCTATAAAAAGGAATGTGGATAATCCCGCCTTTTTAGTGTAAATGTTCAGACAATCATCGATGCGCTTATAGATTTTTTCATGTTGCTATGATAGAATTCACTTATAAAAAAATTAATATAAATAATGGGGAGGAATCATGCGATGACAAAGCTTATCGCTAATTGGCTTTTAGAATGTGGTATTCCTGCGATACAGTATCAGACTTGGAATAAACTCCATGACGCAGCTGGTTCTGAAAATGTGTTTCGCAACGATTTGATTTGCTGCGCTGATACACAGCGGTTATTTAACTATGGAACCGCAACGGGAAATGAAATTCGTTTCCAGAATGTGCACGGCGCCACCAACCGACAGACAGAAAATATTCTTCCCATGCTGCTGGACCGGGGCCTTGACAACACTTTCCCAGAGGTTGATGAGATATGCAGGCCCATCTTGAAAAACTGTTTTATACCCCAATTTCCTGACACCCATTGCTTTCACTGGTTTCCACCGATCATCCTTGTCCCCCTATTGCTATGGGCAGGCTACCGGGATAAAGCCCTGTTGGATTGGTACCACTGGCGGCTGGACTTGGTCAGCGGGTTTTGCAAAAAGATGGATTTTGATATCTTTGCGGAGGATGGAACCTATAAAGGCATCCCAAAGCCCTTTTGGGACCGCCGGGTGATTCGGCCCTGCCTGTATCAAAATGGAGCAATTCAACTGCCCATGATCTATGACTTGTATGGCTATAGGGCTATGTACGGCGAGGCCTCTCCAGAAGAGCGGGATAAAATAAATACTGTATTGAGCTATATTATGTCCGATCCTTACCAGCAAATCCCCCGGGGCTATGGATTGTTGCGCGAAAGCCCAAGCCATTACTACGCTATGGGCTGGGATGCCGTATTGCCCCGCTGTGAGGATGGCAGCCTCACTGCCCAGGCGTTGCACCGGATGGAGCTGCTCTCCAAATTTCCTTGCGCTGTCAAATCCCCATGGTTCCAGGAAAACCTGGCCCTCGTTATGGCATGCCGGCGGGAGGACGGCAGATTCCTTTTGCCAAAGGCGGCGTTGCAGGAAAAGGAATCCGTCTGGGTACTGGGCGGACACATGGGCCTGGGGGAAAACCGCAGAAAAAAAGACTGGTCTATACTGGCAGGCACGTTCCGCGTATACAGAATATTGGCGGAAATAGAAAACTGATAGGAGAAATTGCCCATAATGCGCGTTCAAGTATTTTTTCAAATATTGAGGATACGTCCCCGCCAACGGAGGATACAAACTGCGCCCGGTATAGCTGTATTCTCTTGCTCTTCTAGAACTAATTCTTTTCAACGTATTCTAGGAGTATTCTTTTATCAAACCTACCCCTTTCCCGGTTCTTTTCGGCCCGCGCCCTTTCGACCTGTTCCGTGCTGATCCCCAGTATCCCTTTGAGGGCTTCCATCACCTCTAGAACATCGGCCAATTCCTCTGCTAAATCCTCAGCGGATTGTGCATTACGGACCTCATCGCTTTCCTCAATCAATTTTTCCTTCAACGCGAGAATATAGGACTGCTCGTCCAAAATTTTGGTTTGACAGTTCCCTGTCTGCCGGATCATTTCTGGTATCCGGTCTCTGACCAATTTATTGTATATTTTTTTATCCATAAATTCATTTCCCCCTTAAGTAATATCATTATTTTTAACATAGGGGTTTCTGTTTCGTCAACAAAATTCCTCTCACCACACAACGCTTATAACGCCAGCTTAATTTGTTGCGCTTTTTCATCTTTCCATTGACTTAACAATTTGTGCATTTTTCTTCTGCTCTCAATAAGGAGAAATGGTTTGCCGGGGTATTTTTTGTGTAAATCCATTATTTTTGTTCTTCTTGTTTTATTAAAATCAATTATCCCTTTACAAAACCCAATAAACCTCTTGTCAAATTTTTCGTCATAATAATGGTTCATTGCGGTATCAGAACGTTTTTTGCCCTGTCTTTTAATGACACCCGCAAGACATGTAAACCGGTTTATATCAAGAAAAATAACTAAATCCGCCGCCTCAAACCGCAAATCCAGTGTAGCGCCATGACTGCACATTCCATCAATAATCCATTTTTCTTTTGAAATAAATTCAGTATTTTTCTTTAGCCATTCTTCTTTCGACGGCATTTCCCAGTTGGGACGCCAAAACTCAGCATCAAGGTGAATGAGCGGCAACCCTGTGACAACGGACAATTCATTAGATAAAAAGCTTTTTCCACTGCCATTATTGCCAACAATAATGATGCGATTATAGTCTGATATATTCAAACAGGACAGGCCCATTTCTTTATTTTGTAATTCTTTTACATTGATCATAATATCTTCCCATTCGCCTTATCACCGGTATAAGTTGATCTTTTTCTCCAAATCCGCCTTCCGCGCGCTACTGGTCCAGCCGGAAAAATCTAGAGCGGCCTACATTAACGCTTGACCTCAAAACAGCTTTTTTGTCCCTTTTTCTTGGGACAGTCTCCCTGCTTGCTACATTGGTAGCAAATCTCATTGACAAGCTCCCCACCGCTTTTAAAGGCGTAGAGGTTTTCCATGGTGGTCATGGCGATGGCTTGCATGGCCTCCCTTGTAAAAAAGGCTTGGTGGGAGGTGACCAGCACATTGGGCAGGGACAAGAGGATGGCCAGATCGTCGTCGGCGATGATTTCATTGGATAAATCCTCAAAGAAATAATCCCCCTCCTCCTCATAAACATCCAGGCCGGCGGCCCCGACTTTTTTAGATTTCAGGCCGTCCAACAGAGCTGCCGTGTCGATTAACGCCCCGCGGGAGGTGTTGATAATAATGACGCCATCCTTCATTTTATGGATGCTCCCGCTATTGATCATATAATGGGTGTCGGCGGTGAGGGGGCAGTGGAGGGAGATGACGTCGGACACCTGAAACAGCTCCTCCAACGGCAGATACGTAATGCCTTCGCCCTCTGCCGGATACGGATCATAGGCCACAACCCGCATGCCAAACCCGGCGAGAATCTCCATAAAAATTCGTCCAATTTTACCGGTGCCGATGATCCCGGCGGTTTTATTCCGCAAATCTATGCCCATTAACCCGTTAATATTAAAGTTGTTGTCCCGGGTGCGGACATAGGCCCTATGGGTTTTCCGGTTGACCGACAGAAGCAGCGCCGCCGCATGCTCCGCCACCGACTCGGGGGAATAACTGGGAACCCGCACCACATGAATTTTTTCATAGGCCGCCTTAAAGTCAACATTGTTATACCCGGCACAGCGCAGCGCCAGCAACTCCACCTTATTCTGATGGAGAATGCGGATAACTTTTTCGTCCACCTGGTCATTGACAAAGACGCAGACCGCGTCGTATCCTTTGGATAAGACGGCCGTGTCCTCATTGAGCTTATGCTCAAAGAAATGGATTTTGTAGCCATACTCCTCAGATAATGGCTTAAACCAGATTTGGTCATAGGGTTTGGTGTCATAAAAGGCTATTTTCATTTTGAACCCTCCTGTATATCTATTCGTCTTTAGCATCACTGGGACCAGTGGAGACATGCCTGAACATGCGCTGGAGCGGACGGCCATCACGCATCCAACCTATCAATAGCAGTTTCCAATGTTTCCCACAACGACTTTTAATAATAGTATAACACGGCCAGGCACAAATTGCTTGACAAAATAGGGGGTTAAGCTGTAAAAATAAAACGAGGATATATGCAGAGTAAAGATTGACGGAATCCATATAAAGGGGCTACCATATATGAAAATCAACCCTTACCTCAAGCTGGACCGGATTGAATTTGTAATGACCCGCCAGTGCACCGGACGCTGCAAGCACTGCTCGGCGGCCGATTCCATCGACAACAAAACCCGCTCCTGTGTAGCATGGGAGCAAGGCGCCAAGGCGATAGAATGGCTGGCGCGGCATTACCCTATCCAATCCATGATGACCTTTGGGGGCGAACCCCTTCTTTACTGGGAAGCTGCTTGCGCGCTGCATCAAACCGCAAAGGAGCAGGGCATTCCACTCCGCCAGATGATCACCAACGGCTACTTCACCAAGAATGAAGACAGGATAGATCAAGCGGCCCGCGCCATGGCGGGCTTAGTCACCGATACATTGGTATCGGTGGACGCCTTCCATCAGGAGGTGGTAAATGGGCGGGAGGTAATCCCGCTCCACTACGTCAGATTATTCATGGAAAAGCTATTGGCGTATGGGGCTGGGAGAGTGCGCCTCTCTCCGGCCTGGGTAGTCAACCGGGAACACAGCAACCCCTGGAATGAGCGGACGAAGGAAATTCTAGGTTCATTGGCTGATTTAAGGCTTGAGGTGGCATCGGGGAACGATATCTTTCTTGCCGGGAACGCCCAGCGGTATCTGTCCCAGTACTACCCCGCCTCCGGGCAGCCCGACCTGTCCGTCCGGTGCGGGGAGGCCCCCTACACCGACCGGCTGGATCAAATCAGTTCCCTTTCTATCGAGCCCGACGGCAGTGTAACCGCCTGCGCCTTTGTTATTGGCAATATCTACAGGGAAAGCATGGAGGCCATTGTGGAGCGCTATGATCCCTACACCCACCCCTACATGTCGGCCCTTCTCTCCGGCGGCGTGGCGGAGCTGATGACCCGCTGCGAAAAACTCCCGGATCTGGATGATTGCTCAACAGCCTGCTCCATCTGTCACAGGATCAGCCGGAGTTTGAGTAGCGTACGCTAAGAAAAAATTAAGAAAACCTTTATGATTTGATAAGCTGTCCACCCCGCAGGCTTCTTTTCATCCTTTGAAGGGTGTGCTATACTGGATAAAGCAAGCATGTAATAGGTAGGCGTGAGGAAATAAGTGGTACCACTTATTTCCTCACACCGGCTAGCCAGCGGGTGTCATGCCGCGGACCCAGATGACTGTAACAGCGTTCATTTTTATATATAGGCATGAACCCGTTATTTTAGGTCCAAACTAACCTGGGCCGATATTTATGATGCAGGGATGAGATAAACTATGCCTTTAAAGCAATTGACACAATCCGCGGAGAAACCCGCGGTTTTTAAAAGGGTGGAGCCGGAGTGCAAGGAAGGCCTGAACGTGGATCAAGTGCGTCAGCGCCTGGAGGCCGGCGCCTTCAACAAGCCGATGGAGGGATTGACCGCCTCCATCCCAAAGATCGTGCTAAAAAACTCCCTGACCCTCTTTAACCTGATCAATATCTTTCTTGCCGTCATTATTATCTGGGTGGGACACATTGAAAATACCCTGTTTATGGGAATTGTGATCTGCAATACCGGGATGGGCATCTTTCAGGAAATCCGAGCCAAGCGGACATTGGACAAGCTGTCAGTGCTGGCCCAGCCCAAGGTGACCGTGGTTCGGGACGGTAAAACCCGCACCATAGGCCAAGGGGATATTGTCCTGGACGATATCATGTATTTAAAATCCGGTGACCAGGTTTGCGCCGACGCCATTGTCCGCAGGTCCAACGGGTTGGAGGCGGATGAATCCCTCCTGACCGGCGAGACCGATAAAATTCAAAAGAAGCCTGGTGACACCGTTCTTTCCGGCAGCTATGTCACCGGGGGGCAGGCTTATGTCCAAGTCACGGCTGTAGGCGAGGACAACTACGCCAACGCCCTCACCGCCGAGGTGAAAAAGGGGAAAAAGAATAAGAGCAAGCTGCTCAACACCCTCAACACCATTATACGTATCCTCACTGTGATCATTATCCCTCTGGGCACTCTGCTGTTTTATTTTACTTACAGCGGCGGGGCCACCATAGAGGATTCCGTGCTGGGTACCTCCGCCGCCATGATCGGCATGATCCCCAGCGGCCTGGTTCTTTTGACCGGCGTTACCCTGATGGTGGGAGCCATGACCTTGGCGCGAAAACGTGCGCTGGTTCAGTCCCTTCCCAGCATCGAAACCTTGGCCCGGGCGGATGTGCTCTGCCTGGATAAGACGGGCACCATCACCGACGGGACCCTGACCTTTGAACGGATGGAGCTGATCGACGGGCATGCCTCCGAATCCCGAATGGAACAGGTAATCTCCGAACTGATGGGAGCCCTTCAGGACTCCAATACCACTGCCAAAGCGCTCAGGAAAACCTTTGGGGAATCCATGAAGTGGTACGCCAAGATCGCTGTCCCTTTTTCCTCCGACCGCAAATGGAGCGGCGCTACTTATGACAGCATTGGCAGCTATATACTGGGCGCTCCCAATATGGTATTTCCCCGGGGGGGAGATTTTGTCACCCAGGCCGACCAGTACGCCACCCAGGGATACCGGGTTTTGTGTCTGGCCTATTCCGAACAGCCCATCATCGGGGAACAGCTTCCCGACGACACCGCCTGCATAGCACTGCTGATCCTTTCCGATACCATCCGGCGGGACGCGGCCGCCACCTTCCGCTACTTCGCGCAGGAGGGGGTCACCCTCAAGGTGATCTCCGGCGACAACTTCCGCACCGTCAGCGCCATTGCTGAAAAGGCTGGACTCGAAAACGCGGATAAGGCCATTGATATGAGCCGGGTCAAGGATGCCGATGACTATGCGGAAATTGTGGAAAAATATACTGTCTTCGGATCGGTCACCCCCCAGCAAAAGAAGAATTTGATCCTGGCCTTACAGCAAAATGGCCACACCACCTGTATGACCGGGGATGGAGTAAACGACATCCTGGCTATGCGGGAAGCGGATTGCAGCATTGCCATGGTCAGCGGCAGCGACGCCGCCCGCAGCGCCTGTGACTTTGTGCTCATGTCCTCCAACTTCAGCGCCATGGTCAGTGTCCTCAAAGAAGGGCGCCGGGTGATCAACAACATCGACCGGGTAGCCTCTCTTTATTTGGTCAACACCGTCTATTCGGTGCTGCTTTCCCTGATCTACACCCTTCTCCCCTTTTCCTACCCCTTTGCTCCGGTACAGATGACCCCCATCAACGCTTTGACAGTAGGTATCCCCTCCTTTTTTCTGGCATTGCAAGCCAATTATACGCGGCCGGAGGGGAAGCTGTTGACGAATATTTTGGGTCACTCCTTCCCGGCCGCCTTGACCATCGTTTTCAACACCCTGTATATTCAGCTTGCGGGGGTAATGTTTGATCTGCCCCAGGAGCAGATGTCCACCATGGTGGTATTCCTGGTAGGCATTGTGGGCTTTTACCTGATTTTCCGGATTGCACGGCCTTATACAAAATGGACTATTGTGCTGATCAGCGGACTGGGCACGGCCTTTGTGCTTGTATTCCTCTTCTTTGGCAGATTCTTTTCTTTGGCCAGCCTGCTCAACCGCAATGTATTCTTTTATCTGCCCCTGGTCTACTTTAGCTTTTACTTTCACAGCTTTCTGGGCAAGCAAAGTGAAAAACTGATTAAGGCCTTTAAAAAGCAGCGCCGCCGAATGAGGCTGGCCCGCCGCCGAGGGGAAGTATTGTAAGTGGAGGTTATTATTCAAAGGCTGTAAAACGTATTCCCTTTCTTCTTCAAAATTGCTCTGGATTGTGAGAAAGGCAGGGACTCCCTGTGAACCAAAAATTGCTGGATCATTTGAGTGTCATCACCGGGGAGGAACGCCGTTTGCTTCGCGGCAATCACCTGAATCAAACCCTATATACTGACCAGATGGACTTTGTCATTGACAGCAAAAAGATGCTGGGCGGCGGCAGGCTCATTGCCCTGCGGCCCCACACCCGTTTTGTGGATTTCCCCCGGCACCGCCACAACTACATTGAAATTATGTATATCTGCCAAGGTTCGGTGACCCATATAATCGGTCAGGACCAGCGCGTGACCCTAAAGCAGGGGGAGCTTTTGTTCCTGAGCCGGGAAGCTTTTCATGAAATCCACAAGGCCGGCCAGGAGGATATTGCCGTAAACTTTATTGTTCTTCCCCAGTTTTTTGATACCGCCTACGATATGATGGAACAGGACAATGTTTTATCCCGCTTTATCGCTTCCAGCCTGTGTGATGGAGGGGAGGATATCAACTATCTTCACTTCAAGGTAGCGGACATATTGCCGGTCCAGAACCTGATTGAAAATCTGATTTGGAGCATTGTTTACCGCCAGCCCAACCGCAGAAAACTCAATCAAACCACCATGGGCCTTTTGTTCCTCCAGCTCCTGGGCCACACCGACCGCATTCAGCTCTATGACCGTCCGGGATTGGAATACGCCCACAAGCTGGTCATTGAGGTTCTCA
>Ga0153947_1001067_pt1 | contig 13129 bp, 9 predicted proteins | sample TSNJ031MetaG_FD_104697 | JGI IMG/M metagenome (GOLD analysis project Ga0153947, IMG submission 104697) | Attine ant fungus gardens microbial communities from New Jersey, USA - TSNJ031 MetaG | ecosystem: Host-associated > Fungi > Mycelium > Unclassified | place: USA: New Jersey, Wharton State...
CACGTAGGTACATTTTCTCAAAAATTCTCAAACCCTGTAAAAACAAGGAAAACTGCATATTTATAGCGAAAAAAGGAGCCCATATGGCTCCTTTTCGTACTTACAAGTGGCAAACTCGGGTTAAAGCACGATTATCGAAGATTAACAAAAAAACTTGGAATAGAGCGTGGAGACAACCACGAAGATGTAAAGCAAGATTTTGAAGAAATTGAAAATCTTCTTGTGTTCGTGGAACATATGACTTTTCATGATTTCATTAATACATTTCCTATTACTAAAACATACGATGGGAACAAATGGGAGTGCAAAGATTATTTTTATACAATGGACGAATTGCGAAAGTTTAACATGGACAACCGCATAGGATATGAAAAAATAAGAAAATTGTTATGGGACTATCAAAATCCACTAATTCATGATTTGTGTATTGAATTTATGACTACAGTAAACGAGTTACAGAAATTACAGGGAGAAAAAACGTTAACGGATGGACTTTTTGATATATTGAATGGAAAAGACCCAGAAGACAAAAAACGGTTCACTGTAATTAAAGGCGGTGATTAATTCAAGGAATAATAATTTTTATAAGTAACGAGATGGTTTATTAACAAATAAGTTTGGCGACTTATTATTCATTAGAGTTTTTGATCAGAGATAGGGACTGTTGTAATCCAACAAATTTGTATTGCTACCGTTTTATCAAAAGTGAGAGAGCGATGAAAATTAATAAAAATTGGTTTAATAAGAAGATAGAATCAAAGAGTAATTTTATTGGTAGGTAAATAATTAATTTTCACCACAATTTTTGCCTTTAGAGAATTATTGAAACAATAAGCGTGGACAGGGCAATTTGAAAGTTAGAATCGTTGTAACCCTTGATTTTACTGGGTTTTTAGTATATTTAGTCCTTTACATAATATTGAATAGGGATGACAAGTAATTTTATTAATTCTTGATTTATTATAGGGAGCCTTATGCACTTTTTTGCAGGAAATTTTTTAAAAGGACATATAAAAAAACCAGTAAAATCAAGGGTTACAAGTGTTTTTTCTATTCGAATTATAAGGGAGCTATAGGAGAGAATATAATTCAATAAAAAATGATTAGAACAGATATAAAAATTGCTCGTTAATAGAAAGTAGAACCAGTAAGCGTAATGACACCCATCATTAATAAAATGTAAAGAGAGGTACAAAAACTTGATTATTACAAAAAAGATGATAATTAAAAAAATAGCAGAAAAAGAAGATATGAAAGTAGCAACGGTTCGTAAAATATTTGATACGATGGAGAATATCATATTTGACCATTTATCTTCTACTACTCCCACTGAAAATACAATTGTTAAATTATTTGACGGATTAAATATTGACTGTAAGTATATTTCAGAAAAAGAGATAATTCATCCAGATACAAAGGAAAAGATTATTGTAAGAAATAAAATTTGGGGTAAAGCAAAATTAACAAGATATTATAATCGTAAATTAAATAAACAATAGAATGTAAAATAAACAATGATTTTTATAAGTATCTTATTCTGTGACTAGTGATTTTCACTTTATCTGCTGGTCACAGTTTTTTATTGCTGAAAAATAAAAAAAGCGAAAACAACGAATTAAATAAAAAGAGGTAGAATTATCCTAGCTATTGATAAACGCCCATGTAATGTGGGCGTATAAAAAATACTCAAAATCTCAAAAATAGGGAATATACCCATGAAATGTGGGCGTTTACTTTAATTTTGATTTAGCGTCTACTATGGAGGGCAATAAAAGAACATAAAAATGCAGGTTTTTTCTGAAATATTTTCCGAAAAATCATCAATACATCCAGTAAAATCAAGGGTTTCAAGACTTTTTAATTTTTAATTATAAGTAAGCTATAGGAAGGAATAATAAAACAATTGTGAAAAAAGAAATAAGTATTCGTGAGGAAAATAGAAAACCGCTAGAATCATTATAAATAAAGGGGTTGTAGCACATATGCCCGTTTTCCTTATTGTGTATAGATAAGATAAAGAAACATTTTAGAGCATGTTGGAAAAAAGCGAAAACTAGAATTACCCTATGCGTTTTTAACGCCCATGTTTTGTGGGTGTGGAATTTTCAGAAAATTAGTATATGCCCATGTTTTGTGGGCGAAAGTTTTAGCGTCTACTATGGAGGGCAATATTATATATATTTTTTTTTGCAATTTTTATTTAACTATTAAAATATAAAAAATGAAAGGAGCCAATAATAAATGGCAAAAACATTAAATGAGATTGTAGTTATGTATCTTAAAGCAAATGGAATCAAATCTAAACATTTTAGCAGCTTTATAGGAACAGATTATTCTATTTGTATTCGATGGCTAAAAGGCAACATTAAAACATTGTATCCATCTCAAATTGAGAAAGTGCATCTATTTTTAAATGGTGCTTGGATTAAGAATGTATCAGATGTGTATGAGGAGGAGAAAAATGAATAATGGTAAATATCATATTGATCAATCAGCAGCAGATTACATATTACAATTATTAAGCAAACAGTATTACAAAACGAATGATTTACAGGAATTATGTAAGATTGAATATGCATATCATCAACTGGGATTTAGAACAGATTCGTGGGTAACTAAGGTAAGTAAAAATAATAAGAAAGTAGAGGACAAATAATATGGAAACAACTTTTAATGAAATAGAAATTAATAATCTGGTAACGGTACATACTGATCATTGTTTTTTTACAGGTGTAGTTTCACGAAAATATGAAGTCGTAAATAATAAAGGGAAAATATGGGGTATTGAACTATTTGTGGACGATAAGCGTAATACGATTCAATTTACGTCCGAAAATGTTATTGATATAAAAATATGGAGAATTAATACTGATAAAGAAAAATTATCTGATCTTGCAGACAAATATAAGTTCAAATATTGTGATGCTAATGGAAATCTTTTTGATTCATCTACATTATTAGGAAGTGTTATTTCCAGCAAAGCATATGAGAGATTTAATGATGAAGAAAAGAAAACGTTTATTGAATCTGCTAATTTGCAGACAGATGATATAAAAAATATATTCGACTTATATCTTTTCAAACATAATATACTGGTCAAAAAAGGTGAGGAAAAACTTGAACTCGTAAAAAGGCAGAAAGATTTTATAGAGAAATATAATGAATTCACATCATGTTTACCACAATTTAAATTCTTATATGATCGGTTGCTTATGGACACTCTGGGACTTAGAGATTTAATAGAAATGTAGCAGTAAAACATCCTTTTTATTAGGGGTGTTTTTTTAATGGAGGAATAATAAAATATGTCAGATAATTTTGAAGCAATTATAAAAGCCAAACTAGATATGTCAGAGCTAGAAAGACAGATTGCAGAACTACAAAAGCGAAAAGAAAAGATTAAATTAGATGTTGAAATTAATACTTCAGATATAGAAAAACAGATTTCTGGGATTGGCAAAGGGAACACTGTTAAGTTAGGTGTTGACACATCACAAGCTACTGATGGATTAAAAAAGACTCAATCTATTACAGAACAAACGGTAGGATCGGTTGGTAAGCTGAATACTGGATTTAAGAGTTTTGTAGCAACCGGCGCAAAAATTGGTCTTGTACATACTGGTTTGCGTGAGATTACTCAAGCAGCAAAACAGGCTGTTTCTTCTGTTAAAGAAATTGATGAATCTATTGTTGATCTACAAATGGCAACAGGCGGTTCATATTCAGAAACAAAGAATATGGTCAATACCTATAATAAGCTAGGTCAGACAATTGGAGCAACAACGACAGAAATTACGGATGGTGCCAGCGATTGGTTACGACAAGGTAAATCCATATCAGAGACAAATGACTTGATTACAAATTCTATGATATTATCAAAAGTCGCTAATTTGGATTCAGCGAAAAGTACGGAATATCTTACGGCTGGTATGAAAGCTTATAAAGTAGAAACACAAAATGTATTAGACATTGTGGACAAGCTAACATCAATCGACCTTGTATCTGCCACGGATGCCGGAGGATTAGCTGAAGCTATGTCCAGAACTGCGGTGTCGGCTAATCTTGCTGGTGTAGATATGTCTAAGCTATTGGGGTATTTATCTGTTACAGGTGAAGTAACACAAAAATCCATGTCATCGGTTGGTGAAAGTTATAAAAGTATTTTTCAACGCATGTCCAATATTAAAGCTGGTAATCTATCTTTAATTGGTGATGATGGCACAACTGAAGATTTATCAAATGTTGAGACTGTACTTACAGCATTAGATATAAAATTAAGAGACTCAAAACAGGAATTTAGAAATTTTGGAGATGTATTAGATGAAGTGGGTGGTAATTGGAAATCATTTAGTTCCGTACAGCAATCAGCGATTTCAACAGCATTCGCCGGTATACATCATTCTGAAAATTTCAAAGTGCTAATGGAAAATTACGCCACAGCTTCACAATATGCAGAAGTGGCAAATCAAAGCCAGGGAACTGCTCTTGAAAAATTTGACGATTATGTAAACGGTATTGGAGCAAAAACTAAATCTTTACAAGCTACATTCGAGTCATTAGCTACAGGGACGATCAGCAGAGATATGTATGCTGGTATTTTAGATGCGTCTAAAGCGGTTCTTGAGTTTGTAGACGCTACAGGACTATTAAAAGGCGCATTAGCGGGCATTGCTGTTGCAGGTGCATTAAAGGGTATAACTTCTATTGGCGTTGGTCTTATGGAAGCCACAACTAAAATGAAGCAATTTTCAATGGCGTTAGACTTATTAAAAGTTGGCAATATTGGAACTGATCAAATGGATCAATTATTAGCTCTTACGGATGGCTTATCTAATAGTCAACTAAAAGCAGTAATATCTTCACAAGCATTAAGCACAACTCAAAGAATGACAATATTAACAAGTCAAGGCTTGAGTCAGGCAGAAGCACAAGTTGCATTACAAACTATGGGATTGGCAACATCTCAAGGAACTGCCGCAGTAGCAACGACAGGACTAGGTACAGCACTTAAAGGATTATGGGCTACCTTAATGGCAAATCCAATTTTATTAGTAGCCACTGCTGTTACTGCTGGTGTAATGGCATGGAATTCTTATAAAAGATCAGTCGAAGAAGCTGTTGCAGCCGCAAAAGAAGCCGTTCAATCATGGACAGATCAAAACGCTAGCCTTGAAGAACAAAAAGCAAAAGTCCGTGAATTACACGATCAATTAAACTCTGGTACTCTTACTGATCAAGAAGCTTACGATGCAAAATCTCAATTATTGGACATCCAGAATCAGTTAATTGAAACATACGGCAAACAGGCAGAAGGTATTAATCTTGTATCAGATGCATATGAGTCTGAACTTGCAAAGTTAAATCAGTTGACGGAAGCAGAAGCGAAACGCATCATAAACGAAAATGAGAGCGGTTTTATAAGAGCAAAAAAAGAAATGACTGAAGAGCGTGAATATCATCTTGGAGATGGTTCATACGCTAACGCAGGTCTGGAAATTGCCAATATTGCAAAGAATTATGAAGATAAAGGTATTGACCTAACTGACTTTGGAGATGGTTCTTATACCATACAGTTCATTGGTGATGCATCACAAGCGAGTGAGGTTATTAATGATTTTGAAAATGAAGTTAGGGGATTACAAGATGTATGGGGAGAAGAAAATTTTTCTATTAATAATGTCCTCGATAATTCCACTCATTCGTTGACTAAAGTAAATAAGGTATTGGAAGAATATCAAGATATGTATAACCAATATCTTCAGGCTGATATGTTTTCAAAAGGTACTGGACAAGGTAGCGCAGCAGATGTATTCAATCGCTACACAAAATCAATACAAGAGTACAATGATGCTTTATTACAAACCGGAGATAATGCTGATGAAGGTGTAAAGACAGCCGCAGAAAACTTTGGTTCTGTCAGCAAAGAAGTAGATAATATTATTAAAAAGAATCCGGAATACCAATCTATGTTTGATGATGTTAAATCACAACTAATGGATGCTGAAATTGATGTAAGGAACTTCAATAAAGAATTAACTTCTGGTTCTCTCAAAGATTTCGCCAAGGAAATAAAGAAAGCTGATTTATCTGATATAGATTTACAGTCTATGGTAGATGGAGCATTACCATCATGGGATGCACTAAAAGCGAAAGCAAAAGAATATGATGTTTCAATTGATACTGTTATTGATAAACTTATAGAAATGGGTGTTGTTTCTGGACGTATAGCAGATGAGATCCAAGAAGCATTTAACCTTGATGCTACTCCATTATTAGATGAATATAACACAGCTAGTGAATCAGCGAATAAAGGTGATAATTACAAGCAGTATAAAGATATCCTTGAAAAAACCAAAGAATTATATGATTCCGGTGAAATTGGCACTGATGATTTCAAGAAAGGTGCAACAATCTTTTCACCTACCGGTATGGACGATGCTGTAAATTTTGCAGAGAATTATGCTAAAGCAAAACGTTATCTGACTGATGATTCTAAAGGTGTTAAGAATTTTCTTTCTGATCTGGAAGAAAAAGGTTTTGCAGAATTAACTAAGACTGTAGATGAGAATGGTAAGTCACTTGAGAAATGGTCATATAATATAGATGATCTTGAATCTGCCGCTACTGATATGGGGATGTCGTTTGAGTGGTTTATGTCAACTCTTGGTAGGCTTGATGATTATGGGTTTGCGAACAACTTCTTTGCTACCACTGATGAAGGTGTGGCACACATTTCAGATCTCTACTCTCAACTAGCAAAAGAGCAAGAAAAGCTGGATGAACTTACTGCCGCTGGTAAATACGAAACTTCCGAAGGTATGACTTTCGGTAGTCAAACAGCTATAGATGCACAGAAAGCAAAAATTGAAGAACTTAATGGTAGTATTCGGGATTCCCTCTCACTGATGGAACAGCTTATTAATAAAAGTGCAGAGGATTATAGTACAGAAGTTTCATCTGCTAAAAAGGCTATGGGTGCATTAGCAGAACAACGTCAAAAGGTATTAGATGAAGGTGGAGCAAACTCACAAGAAGTTGCAAAGATGATTGAGGATCAGATTACATCCTTATCTAAAAACTATGGAGATATTCCTTTGACGGCTGATTTTGAAGTTGATGTTGATGGTGCAAATGCAAAGGTTGATAAAGAAATAGCTGAAATGAAAGCTAAAACTGACCAACCTTTGATTATGAATTTTGATCTTAGTGGATTTGACGGTGAAATTCAAAATGCCATTGGATTATTACAACAGCTTTATGATTTAAATGAGACAAAAGAAATCCAACAAAAAATCGGAGCCGATACCTCTGAAGTCGAAACAAAAATCAGTACAGTTGAAGGAAAGATCAAAAGCATAAATCCAAAAATTCAAATTGGATTAGGTATTGACGATCTTAATACGGATGAAATTTTAGGGAAAATCAACGCTGATGAGATTAATCTGCCTACATTAAAAGGAACTGCTGATTATGAGTTGGGTGAAAGTCCTGAAGAAGTTCCAGATGCAAGTGGTAAGGCTAATTTTACTTTGGGGACATATCCAATAACTGTACCTGATGTAGAAGCTAAAGTCAATTATAGACTTGGCAATGTTGAAAAGCCCTCTGGCGGTGGTATTTTAGGAGTTGGATTCCAAGCACAAGGTAATGCTCATGCACACGGAACCCCTATTATTAAATCGGCACACTTCAGTGATGGCGTTGTAGGTACGGCTTTTGTAAATGGTACATGGGGAGAAAAAAATAACACCACTGCTTTGACAGGCGAACTTGGTGAGGAACTTGTGGTAAGAGGAAATAAGTTCTTTACCATAGGTAAAAACGGTGCAGAGTTTGCACATTTAAAAAAGGGTGACATTGTATTCAATCACCTTCAAACGAGAGAAATATTAACAAAAGGATATACCAATTCTCGTGCAAAGGCATTATTTAATGGGAATGCATTAGCTCATGGAAATGCTAGAGCCGGAATCGGTGGGGGTGGTGGTACTTTTGGTGGTGGAGCTGCTGGAAATAAGTTATCTGATTCCTCAACCAACGCAAACAACACGGCTACAAATAATAATACTAAAGCCACAGATGAAAATACCGAATCAACTGAAAAATCCACACAGACTATCGACAACGTAGAGACACGTCTGAATTATCTTGCAGATAAAACTAAGGCTTTTGCCGATAAGATATCACAAATTGCAGATAAAATAACTGATTATATTTCATTTACCATGAAATCTTCTCTTTTAAAAAAGCAGATAAAAACCACCGATAAACAGATTAATTCTAAGGAAAAAGAAATAACTGGTAATCAAAAAGGATATAAGAAATACATAAATAAAGCTGATTCTGTTGGGTTGTCTGAAGCATGGAAAAAGAAAGTTCAAAAAGGCGAGTATAGCATCAATGAAATAGATACCTCTACTGATGAAGGTAAAAAGTTAGCTGAAAAAATCCAGCTTTATGAGGACTGGTACGGCAAAGCCAAGAATTGTAAACAAGCAATTGTTGATCTCCGTGGTGAAGTTATCAATCTGCAAAATTCTCAATTGGAATTGTTTGAACAGTGGGCGAATATACCCATTGAAAGAGCCGAGAAGAAAATTGAGAAATTAAAATCTTCATATAAAGGTTTGGATGCTCTTAACGCACAGTCTTCTGCTGCTTCTCAGGGTGGTTCTACTCAAGCAGTATTGTTGAAAATACAGAATAAGGCTGTAACAGATTCTAAAAAGGAATATAATAAAACACAAAAATCAACAAGTAAAGCAGATAATAAAGTAGATAAAACCGCTAAGACTCTTAAAAAATCCAACTTAACTAAGAAGGAAAAGAAGAAAGTTAATGCTGGTAAGAAAATATCTACCAAAAAATTATCTGGCACGAAGAAGAAAAGAGCCGTTGCTTACAATAAATCTCTTGAAAATCAAAAGATAGCTGAAAAACAAGAGAAAACCGCAAAGACTGTATATAATACTGCCAAGGATAATTATAGCATGATTAGGGATAATTATGTTCCAGGTGAAGAGTGGAGATATCAAAACTTATTAGCTGATGAAGAGGTTAGAGTTCAGCAGGAAGTAAATAAAGAGAATCAAAATTCATACAATAAGACTATAAAGAATGCTCAGAAGTCTGAGGTAAAGAAAAATAAAGCTGAGAAAAAGAAAAATAATAGTGCAAAAAAATTATCCAACAAGAAGAGCATTACTAAGAATCTTAATAACTCACAGGAAAAAGCTTTAAAAGCCGGTAAGACCGTTTCTACAAAAGGTATAACAGATAAGAAGACTCTAGCAGCTATTAAGAAACATAATGCGGCGGTTAAAGCTGCTACTAAAGCAACGAAAGAACTTAAAATTGCTGAAGAAGCTGAAGATACCGCAGCGTCTAATGCAGCACAGTCACAAGCTGAACTTGCTCAAGCTATGATTGAAGCAGAAAAGGCTAAGTTTGACAATGTAAAAGCATCGTACGAAACTGAATTAGCATTGAAGAGTGCTGAGTCTGCATTAACTGCAAGCCAAAATAAATTAAAACAGGCTACTGGTAAAACATATGCTGATTCTGATTTATCAAAAGCTGATTGGGAAAAAGAAATCAATGGTAAAAAAGCAGAGTTAGCAACAAAAGAAGCTGAAAGTGCTGCTTTGAAGAAACAATTACAAGCATCTGTTGCATCTGGCAAGATAAAAACCGGTACGGCAGAATGGAAAGAGATGCAGACCGCTATTCTTGAAGCTGATACTGCTGTCAATGAGTTGAATATTGAAGTTGCTGATTTGTATGACACTATGCGATCTGATCTTCTTTACCGCGACTTAGAACGTGCCATTGAAGCGGCTGAAAATCTCCAAAAAGCAATCGGTACTCTCAAAGGCTTGATCAATGACGATATGATGTTTAATGACGATGGTAAACTGACTGATTTTGGTCTTACTAAGTTATCGCTTGAAATGGATGATTATAAGTCAAACGTAAGTGAACTCGAAAGTGCCTTAGAAGCAATGGAAAGAGCGAAACAACAATATGCTTCTAAAGATGAGACTGGTAATAACTACAGTGAATCAGACTATTTAGCTGATATCAAAGAGTATCAGGATAAAGCACAATCTGCTTTATCTACGTTGGAATCATCAAGAAGTTCCATTATGTCGATACTCAAAAATCAGGCAAAGGCTGAACTGGATGCGTTAAATAAAGTAATTGATAAACGTAAGGAAGCTTTAAAACGTAAGAAAGAGTATTACGATTACGATAAAAAGTTAAAAGAACAATCAAAAGATATACAAGCATTACAAGCTCAAGCTTTAGCTCTGGAAGGTTCTACACGTTCAGATGATCTTGCTGAACTTGCACGTATTAAAGCTCAACTTGCCGAAGCACAGGAAGCGTTAGATGATACTATCAAGGATCATGTATATGAATTACAGATTCAGGGACTAGATGATTTATCAGAACAGTTAACTGAGGATTACGAAAAATACATTAAGGCTTTATCGCAGAATTTGGATGATATGAGTAAAGCATTTCAATCTGTTGAAACAACTGTTACTTATGCCGCAAATACGATTGATAGCACTATTCAGTCAATATTAGCTAGTTATGGGGTAGCTGGACTAACAGCTAATAGCGTTGGATACGATAAACCATATGCATCCGGTACAAAAAGTGTTCCATATGATATGACCGCTCTCACGCAAGAAAATGGATCGGAATTAATTATCACAAAAGACGGCATACTTACTCCTTTAGAAGCTGGTGACGGTGTTATCCCCGCTGAAATGACAAAACGACTCTGGGATATGGCAAAAAATTATGACTATGTTATGAATCCTGGGGCTAAAATTATTGAAGCTACCTCTTTCGATTTTAGTAAGATACCAACTGGAACTCAGGTACAATCAATTACAAATGATTTTCAATATGTAATTAATGTACAAGGAGATGTAACAAAAAATACTTTGCCCGATCTAAAAACAATATTGAAAGAATCTTCTAAATATACAATAAAGGAGATAACCAGAGATCTTAGCAAGGGTGGATATAAGCCCGGCAGGTATTGATGGGGTAAATGTATATATAGCAAGAGAATGATTTTTTAAATATCTAGGATAAGGACTACTCTGAAAATGGGTAGTCCTTTTTGAATAAATTTATATGAAGGGATGATTTATATATATGATAGAAAAGATATTGGTGGATAAAAAGTTGATGTCTGTTGAAGAAATTTGCACTTATTTAGGTTTAGGAGCAACAAAAGTCCGTGAAATTTTAAATAATCCAACGAGTACATTTACTGTAAGAGTTGGAAGAAGAGTATTTGCCAATAAAAATTTACTAGATGAATATCTGGATAAGGTGGCAAAGTTTCAGTTGAAAATATAGTGTTAAGTATGTATAATGGTGTTGTGATTAGTTGCATTTTCATTAATACCATAATTATACATAACTTTTAAGAATTTAGAAAGGAATGTAATATTATGGGTAAAGACCTTAAAGGTAAAGAAATTGGTAAAGGTATTGTTCAAAGAAAGGATGGGAGATATTTTGCAAGAGCCACTGTAAAAGGGCAAGAAATTAGTTTATATGGAACAAATCTAAAATTATTAAAAGAAGAGTTTGAGGAAGAAAAGTATAAAGCATTAGTTCAACAAGTTGCAGTCGCAAGAAAAGATATAACTCTTAATGAATGGTTTGATGAGTGGTATGAGAAATATAAAAAACCTACGCTAAAAAAATCCAGTACATATAATTATAAAAGAAGAGTTACAAGTTTATATGGAGTTAGGATTGGAACAAAAGGTTTGAATGATATTAAACAAATTAGTATTCAGACTTGTGTAGCCGACTTAGTAGAAAAGGGGTATACTGCAAAAACTATACGTGAAGCAACAGGCGTATTACAACAGTGTTTTGATGCAGCTACCGCCAATGGACTAATGATGGGAAATCCTTGCGTTGGTGTTTTGATTCCAGAAAACGAACCTGTAAAGAAAAGAGTATTAACCCAGCAAGAACAAGATGCATTTCTTAACTATATTACATCTAATGATAATTGGTACAAAGAATTATATTATATAATGTTTCTTACTGGTATGCGAGTTGGTGAAATTGGTGGATTACAGGATGAAGATATAGATTTTACTAATAAATTCATTTATGTGAGAAGAACATTGACAAGTCAATATGAAAACGGAGTAAAAATCGAGGAACTGACAACTCCTAAAACGCAAAATTCTTGTAGGGCAATTCCTTTCTTTGGTGAAACTGAAATATACTTGAAATCACAAATTATAAAACGTAATGAGTTGAAAAAGCAATTAGGTAACAGGTGGAGGGCTAAAGAAGATTTTGGTAATTTGGTATTCTGTACAACAATGGGTTCCCCGGCTAATAGGTATGCAGTTGAAAGAGACTTAAACAGTGTGATAAAAATTTATAATAAGATGGTAGAAGTAGAATCAAAGTACACAGGTGAGCAACCATTTCATATTGAAAAAATGCATCCACATTGTATACGCCATACTGTGGCAACAAGACTTCTTGAAAAGGGTATGAATCCTAGAGTGGTACAAGGACTTTTAGGACATGCAAATTATAATACCACTTTACAATATTCACATGCGCTTAATGATTTCACTAAATCAGAAGCTGAAAAAATAGGGAATCTCTTAAATTCCACTATTTGTGTCAATAGTGAAGATGTGTATAATAAAATCGCTGGTATATTATAATAAAGAAAATTTGACACAAAAAATTCGTGTAAATTAAAATTAAAAAACTGTGTTAATACTTGATTTTACGGCATTTCTACAAAATAATTCGCTAAGCAGATGGGAAACTAAATTAATTTGCTGATGGAGGCGGATTAGTGAGGGAAACCGGTGTTTATAAGGCTTTGGGGATTGAAAACAGGTATCGTATCTTATCGCAAATTAACATAGGTTATTATATTGATTTGGGTACAGATTGGGTATTAATTTGGGTAAAAAGTTTTACCCAACTACTAGATGAAAAGTTTGCTTGTTACTTAATAACTAAAGAAATGGAGTATATTGCAGGGATGCAGTATGCTTCATTTTTAATTAATTTGGATTAAAAAGAGGACTGCATAATGGCGTTATAATGCATG
>Ga0153947_1001075_pt1 | contig 13082 bp, 15 predicted proteins | sample TSNJ031MetaG_FD_104697 | JGI IMG/M metagenome (GOLD analysis project Ga0153947, IMG submission 104697) | Attine ant fungus gardens microbial communities from New Jersey, USA - TSNJ031 MetaG | ecosystem: Host-associated > Fungi > Mycelium > Unclassified | place: USA: New Jersey, Wharton State...
AATTGAAAAAAATCCTTTGGTTGGTGGGAACCACTTTGTATTTGGGGGCTTAGCAGACAATGTCATAGAGGAGCCAGGGCCCCATGAATTTGTATCTTGAACCTTGAGTAGTTTCTGGAGAACGAAGACAAATAACGATTTCTGACACAGGGGTATCTGTGGTTCCGACTCATCGAAGGTGTTTGATACCAGCACCGGGACGGCCTCAGGGTGAAGGAAAATCAACTAAGCGCGCGAAAAAAGCTTCCAAATAAATTGATTACTACGATCAGTCCTTTTGTGCTCAAATGATTACTTAGTGTTAAACTCGTGCTAGGCTTCTCTGTCAGATCTTTCACCCTGTCTCGCCAGCCTCGGTTCTTTTCTCATGTCAAGAGATATTGCTAGAAGCCATTTCCCGAACAGCTAACTCTTCACCGCTCAGGCTTTCGCTATCTTTTGTACCTGGCTCCAGCTACTTGAACATTACTAATGGTTTTTGGTGATGCTAATGTTTCGTGCAGTTCATCTGATTCCAAACAATAAGTTCGCAGTGTTTTTACCGTATGCATGACTTCTGTCAGATGACGTTGATATAAGTGTCATTTTCCTTCGAAGAGTTCAAAATTCTCAGAGTACTTTCTAGCGCGCATGAATATACGGTCATCACACGACGACGGAGATCTGGAATTCACTCATATTTCTCATGCAGGGGCATCTCGTGATTCGACTGTAACTAGGAATACCTGCCATTTGATTTCTCTCTGATGTTCTCAATCACATGTATACTTCATGTTCTTTCCGATATTGCTTTTGTGGACTATATCGGGAGGGACTAGATACGCTTCAGTGCCGTTTTATCTTTGTAGCCGCAAATACTATTGGCTAACTGATTTTACCTGGTTCGCTGTAGATGCGCTGGAAACGGGGGAAGAATTACCGGAGCGATGTTTGAATCCTTTTTTCCCCGTGATCTGTGTTGGATTCGCATTCTAGTGTGAGTATAAAGAGGAGTGTTGAGGTCGTTTCAGATCATTAATCTTAGCTATTTGGACATGCACCTCAAGCCTCTTATCTTCTTTGCCTCTGGCATTGCTATTTCTTGGGGCCAAACCGTTGCGGACGTCTTGAATGACATAACCGGTATTAAAACTCAAGCGACAGCGCTCAATGATGCTATCGATGCATTCCCCGCCTCTGGGGGAAACTTGATCCAAGCTCTAGTGAACAATCTCCGTTTTTTTTGATTATCTCAAGTCTTGAGTCTGAAGCAGATGACTCTAGGCAATTCACACGCAGGCTGGAAATGTCCAATCCCAAGTAGATAAAACAACAACTGATGTCAATGTGAGCTCCTGTTTTTTTGATAGGAAAAGTAATAAGGGATTCAGAGAGCATTACTAGGCCACTCCAGCTGTTTCGGAACCAGATGGCCAAGCGGTCCTGAGTGCGGTTCAAGGTCTTGAACCAGTTATCATAGCCGCCCTCAACAATCTTGAGGGCAAGAAGGCTGCTTTCGCGGCACTTCCCATCGGAGGTGCCTCTGACCTTGTTCTGAGCGATTTGCAGAATCTTAATACGAGTACTGGTAACCTTGAAACTGCGCTTATTGCCAAGAGTCCTGTACGTAACGATTCCATGATTCTATGTCTTGTTCTCAATGGCAACCCCTTAGAGTGATTTGTTAAACCAAGCCCAGACTATCATTGCTCAGATTACTAGTGCTTTCAATAGCGCTATCGCGGCATTTTCCTAGTAGTCATATATGAATTGCTATACGGATTGTGCGTGTGGCTGATGTGTTGATCTAAACCTATGTCACAATGTGTACCAATGGGAGACGGTTTAGTCTCAGCGGCCAGATCCCGTAAGGACTTCGTTCATTCTTACCGTATGAAACATTCGGTTGTTTGATGACAATTCCAACATGCAAACACAGGTAGTGTTGTGCAGAATGAACCATGTAGTGCTATTCTCCCATGGGGGTTACAGAGCCTCTCTTCAAGTTGACTCTTGCATCGCTTGAGTAGACACAAAACTGTCAGCATGTCTGCTGATACCCTACCTGTTATCCAACACATCACTGTCTCCAACGTGAAAATTTTGAATTACCAACTTTTACTCCGGAGTGAGCACTGACAGTTCAACGACTCAATTGAACTCTATTGATTGCAGTCTATCGGAAGACACTTGCAGGTGTTGCACATCAGCCATCTTCTAGCATTCCATTTTTATTTTTACTTTGTTTCATCTTTGTACTTGCATATCTCATTCCTTGGTTTTGTTGGTACTTTACACAACCTACCAATCACCTACAAATCTGTACCTTATGTACAGAACACCTCAGTTGTACTTTCATGTAAGAGTTTAAATATTTAAGTGACTACAAAATGTATCAACATTTTGTGGGGTTATGTTCTTACCTTAGATGCCAACAGGTAAGTCAGTGGCTAAGGGAATTTGTCACTGAGTAGGCGATTTATACTCCTTATGGAAACTTGAGGAATGTAGATAAATGGAAGCATTCAATTGGTATGCATTTATGAGTCATGATGTAGCTTTTGTGAAGGATCAACTGGGTGGAGTCACTACATTGGAGGGGTTGGAGTGATCTGCTAGATATAGGGCCCCCCAAGGTATGACCAAGGATAAGGGTAGCTATCAGTCTACCCTTCACCCAATAATAAAGGTAGAATTTACTCTCAGGTAGAGCATACCCTCGGGTAGAGCACACCCCCAGGATAGGGTAAATAAAGTACACTTTTATTGTGATATATTGTATAGTGATTAACTACTAACATACTATCTCGGTCAGAATGCAAACTCAACCAATCAAATTAATTGGTCGTAACATGACGGCTCGACGGGGAAGCAAACATCTCATCTAGGCTGGACAGACGCAGAACTAGTCCTTTGAATAAAATTAACACCAAATGTCTTCATCATCGCGATCGTCATATCAATTTAGGGCTGTGAGATAACTTGGCTCCCTGTAAGCTCTGACATCACAGGTTTTGCAGTGTAGCACAGAGGAGGATAGAAGATACGTATTGGCTGGAAACACTGGTGGTGAATTGGATGGTACCCCCCTTCAGACCTTCAGGGGCGATTGCCAGAGGTAGGCACCCATCGGTTTCTAAACAATCAATATTGCTGCCATTGGCCCTCAGTGAGAGGGGCACTGCTTCATGTAAGCATTCCCAGTGATAACAGTAGCACCAGTACCGTCCTCTGGTAAAGTATGGACAAGAGTGCAAATAGTGGCGAGAAAGTAAGCAGCAATTCCAGCATTGTCAAGATAAAGCTCTTGACCCTTAGGAGGTACGGCGAGGAACCTTCACCACCTTCAACAACCAGGGTATCACCATTGTCTTCCCGTGAAAATCTAGCACCCCACCTGAAGTGTCAGAATAAGTACCTTGGCAATCAGCTTGACACTCACTTTAAGCTCCTTGAGAGCAGACATCATGACCTGGGTATCATCGGAATGCAATAGGTTTTTAAGTCTGAGTGTCTCCCCAAAGCGGCAAGCACTAAAGCACGGTTAGAAATGCTCTTGGAGCCGGTGTCAACATCATAGCAGGGTTCTGGGATTACTTTTGCTGCCTCGTAGAGCGTCTTCGCGATGAGCTCGTCCTTGGCCACAGTCGCCTTTGGCTCATAGGTTGTACCAATTCTCGATTAAATAACAATCTTTTCGTTTGGCCCACTATTTTTCTTATCGATCAACGGTCCAAAAGCGTCCAGCAAGGGATACAGTGGAAGGAGAAGTCGTGGTGGTCAGAGAGTGTAGATGGAGTGGATGGGGGTGGGTGTCAAACTTCAGACGGGCAGAAGGATTGGTGTGAGTGGTAGGAGATCTGTCGCATGCCTGACTTGATGATCGAGGGTGGAAGGAGGGCAGACGAGTTGGACATGGTGGAAGGCGAGATGGTGAATGGAGGGGTGCACGAGGGAGCGACGGGACTTCACCACATCACGACTCTCCTTCCTGTTGACACTCAAATCCACCTGACCGCGTCAGTGAAATCCGAGGACATTATTGTGAATTCGTTGTGCTCGGAAACTCTGTATCATTTCACTGTCGACTTTCTAACAGCTGCATCGGATATTTTCATGAGAAAGACAGGCATGTCGACTATGGATCCTGTATGCTGTGCATCGTCATATAAGTACGCGTGCAATGTCGCCTTGATTCCGTTGCTTATTGCCATTCTAAGGAACCCATCGTCAAGGAGTACGTCGTGTGGATCCGAAGTTTGCAATCAAGCCTTCCAGATCCTCAGCCACGATACAGGCATCAAGTCAATGCCTTGATGTGACGAGTCTAGTGAGGGAGTCGAATGCCGCGTGAGTTGAGCAGTGGCAACGGTGTGGTCGTGTCTAAGGCTGTAAAATGCCTTCGTAATTTATAATCTTTATGAAAATTTGATATGTTGACTAATAAGAACCTGATTTAAGAAAACCTACTCACCGTGACGGTTGTAAAGCTGAGAAATAATGCAGACACAGGCCTTGTTCTGGACAGGAAATGCAAAGTTAGGCTCCCAGATCGTAAGTTGCTTTGAAACAATACCTGCCGTTTTGCCGCCACCGAAACACCAGCATGAGGGGAGATATGAGCTCATAAAAATTTGTGGCCTGTTCATAGACGGGTCTGGAGGAGATCGACGAGGGAAAGGTGTGGTGTACCCGTGTTTTATGTTGTTTATCCGTTTCTTTACATTCAGATGACATTCAGGTGACCCGTGTTTTGATGGGTAGGCATGACTGCCGGTACGGGTACGGGTATGGGTGGCAGTCAGACTACCCAAGGGTCACCCGTGCTGGGCCCTACATGTATCCGGGAACATGTATGACTAAACCGCAGAGATCTTTATGAGTCTATGGAAACAGTTTTGATAGCTTCTCATGTTTCACCCATCAGACTAGTGTTCTAGGTACTTCGGCGAAAGGGAATGATACTCCGACTACATCGACACTCTGGAACTACAGGCCAGCTTGGACGAACAGGACGGAGCAAGCAAATTGGCGCGTTAGAAATTGATCCACTAGTTGCGTCTGCGTCTTCATGTGATGTCTCGGGATCTCAAAAAGCACCAGCTAGCGCTCTCGGTGGAGATACAGTAATATTTAGTCGTAGGTACGTCAGGCATCTTGGCCAAAATGCGAAAATTAACTGAGCCGGTGGTTTCACCTCATTTCGGGTTCTGGAGTTGAAACCAGAACCCTGTGAAAAGTACATAGGAATCTTCTGAATAGCCATGTTCTTGCGTTGGTGTGATTTACTTCCATACGTATCCACCGGACCGCCGGCGGAAAACGAGCTCCCTTGTTGAAGTCGCTATATCAGTCACATGGATCATGGATGGGAAATAAGATTTCAGAAAAGAAAGCAAACTCTGTGGTAGAGCTGTTCCGATTATCCATGACGACTCATTCCCTTCTGAAAGCTTTTCGGTCGTCTCAACCAGCTTTCGGTGCATGGTTGACGGTTCCTGGACTTTTGCATGCTCGTACTCTCGCTAAATCAAGTCCCCATCTATCATGGATTGTTGTTGATTGCGAACACGGCACTGTTCCATTGGTTCCTGGCGCAGCGGAGAGCGTCAGCGCTATCGAGAGCGCATGTGTCACCCCAATTATCCGAATCCCAGCAACAGGCGTTTCAGGGAGTACTAGTTGGCAGATCAAATATGCCCTTGACGCAGGAGCTCGCGGTATCATCGTACCAATGGTAAGAAATATTCTATTCCTGCTTTTTAGTGTGGTAGCATCCATCTACACTAATCATATCATAGGTTTCCAATGCCGAAAAGGCTAGAGAGGTAGTCGCAGACTCCAAGTTTCCTCCGACTGGTCGGAGGGGGTTTGGAAGTCCCTTCACTCACGGAACTTGGGGAATAACAGTACAAGAATATTTGGCAGCAGCTAATGATAATGTCGTCGTCATGGTACAGATTGAAACCAAGGAAGCAATTGAAAAGGTGCAGGAAATAGCGAAGGTTGAGGGCATCGGTATGTGAATCTTTTCATCTAGATTTCAATGTCATTCATACAGATACATTCTTCAGATGTCCTTTTGATAGGCCCGTATGACTTATCACTTTCATTGGGGTATCCTCCTCCATCGCCGGACCCACATCCTGACGTTGAAATAATAATGCAAAAGATTTTGAAAGATGCTCATGCCGTTGGAAAGAAATGGTGAAGCTGATCTTCCGATCTTTCACGCTCTGACATTTTCCAGTGCTATTTATTGTATATCTGGGACCCAAGCTGCGCAGCGAGCTGCTCAAGGATTTGATATGGTTAATAACAGCATAACTTCGGCTCCAATGATGACTGACTCATTATGAAAATAGATCAACGTGACTAGTGATATTGGCGCCATGACCGATGCAGTTGCTACCCATCTGAATGTAGCAGTCGAATCCTTGAATGGTAATAGCAAAGACTATGTTTGAGGCTTTTCTTCGTGTATATTAGGTGGACAATTGGTAGCTTCTGGTGTCATGGCAAGGCTACTGCCTTATAGTGCATGATGTCGGTTATCACACTCCGGCATCTATGCGAAATCCGCCGAAAAAGGATAAGAATCTAATCGTCACTGATCAGATTAAATGAGTGTGGTGCGTGGCCACCTGGGAATTCCATCTTGGGTACAAAACCAGTTGAGTTTACCTATCTATTGGTGCTGTCGTGTCATGGATACAACGTTTTGGAACATGGAGTATCAATTGAACACCGCAATGGCTGGGATTGATCCTTTGGGTCGGTGACAGTTAATCAAACTGTCACCTCGCAGAAGGAGGGCTGATTCAGGCCCTCAGCTAATCATAGTTCTGATGAAAGTTCAGATATTTTAAGTCTCGTGGATTCCATGCCTGAGTTATTACATGATTCAATTAACCCTTGTATGGTAAACGAGCGATGACAAGGACTACCAGCCGGTAGTCAAAACTAATTGTGACGTCCTGGTTGCAGACAGTTGATGAAGTTGTAGTTGACATCTGGGTCAGATGATGGTCCCACCGGTGATAGAGATTAAATTGAGTTGGACAGGGACACGTGCTGAACACAAACCTTAAGACACATTTTTTTTACTGATATCGTCATCAGGCTTGCCACCCTAGAACCTCCTGGCCTGAATTATCATTGCTAGAACCAGCTATGACAGGATGCTACAGACGGGAGAAAACGTGGGAGGGTCAAACCGGTGATTTGTAATTTTTGAGCTGTTAGGATCGTCAAATGAACGGATGTTTGAAATTTGATGTTAACAAATCGGGTGATGTAATTGTTCAGTCTGATATGGCAGCTGTCATTTACGTCACGTCTGTTTTTATTGTGATTGAGGATAAACTTTTTGAATGTGTCTTCGAGGAACAACAGCAGAAACTGTTTGAAAGACTCAATGACTACTTGCCGTATGTCCAAGTATGTATTGCCAGGTGATTTGATCCGCTGCTCTTGCATTAGTGCGGGATTGCAATTGCCAAATATCGTGGCAGTCTAAGCCAAGTGTGGCAACCTATTTTATCTCCGCCCGAAGAAGCCCGAATCCATCATTATCTGATACGCATCCTGTTCTCTCTCTTGCAGCATGTATGTATGTTTGGACCAGCTTGTCGTGGACATTGGATATGGGCATACTGCCAGTTCCATCAGATTTCCTAGGAGAGACTTTGCAAGCTATTGGGCATGCTGTAGCAATGCTATAGTAGTATCGTCACCATGTGTCCTTGGAACATCCTCGTAGTCATATTGACACATACGGGTAGTGCGGTATTAATTTCACGGACAATATCGAGTTTTATTGCTATCAAGAAAGGGTTAGTTTGTCATCCTCATCGCTGCTCATGTCGGTCTGGCCAGAGTTTTAGTGTATACTCAAGGGTGGCTATCTCCATTGACGCAGAATATGGGATCTTTGGCCGATATAGAAGGTTCTGCAGCTGCCTTTCAGCTCATTTTGGCAGCTTTAACAGAACAATCCGGTTTTACAAGCGTAAAAATCAGTCCTCCTCCATTAGGCTCGGGTTTGTATGCCGTGATATTTCCAGGACACCACCAAAAATTTCTATCCAGGCATTTGGATATGATCTATCCATCGATCTGAGTATAGCTTTTACGTCTCAGATATGAATATCCTCGCCTTCTTGGGTACCCAATTGACTTTTAAGCGGAATGTGTTTCCTGTCGTCTCATTCACAAACGATTCTGCCACCGTCCTTGAAATGGTATCAGACGCCGTGAAATATGTTCTTATTGCTGCTATTGCCTTCATTTCCTTCTATACTTACCGTCAACACAAGACAAGAAGCACTGTTCCTCTTCCGCCCGGCCCCCCTGGACTTCCTCTCATTGGGAATATTCATAATAAACCTGCAAAGTTTGAATGGGAAACCTACGCTCAATGGAGTGCAAGATATGGTGAGCTGGACTTAGATCTCCCTGGAGGTTGCTGACATTGTCAAAATTGCAGGCTCCGATGTCATATATTTGAATATGGCAGGTACTCACATTGTTGTCCTCAATTCTCGAAGGGCTGCGAGTGAGCTTCTGGAAAAACGAGGCGCAATTTATTCCTCCCGTGCTCACTCTACTATGGTCCATGATCTTATTGGCTTTACTTGGTTGTTTGCCGTTATGCCAAACGACGATGGTTGGCGTATTCGAAGAAGGCTTTTACAACGTTACTTCAAGTTTCCGATTGAAGACTCGCATGCTATATCTAACGTCGACTTAACTTGGCAGAGACCCCATGAGACAAAATATATTCACAAGCTATTGGAGAAACTCATTACAAGTCCTGATTTCTTTATGAAGCACCTTGTCCAGTACATTAACCTGATCAGTCCATTGGTAGTTGCTGATCTCATTTCATAGTATGGTCGGGTCTGTCTCCTTATCGACTACATTTGGGCTTGCAATAAAGTCAGAGAATGACCCGTACATCAGGCTTTCAACTACTGGCGCTGAAGGTCTCAAACAAGCTACTGTCCCAGGTGCCTTCTTGGTCGATTTTTTTCCATTTATGAAACACTTTCCGAGATGGTGTGGTTTCATGAAGAAGGCAAGGTTGTGGCATGGAGACATGCGGGCCATGTTGGATATTCCTTTCGAAGATGCCAAGAAGCAGTGGCAAAATCGGGGTAAGGTTTGTGGCGTTTCATTGTTTGGTGGTATATTGAGCTTTCTTATTGATATATTGAGTAGATTGAGGGTAACCAAGGGAGCGCTCTTGTCTCTTTTGTGTCTGAAGCCCTCGATGGCATCTATTCTTCTGATACGCCCGACCTCCGACAAGAGGAGTTCGTCAAGGAAGTCTGTGCTACTATCTTCATGGGTAGGTGACACCTCGTTTTAAGGTATGGCAATGCTCATATAGTATATATGAAACAGGCACCATCGGTACAACATCTGGAGTTATGCATGTCTTCATGCTTGCTATGGTTCATCACCTCGAGGTTCAAAAACGGGCTCAAGCTGAACTCGACTCAGTTCTCCGTGGCCCTGACGGAAAATTACGTCTACCGACCCATGACGACGAGCCTATGCTTCCGTACTGTGCGGCCGTCATCAAAGAAACCCTAAGGTGATTTTGAGTTTTTGCCACCGTTAGTTCTTGTTCTGAACTATTCCTATAGATGGAGTCCGATTGCACCGATCTGTAAACCCTTTCTGATTGGTGAAGTTCGAATTTGAATTGATTGTCGACTTGACAGGCATTCCCCATATGTCGACAGAGGAAGATATTTATGAGGGGCATCAAATTCCGAAAGGTGCTGTTGTCATTCCGAACATCTGGTAAACTTGTACATCAGTTTATTTTTTTCAAACTGCTCATATGTGCCGTGATTCAGGGCTATGCTCCACGATCCAGAGAAATACCAGGATCCGTCTATGTTCATCCCGGAGCGATTCTTGCACGAAGATGGTACACTTGATACTGAACTTGCCAAGGATGTGGAACTCGGTTTTGGATTTGGTCGCAGGTGAATCGTGTTTGATGAGGATAACCGGGTTTAACATTAACGCATGAGTGTTTGTAGGATATGCCCCGGAAGACATCTCGGGAGCTCAATTGTTTGGTTGGCAGCTGTCTCCATTTTGGCAACCTGTCAGATCTTGAAAGCGAAGGATAAAGATGGTAACATCATTGAACCGGGCATGGAGCTGGAGTCAGCTATCACAGCGTGAGTACATCGTTGCTATATATTACAAATTTATGAAATATTGAGTGTGGTGGCTGAAATACGACAGGGACCCGAAACCGTTCAAGTGCAACATTAAGCCTCGATCGGTGGAGGCAGCTGAATTGATCAAACAATCTGCAATGTATGCTGACTATATCACTCCTTGATATCCATTCTCGTTGGGACATAGAGGTGTCCTGAATACTAAATGTTTCGTCTTGGTGCATAATTCTTTGGTGCCGCCTTACACGTCCTCTGTCTTATTTGATGTTGGCTTGTGGTGCATCGTGTATCCTTATTATTCCGCATATCTTTACAATTTGTAGTCTTGTATTTCTTGCTGGTAATTCACACCTAAAGATTAACTTTGGACATAATCACTCGTTCGACATTCAAAGGTGGACTGCATCGCCATTGCCGATTTAGATGACTAATCACTACAGTTTAGTTGACAGCTGTTTGTCTGCTGGCCTTTGAGCGGTGGGTCAGAAAACCGCTAAACGGGCCCTTGCTCATTGTTTCCTGTAGAGAAATAGCTTCGCTTCATGTCATACATGCAAAGGATTGCCATGGCTGAGGTCGACGATTCTAGTTATGGTAAGTCCTGGGAACATCACAGACGCTCACTTTAGACTCATGGGAAACTTGGAATAATTTAAATTGTGGTCCGTGGACGCCACTTGACGTGTGTCTCTCTTTTTCAATGTCACCTCGGCTGCGTCGATATTCAACCCGCCTGGTGGACCTCCAAGCAACTTCAGACATCGATATGGACCAAGACGATGAAATTGACGTCGAAAATGACGACGACGAGCCTGAGATGGATGATGCGGATGGTGAAGGCGAAGATGACGACGATGACGACGATGAAGAGGAAGAGGAGCAGGATAAGGATGAAATACATACGGTAAATAATGATTCTTCTATGTCTATAATGACACACCCAAATGCTCATATGTAGGAAGAAGAAGAAGAAGACGACGACGACGACGACGACGAACCTATACCTTCGCCGAGAAAATTACAACCACGATTGAGAATCAGACTGAAGCTTGGAACTGGCAAACGTATAGGCAGTTCTGATGATAGCACTGCCAGACCTACTCCAGAGGTGGAGATTACGCCATCCAGAGCACGGATTCGTCGAAACGTCAAGTCTGGTAAGCTCTGGTCATCGTTTTTTTAATTTACATATTTAAGGAGTTCTACGTAAAAGATACCGAACTCGAGGACTCCACGTTTCCCGAATCCGAAGATGAGGATGATTCTGTACCAGGCTCGCGCCCACCAGGCCAAATCAAACCAATGACTACACGTCAGGCAGTTCTTGCTAGTAGGATTGATTCTAGTCACGTTTCATTAGGTGTGTGTCTTGGTCGTAAACCTACCCAACCGAACTTGACCCTGTGATAGAGGAAAGGAATCGTAGTAAGAAGAAAGTGTTAAATGAAACGGAGCTCGCGTTGCGCAGGGAAGAGACGGCAAGAAAGCGGAAACACTTAACCGAGAAGAAACTTCAAGATGAGAAGGTTCATTTTATTCATTCCCTTGGAATCTGATTGTTAATTCAGATGTCCAGGCTGAGACTATCAATCGACTACTGAAGAAGCAGACAAGACCCCGAAATAAAAGAGGAACTGCACTTGACGATAGATCACCGATGCCTGGCATTGGGAGAAGGAAGGTCAAAGTAAAAGATGACGAGGGCGAAGGAGCGGAAGAGGGGGATGAGGATGAAGTTATGGAGGTTGTTCAGGAGGAGACCAAGCCCGTCATGTATCGCTGGATTTCCTCCAAAAAGGTCGTTGGCAATTCCCCAAGTATGGTGTTGAGCTTCTCTGTTCCTCAAGCAGCTCTACCAGTCGTGTCAGTATTTGAAAGGCCTAGACCTCAAGGCTCTGTCATCTGTGCAGTTCAAGGATGTAGTCAGCTCCGTAGATACAGACTTGTCAGAGACTGGAAGATCGGTGCCTGTGGGATGTCACACTTAAAACTCTTAGAAGGGCAGGCTCCACGCTAAGTATCAAACTTTCTACTATGCGAACGTGTTTCACTTACACCGGTGCTGTTTCCCATGTATGTTTAGTTTATGCGATTATATTGATCTTGTTCCTGGTCCAACCACGCCTATGTCTTCTGGATCATTGTACCTCAAATGATGCCAGTACGACCTGGACTCAATCTGTTGCCGAACGCCATGGAAATGCCAGACTACACAGACGGTGTGAAATTGGGCTCTCACGTTTTACGATTTATTCTTTGCTATGGTGGACACTTGATAAATTTCTATGCTTGGGAGAACGACAAATTTCTATGCTTTGCCTGTCTGAAGACATGGTTACATAGACATCCTTGAGGTCCTAATTTCATCGGTGTGCCCCACACCTCGGGAATGCTCGGAAGAATGTTCGGCGTTGTTTCATTGCTTCTTTTTTCTGGAAATTGCCCCATTTATCCACCATGATCCACCATGTTCAATCAAGTCTACCAAAGTCCTCGTCTCCCGTTGTCAGTAGTATTCCACCAATTACCTAGCATTCCAATGCACGTCATGCGCTTTCCTGTCGTATGCTCAGTGTTTGTGTGCTGAACACAAGATTGGTTCTGCAGTTTGCATGATCACGTGCAGAAGGATCGGAGAAGTTAGAATGAATGACACATCCTGAAATCCCTGCGACGCTGTAAATTTTTTGTCCTTCTGTTCTTGTTGGTAAATCTGCTTCTCTTGAGTAGATCAGTTCCCCCCCTTTTTTGAGTTCCGCGGTCGCAGGGCAACATTCACAAGGAAATCATTGATAAGGCACTTAGATCCTGAAAGAACTCTCCCTCAGTGTGATCCTTTCATTCCATCGAATTTTGCTAGTGCACTTTGTCTACGAGGGTCAACATGACCTCGACATC